>LFRM01320648.1_pt1 | contig 18917 bp, 15 predicted proteins | sample 618341 | NCBI WGS metagenome assembly LFRM01 (sample SAMN03654438, study PRJNA283298) | anaerobic digester metagenome | isolation source: pool of bioreactors CSTR01a, CSTR02a, and CSTR03a thermophilic anaerobic... | place: Denmark: Kgs. Lyngby | collected 2014-05-21 | reverse complement strand
GAAATTGACAAGGGCAAAATGTCAGTACTCCTTTTTACTTCAGGTACAACAAATATATCAAAAGGTGTGATGCTTTCCCATTCCAACATTGCAGGCAATGTAACCAGCCTTTCATCCTGTATTTATGTAGGTCCCGGGGATGTACACCTTTCACTGCTTCCCCTGCATCACACATTTGAAAACACAGTGGGACTGCTTTTTATGATACACAGGGGTGTATGTATAGCTTACTGTGAGGGTATTAAATATATAGCGCAAAATCTTATAGAATATGAGGCATCTATTTTAGTAGCTGTACCGGCTATTTTTGAAGCCATGCACAGAAAACTAATCAAAGGAATAGAAAAATCAGGAAAAACCGGATTGGTTAACACCCTCATAAAAATATCCCAACTATTAAGACTTTTAAAAATTGATATACGCAGGAAACTGTTTAAAAGCCTGTTTAAACAATTCGGGCCGCGCCTTAGAATTGCCGTTTCCGGTGCTGCACCTTTAGACTCAGAAGTAATCGCCTGGTTTGACAAAATCGGCTTAAACCTTCTTCAGGGATATGGTCTTACCGAAACATCACCTGTTGTATCTGTAAATTATGAGTTTTTTAATAAATTCGGAACAATAGGTTTTCCTTTGGCAGATGTGGAAGTGGCAATTGATTCGCCGGATGAAGACGGTTTAGGTGAAATTATCATAAGAGGTCCTAATGTAATGATGGGATATTACGAGGATGAAAGTGAAACCAAAAAAGTTTTGGATGAGAAAGGCTGGCTTAGAACCGGTGATTTAGGGATTATTGATGGAGACGGGTATATAAGCATACGGGGCCGTGCTAAATCCATGATTGTATTTGCAAACGGCAAAAAGGCATTTCCGGAGGAATACGAAGTGCTTCTAAATGAAATTCCCGGTATAAAAGATTCCTTTGCCTGGGGTCATCCTTCTCCCGGAGGGGACATTCAGGATGTGCAAAACTTGTTGTAGATAAGGAAGCAATATTGGCGGAAAAAGGAGAACTACCGCCTGATGAGGTACTCTCTGCCGGGTTTGAAAATGCTATCAGAGAGATAAACCGGACTCTACCTCTGTATAAAATAATAAGACATTTTATAATGACTTATGAGGACTTGGCAAAGACCACCACATTAAAAATTAAAAGGTCTGTGGAAGAAAACAAAATTAATGAAAAATTAAACATTTTGGGGCTGGATATGAAAAAGGCTTCGGGAAAATTTATGTAAAGTCCTTCAGGAAAATTATACAAAAGATAATTATAAATAATATATAACACTATATATCATTATATAGCATTTATATATAACACTTATATATAAAATAATATTGAAAACAAAATAGAAATAATAATGCCTGCTAAAACATCAATTGGGTAGTGTACCCCTGCTAACACCCTGGTAACGGCGGTAAGCAAAGCAAAAAAAATCAATACGCCTCCTGCTATTGGATTATTCCAATATACAGAAAGAGCAATAATCATAGCTGATGAAGCATGTCTGCTGGGAAAGGAACATCCTGCATCATGTTCCATTGCCGGCTCAATTTCAAGTGCCTCAAAAGGCCTTTTTCTGTTTATTGCTTTTCTTAGTATAGTTACAACCAAAAGTACCAGTGCGGGTATTAAAAGAAATTTTATCAAGCGCCGGTCCAAAGAAATCAGCAGCATTAAAGCACATAATGAGTATAAAGTAATAAAAATAATTACAGAAACTAAATTTATAAGGTCCAAGGCTTTTTTAAGCCTCTTTTTTTTTGATACAAATTTGTGCAGCATTAAAATTATTTTTTTGTCTATAAACATCATATTTCCTCACACCAATCCAGTCTAAAAGTATCTTCTGTTTATACACTACATTATACTACTTTTTTTGCTTTTGGAAACTTACCTTTTTTTCTCAAATTAATAAAACATGACAGTGTATTTTATGAAAAAAGAATTGTTATTAAATTATTAATTAACTTATCAGGCTCAGCATAAGCTTGTACTGTATTATCTAAAAATTTTGAATATGATTCTTTTCTTTATTGTAGATATCAAGATTACTTACGAGAGCTACCATTACTGGTAGCTCACTTTCAAATAAACTTGCGAGTTCAAAAGAACCCTATCATCAAAATCAGTTTAGTGTCCTACAATTATATTATACTAAAATTTAATACTTATATATGAAAACTTTAGAGATAAATTTAATTGAATTAACGACGAAAGCTACCATTACTGGTAGCTCACTTTCAAAAAAAAATACGAGTCATAGACCCTTTCAAAATAATCATTTATTTATGCTAATAATATAATAACATATTTTGTTCTCTTTTGCAATAAAAATTTAAAAGTTTATTTATCTTACTTTTATCTCACTCCTGCAATATTAATTGCATTACTAATTTGATTTAAAACCGTATTTATAGTAAGTGTATTATTAATTGTAAAAACAGAATCTTCAGAATTCAATTTTTGATAAAATTTATTTACATATGCTTGTCTACTTGGTATTAGTGTTTGGTACTGATAATCAGTAATTGTATTCGGTAAAAATGTTTGAGGAACTATTATATCATTCTCATTTTGAATTAAATCATTCTTTTTTTCAAGCCATTTAAAATATTTTATTGTTTTTGTAATATCTTCTGGATCTGTAAAATCAGTTTTTTCTATAAAGTCAATATTTTTTTTTGAACTTTAAAAAACTGCTCATATACATCACACATAAATATAATTCCTCCTCCCCTATAGTCTATCATAAAATAATACAAATTTCTACATAATTTTTAAAAAGTTATCCACATTAATGCATACTTGTCAAAACCACGTTGCCGCTTGACATAATTTGTATAATTATATATCTGAATCATTGTCCCACCCCGCTATACTTAAATCCATAACTCTCCATAGCGGATCTTTCATATATATTCCTAAAATCAAAAAAGTACGGCTCTTTTAGTAATTCTTTAACCTTTTTAATATCAAGACGTTTAAACCGGTCCCATTCAGTTAAGATAACCACTCCGTCACTTTTATCTATAGCCTCATATTCATCTTTACAATATTTTATTTTATCATTAATATCTGAAAGCCTCCACTTGGCTTCCTCCATTGAGGCGGGGTCATAAGCCTTAACCCTTGCACCTTTTTTAATAATATATTTTAATATTGTAATTGACGGTGCCTCCCTCATATCATTTGTATTTGGCTTAAAGGCAAGCCCCAGTATTGCCATCTCTTTCCCCTCCAAATCCCCCATAACCTTTTCTATCTTTTGTGCCATAAGCTTTTTTTGATTTTCATTTGCCCTGACAGTCTGTTCAATTAATGTTACCGGAAAACCATATTGTTTACCCATATTGACAAGAGCTATAGTATCCTTTGGAAAACAACTGCCTCCATAACCCGGACCCGGCTTTAAAAACTCAGGACTAATCCTTCTGTCTTTCCCCATTCCTTCTGCCACATCCTGTACATTTGCCCCTAACTTCTCGCAAAGATTTGCTATTTCATTTATATAAGTTATCTTCATTGCCAAAAAAGCGTTGGAAGCATATTTTATCATTTCTGCAGTTTCATTATTAGTCAGCATAAAAGGAATGTCATTTTGATACAGTACGTTATATACCTGTTTCATAATTTCCACAGCCTTTTGTGAGTCTGAACCAATAACCACCCTGTCAGGGCGGCAAAAGTCATGTACGGCGGTACCCTCTCTCAAAAACTCAGGATTTGAAACCACGTCAACCGGGAAATTAACGCCCCTTTGCTTTAGCTTTTCCTCAATAAGTTCCCTCACCTTTTTAGCCGTTCCGACAGGTACTGTACTTTTATTTACAATCACCTTGTATTCATTCATATTTTTTCCAATGTCCTTTGCAACCTGCTCCACATATTTTAAATCTGCACTGCCGTCATCCTGTGGAGGTGTACCTACTGCTATAAAAATAACCCGGCATTCTTCCACTGCCCTTTTAATATCTGTTGTAAAGGTAAGCCTTTTATAATAAGTATTTCTTTCAACTATAGGAGAAAGTCCCGGCTCAAAAATTGGAATAATCCCGTTTTTAAGATCTTCAATTTTTTTATAATCATTATCCACACATATAACATTCATTCCAAAATCTGAAAGACCGGCTCCTGTTACAAGTCCCACATATCCGGTTCCCACAACGGCTATCTTATACATGTTTCAACCCTCACAAACAAATTTTTATGTACCACTCAATGAATCTGTTAATTCCTGTCTCAATGTCTGTGGAAGGGTTGTAGCCAAGAATTTCCCTTGCTTTTTTTATGTCTGCACAGGTTCTTTTAACATCCCCTGACTGCGCAGGCAGTTTTTTAATTACTGCCTTTTTGCCGATTGACCTCTCAAGCAGCTCAACCATTGTTTTTAAACTAACTGTATGGGATTTTCCAAGATTAAAAATTTCAAACCTGCCATTTTCTTTATTAATCCACTCAATGGTTCTTATAATTCCGTCTATAATATCATCAATATATGTATAATCCCTCTCGGACAATCCGTCTCCATAGAAAGGAATTTCCTCACCGTCAAATATTAGTTTTGTAAACTTATGTATAGCAAGATCAGGCCTTTGTCCCGGCCCGTACACGGTAAAAAATCTTAACGCTGCCACATCAATATTAAATAATTGGTGATAAGTATAACAAAAAAGCTCCCCTGCTCTTTTAGAAGCTGCATAAGGAGAAATTGGACAGCCGGCGCTGTCTTCTTCTGAAAAAGGAACTTTATCATTGTTTCCGTAAACTGAAGAGGAAGATGCAAACACAAATTTATTCACTTTATATTTTTTGCACATTTCTAAAAGATTTACCGTTCCTTTAACATTTACATCCGTATAAGTCAAAGGATCGGTTATAGACGGCCGCACCCCTGCCATGGCGGCTAAATGAACGACAATGTCTGTTTTTTCTTCACTAAATATCTGATTTATTTTAAAAATATCTCTTATATCACATTTAATAACCTTAAACGCGTCCTGTATAATATTTTTACAATACATAAAATTCTTTATATCAATAATATTATTTTCTTTTATTTTGGGACTGTACAAATTATCAAAATTATCAACTACAACTACATTGCATTTTCTTTTAAGAAGTTCTTTACATAAATGAGACCCTATAAAGCCCGCTCCGCCGGTAACCAATATATTCATCATGTCACCCCTTCCCATATAGCATATATATGAGAAAAGTTTTATTAGGGTGAATAAATATCGCTGCACAAAAAAAGCGATACACACCCGGCTGTATCCTGCTGACTGTACATCGCTCTTTTTACAAATAAACCTTATTCTTTATAGCAACCGCACAATATATCAGCAATCCTCCTGCTTGCAAATCCATCACCATATGGATTGCTTGCCTTGCTCATTTTTTCATATTCCTCTTTATCCTCAAGAAGCAGTTTAAAGGTATTATATATAACTTCTTCATCAGTTCCTACAAGTTTTAAAGTTCCTGCCGCAATTCCTTCAGGCCGTTCTGTGGTATCCCTCATTACCAGAACAGGCTTGCCAAGGCTTGGAGCTTCCTCTTGTATTCCCCCGCTGTCTGTTAAAATTAAATATGACCTTGCAAGGAAATTGTGAAAATCTAAAACATCCAAAGGTTCTATAATTCTTATTCTGTCTGTATTTCCAAATATCTCACCGGCTGCTTCCCTCACCAAAGGGTTCATATGAATTGGATAAATGGCTTTAATGTCGGGCTTTTCATCAATGATTCTCTTAATTGCCCTGAACATATTTCTCATCGGCTCTCCAAGATTCTCTCTTCTGTGAGCCGTTATCATAATAAGCCTGCTGTCAGATGCCCATTCTAAATGTTCATGGGTGTATTCTTTCCTTACGGTGGTTTTAAGTGCATCTATAGCTGTGTTCCCCGTAACAAAAATAGTTTTTGGATCTTTTCCTTCTCTTATAAGGTTATTTTTTGAAACTTCCGTGGGGGCAAAATTATAATTGGATATAATGCCGACAGCCTGGCGGTTGAATTCCTCAGGATACGGTGAGTAAATATTATATGTCCTGAGTCCCGCTTCAACATGCCCTACCTGTATCTGCAGATAAAAACACGCCAATGCAGTTACAAAAGTTGTTGATGTATCGCCATGCACCAATACAACATCCGGCCTGACCTCTTCTAAAACAGCCTTCATCCTTTCTAAAATATTTACAGCAACGTCAAATAACGTCTGTTTTTCTTTCATTATGGATAAATCATAATCCGGTACCACATCAAAAGCCTCAAGCACTTGATCCAGCATTTCCCTGTGCTGACCCGTTACACAAACAACAGTTTCCAGCTCATCTCTGGATTTTAATTCTTTTACAAGGGGACACATTTTAATAGCTTCCGGCCTTGTTCCAAAGACTACCATAATTTTTTTCATTAAAATACATTTCCTCCTTAAAACTATATCTATATTTTTTTACTAATCTCATAAAACATATTATATCAAAAACAACACCGAATACAAAAAAGAAGGCTGTATAAAAGTACTTTTCGGAAACACCTGCAAGTGTTACTGAGGTTTTTTTTAATTCACCCCGTTAAATAAAACCCCTTCCCTGGCATAATTTAATAAAATTTCAGCCTCATGCTTCAGTTCTTCTTCTGCCCACCGGCTTTTTAAAACAGTATTGTAACCATGGATTGCAGAACTGAAACTGCCCCTCATGTAGCTTTTTTTGCTCCAATCCAAAATGATTTTTGCACTTTCATTTACTCCGTTTATTAATTTAGAGTTTTGCGGGTAAATCAACAGCCCTTCTTCATATATACTCAATGCCTTATACGGACTGTCCGCTGATTTTGCATGCTCAATAACGTTATTCGGATTTTCCGTGTAATTTAATAATGTTATTGCCCTAAGTTTTATGTCTTCATCAACCCATTTACTGTTTGCAACTCTTCTATATCCTGATTTGGCAGAATAAATATCCCCTCTTTTTATGCTGCCCTCACACCATGACAGAATGATTTTTGCACTTTCATTTGCTCCGTTTATTAATATGGAGTTTTGCGGGTATATTAACAAACCTTCTTCATATATACTCAATGCCTTATACGGACTGTTCGCTGATTTTGCATGTTCAGCAATAGAATCTGCCGTATCAATTAATTTATTTTCCTTTGCTAAGTCAAATAAAGCTTTTGCCCTTTCTGCCAGCAAGCTGTCCGCCCATTTACAGTTAATCACTCTGTTATAACTTGACATTGCCGTGGAAAAATTCCCTCTCTGATGGCTGGACATTGCCCATGACAGTATCGTATTTAAGCTTTTGTTAATTCCTTCATAAAATCTGATATCTGACGGATAAAATTCAATTCCCTCTTCATAAACTGCCAATGCCTTATACGGGCTTTCCTCAGACTCAGCTCTTTCAATAAATACATCCGCACCGGGTGCAGCTTCCCATTTAGCATATAAAACAATGTTCTGATCCTCTACAGTTATGGCATCCCATGCATTATAATCCTTTCCGCTCCCGTCTGCTTTTGTATTCCAACAGGAAAAAACATGTCCGTTTTTTTTCAGGGAACCGCTGTTATTTACCACTGCAACATCCCCGCTGAAATAACGGTTTAAGTCTACCGGTGCCTTGCCTAAGTCAGCTCCGTTTTCATCATATATTAATGAATATGTTTCTAATTTATTATTCTCAGAAAAATCCGGCATTTGTGCCTTCCATGCATATACATTCCCAAATTTTGAATATGCTGCATAAATATAAACATTTCCGTTTTCCTCACGAAGAAAGGCATTGAAAAAACCTTTATAATCCGGACTCCACTCAGCTTCCCTGAATATTTCATGCCAGCTTTGCCCGCCGTCACCTGTGGCAAACAATCTGGTATGACCTTCTGTTTTGGTATCATGGTTGCGGAAGGGCATTACCCCCAAAACCTGTCCGTTTACTTCAAGGGTATCACCTTTAGTGGCATATGTACCAATCAAATTATCGTTTGCCTTCCCAAAAGTTATTTTATACTCAATATCTTCCCACCTGATTTCAGGTTTTTCAACGTTTTCAGGTCTTTTCCACCAGGATATGCCTTCCGGCAATTCATCACTTCCAAAAGCAATGCCGTCCGGAAAGGGCAAAATGGATGTAGGGTGTATCGGCGCCATGTTTACTTTGTCATAAACCCTTTCATCAAACACATCATGCCACGTCTTTCCAAAATCATAAGAATAATGAATCTGCCTGTTTACTCCGTCTCCAACAGAAATAAGAATCATGTTTGAATAGGGATCAAATGCTACATCATGTATGTGATAATAACCAGGGTCAAGCATCTTTGAAATTGGCTTGTCAAAAATCTTCTCCCACGTTTCACCATGATCCTTTGAAAGGTAGACCTCTCTGGGCGGATTATCGGCATTATGTTTTCCATAACTGGCCAATAAAATATAGTTTTTATATTTATCATGCCCCCATGTGTTTTGAGTATAACCTGCTTTAAAGGTAAAAGCTTCTCTAAGTTCAGTCCTTTCTTCATTTGAAACCAAAACCCGGCCTTTATTAGTACAAGCTATAATTCTACCTGTATCTGAAATATAAAAACCATATAATGATATTGTCTCTTTATTTTCTTTGTCAAGAAAAGGCTTTGCATCTAAAACAGTTTTAAAATTAGTACCATCATTAGATACTCTAATTAAATCTTGCCACGCAACAGCCCATATGTTCCCATCTTTATCTACTGTACTTATAGAGTGTGTAAAATTGCCTGGCACATAAGTCTGTTCTATAACCTTTGAAGGTGATGGGTTTTTAATTTCCCCCATGGTATTTTCTGCTTGCTGATTATTTGATGCTGCAACGATAGAAGTAAACATTAAATAAAAAATCATACACAAAATACTGGTTTTTTTAATCATATTATTACCTCCCCTAGTAAAGCTTTGTTATCAAACTATTTTATAGTTGTTATCTTTATATTAACTATAATTTATAAACATTGTCAAAATTACATATATTTCTGGTATCTAAAATAAGCTTGCCTTTTATCAAATCCATATTTTCTTTAATATGGTCATGTGCCGTCATTATAACAAGAATTTCAATTTCATTTAGAAAATCCTCAAAGTTTAAAAACTGATGATCAACAATTCTTGTTTTAATAAAGGGATCAAACACTTTTACTCCAAAAGCCAAATGTTCATCCATCTTCTTTAAAAGTTGAAGAGTAGGGCTTTCTCTGGTGTCATCAACATTTTCTTTATAAGCAAGGCCATACAAACCTATTTTTGATATATCATTTATTTTATGTTCTCTCATAATATCTCTGATTCTTCCTAATACATGAGTAGGCATGGAGTCATTTATTTTTCTGGCAGTCAATATTAAGTTGGTAAGATCCGGATAATCGCCGACCAAAAACCACGGATCAACGGATATACAATGCCCTCCTACCCCCGGTCCGGGCTGAAGAATATTTACTCTCGGATGCTTATTTGCAATTCTTATAATCTCATAAACATCCAAATTATCTGCTCTGCAAATTTTAGCTAATTCATTTGCAAATGCAATATTAACATCCCTATAGGTGTTTTCTACTATTTTGGACATTTCTGCTGTTCTTATATCTGTTATTACAATTTCTGCCTTACAAAAGCTGGAATACAATTTTTTAATTTTTTCTCCTATTTTATGGTTGTCCGCACCAATTGTTCTTGAGTTGTATTCCAATTCATAAATCATATTCCCCGGAATAATTCTTTCAGGCGCATGTACTAAATGTATATCCTCTTCCAAAACCAGCCCTCTTTTTATAATTTCAGGTCTGATATATTTATCAATTGTTCCGGGAGATATTGTGGATTCAATAACTAAAACCGCTCCCTTTTTACACACTTCAAGGACCTTGTTAACAGCCGAAATCACATATTTAGGATCAAGTTTCTTACTTGAATTATTATAAGGAGTTGGTACTGCAACTATATAAATATCTGTTTTCTGATATTCCGTTGAAAATTTGATACCGTTATCCAGCGCCGCTTGAAATAATTCCTCTAAGCCTTTTTCTTCAAAAGTAAGTTTTTTTTGAGACAAAGAATCTACCAATCCTTTGTCTATATCCGTTCCTACAACCTCTACTCCGTTTTTTGCAAGCATTAATGCAGTAGGAAGACCTATATAACCAAGTCCTATAACGTTTACCATTCTTTTACCCCCTTATGTATTTTACTGACGTTTTTTGCTTAATTTAAAAATTACCATATAAAGCATTATATATATAATAGAATAAAAAACCGATATAAACAACAGAAAAATATTTATGCCATAACCTGTCCAACTGCAAACAACGTAAGATATTATTGAAGTTATAATAAATAAACTCTGTAAAACCAGTTCCAGTCTTTGTTCCCCTGAAATAACAAGGGCCGGTGTCAATGCCGAGACTATAAATCTCAGTCCGTACATGGGAGCTAAAATTTGAGCATATATTCCGGCTACTCCCCACCCTTCTCCAAAAAACAACTCAAATAAAAACGGTCCGAGAGTAACTAACACTAAAACCATTGGTATTGAAAGACAGGCAAGAAACAGTGTAAGTTGCATTAATGTTCTTCTATACGCTCCTGTTTTATTTTTTTCTTCAGAGGCCCTTTGAAAAAAAACTTTAGATACATTTAAACTGACTAAAGTCAGTGGAATACCCAAAATTCTATAGGTAATTGAATAATATCCAAGTATACCAAGTCCAAATAGTTCTGTTATGTAAAAGTTCAGCATGGAATACGAAGCAGAGTTCAAAAAATGAGCAGGCATGGAGTAAATAGGTAGTTTTTTGTGTTTTAAAAGTGTATCTTTAACTTCACTTAATTTTACATCTTTAAACACACTCCTGTTTTCAATCAGTCTTTTACTTTGTCTTTTAAGTCCCACCAGGGAACCTAAAATCTGTGATAACAAAAGACCTAATGAACCTAACTTTAAAAAGCCGAACAATACCAATCCAATATTTTGAAACCCCGTTCTCAATACATATACGGACGAAATCAGCTTATACTCTTTATGTCTGTTGTTATAACGGTTAAGTAAATTAATCAATGCATTGATTATTAAAATTGCGACTAATAAATATGCAAATCTGCCAACTTCCTCTAATATTTCAGGTTTTTTCTGTAAATAAAACCTGTATCCCATAGTTACAAGGGTTATAGAAACTGCTGAAACAGCCAATCCTCCCACAATCAGATTAGTTACCTCTTTTTCATCCTTGGCTGAAACAATGGCCATGTCATATTTCCCACACAAAACCGGCCCAAACATGGAAGAGACAGTTAAAATCAAAGTATATACCGCCAGTTGTTCCGGTGTATATAATCTTGTTGAAATGGGAGAAACTAAAGCTGTAATTAATTGAGCTATTAAAGACCCCACAGTCAATCTAAACACTGATTTAAAATAATCTGAAGATAGTATTTTTTTCCCTGTTGCCAGCATATATCTTACTCCACTCTCTTTCCACTTTTTGCGTCTTTCTACTCACTACAAGAGCAAACAGAAAAACCAGAATCATATCAAATCTATTTCTAACAAAGGAGTCTATGTCTCCATACGGAATTATTAAAAACATTATAGATGAAATTCTAAGTGTTATAAAATAATAATTGTTTGAATGCACCTTTGCTATAATACCGTCAAGAAATCTGCATATTTTGGATAATAACAAACTTATTAACAATAATCCCATTAACCCAAACTGTCTTATGCCCAAACTTAAAATATCCGTTGGGATGCCTCCGCTGGTTCCCACCGTCAACCGGTAATATTCCGTTACAGTATGATAGGAACTCGCTACTTTACTTAACCCAAAAATACTAAGAATGGATGAAGGTACAATATTTATAATCCAGGAAACAAAATCAGCCCCCCACCTCAAGCCATAAATAGCATTTATCTCCATAATGTTTAACAAGTTTAAATACGGAAAGGCAAATTCATTTACTATAAACTGTAAACCTCCTCTGGAACTCTCTCTTACAATACCATAACTTAAATAATAAAACAAATCATTTAATGTCCCTAATAATGATAATGAAAGAATTGAAACTATACAAATATAAAGAATAGGATGTTTTGTTTTTCTAAAAACAAAACCTATAAAAAAGGTTAAACCAAACACCAGCACAGCTATCCTTCCGGCATTTACGGCAAAATATATTACACATGATATCATAGACACTATTAAAAGCACTTTTGTACTTAATTTATTTTTCATTCTTAGTGCATAAAACAAAAAGTACGGCGAAGCCAATGAAATTGCCATTAACGTAATGGCAAAAAGACGGCTTTGATCAATATATCTGCTGCTGTCTATACCAAAAGCCCTCAACCTATCTCCCAATGTAATCAGAGTTAAAACATTACCCAAACTACCTACAATCAGTGTTTGTGAATATAAAGCCAGTGCTAAGCAGAAAATACCCATAAACAATGCAATTTTATACACTTTTGCATTAAATTCATTATACAGTTTATCTTTTAACATATTTGCTTCTTCATTTAAATTATCACTTGCCTCTTTTGTTATTTCTTCTTTTTCTGCCTTTAATAAGTTATTATAACCGTTTTGTTCTGCATTTTTAAGGAATTTTACTTTATAACCAAAAATAAAAGTAAAATATGCAATAAAAGTAAAGATATAAGCGTAAACAAAACCTTTAGACTGACTGATTCTAAACAACATTCCCGTTAAATTTGCCGGGTATAATTCAATTATAATTAATGACAGTATAGGAATTAAAATGTAGTATATAATAAATGCAACCTGACAACAAATGCCTGCATCAATGACCTTTTTCTTTTTGTAAAAGTTAACTAAGTTGTAAACTGCTATTGCAAATAATATGCCATATAGCATTATAAGAAAAACAGTTAACATTAAAAACACTCCTCAAAATCTAATTTCATCTTTAACTTTTTATTTCATTTTTATTATTTTCTCCGCTATGCCCCGGGGACTGAAATCTTTAACACAAAACAAAGTATCCTTATACTTTTCATCAGAAATATTAAGAAGTACCTTTTCTAAATGTGAAACAGAATTTTCACTAAATATATAGCGGTTATATTTGGCAAACATATTTCTGATTTTTTCCCTGTCCCCGTCAAGTATAAATAAAATAGGTTTGTTTGTACCGGAATAGTGATATATTTTACCCGGTATTTGCGTTCCGATTAAATTACTCAAATGGACAAGAACATCACTTTCTTTTTCAAACTCCTTAATCTTTTCATAGCTCACTCTTGGATAAACTGATATGTTTTCTGTATTTTCAAGCTTTACGTCACTATTTCCGCAAATAATTAATTTGTGCCCTGTCTTTTCTACAGCATCATACAGCGGCTTTATATTTCTGACATTTGAATGATAATCCCCGCAATATAAAAATGTTAATGTTTCTTTATCCAAATCAACCTTTGGGTATATTTCCTCTTTAATATACGGAACCGGAACGTATTCCATTTTTTCTGCATGAGCAGGATATATATTTTTTTGCTCTTCTAGTGTTAATTGCGATACATAAATGACTTTTTTTGCATAATTTAAAAGTCTGTCCTCTTCCTTCTTTATTTTCTTGTTTAACGACTTATTCTTTCTGGTGATGTCTGACAAAAAAGGGTCTCCCCAAATTTGAATCCAGGGAGTTTTACTTATTATTTTTCTTTCAAACATGTTATTTACAAATAAATGGGATGACTTAGGATCAGATGATGAAATTATTAGATCATAATCCCCGTCTTTAATTCCCAGTTTATCTGCATAATTTGCTATTCCTTTTAAATTATCATATATGTCCGCTTTAACCAATAATTTATATCCCAGTTTTTTTAAAGGTTTTAAAAATCTAAATCTTCTGCCGACTTTGGCGACAGTTTGTACACCGCCTAATTTTAAATAAGTTGTTTCTATATTAGGACTGTTAATACTTGAATCATAGTTAATATGCTTGGGATCAGGTTTTGTTGTAATTATATTAACACTATGGCCTAATTCAACCAGACCTTCTATAGTCGCCCTGTTTCTTATTGATGCTGAAGTATTTATCTCTAACGGTCTGGAAACAACATAAATAATCTTCATAATCAATTCCCCGTCTTTCATAAGTTATTAATCAAATCTTATTATATCATCCTCTTCAAGGTAATTTCCCAATTGTACTTCAACAATTTCCAATATGGTTTTCCCCGGGTTTTCCAGGCGATGTTTCTGACCTGCTTTCATAAAAATACTTTCACCTGCAGGTACAAGTTTAACTTCACCTTCTACTGTAACCTTGGCCATCCCCCTCACCACAATCCAGTGTTCGCTTCTGTGATGATGCAGCTGATAACTAAGGCTCTTACCCTGGTTTACAGTAATGCGTTTTATTTTAAATAAACCTTTTTCTTCTTCCAAAACTTTATAATGACCCCATGGCCTGTAATCCTGAACATGATATTCCGTTCTTAAATCTTTTTTTTCTTTTAATATGTCAACTACCTGCTTTACTTTTTGAGATTCATCTTTTCTGCATATAAGCAATGCATCTCTGTTGTCAATAACAATTAAATTATTTATACCAATGGCTGCAACAATTTTCTCTTTTTCCGAGTATACAAGATTATTGGATGAATCAATCATTATATTATTATCACTTGTAACATTCCCCATATCGTCCTTTAAAGACACATCATAAACTGAATCAAAACTTCCCAAATCATTCCAGCCTATATCTGCCGGAACCACAACAACTCTTGAACTTTTTTCCATAATGCCGTGATCTATGGATATCTTAGTCTGTATTTTAGAAAACGCACTGTTTAAATTTTCACTTTTATCAAAAGCTTCATATATTTCAAGGGCATATTTTTTAACTTCATTTATAAATATCCCGGTGTTGAACATAAAAATGCCCGCATTCCAGTAACATCCGCTATTTATATACTCAATGGCTTTTTCTTTATTGGGTTTTTCTTTAAATGAATCTACAATATAACCGTTTTCTTTTTTCTCTCCGGGCATAATATAGCCGTATCCCGTATTCGGACCGTCAGGCTGAATACCGAAGGTAACAAGAGAATCTATGGTAAGTGGTTCAGATTCTTTTATTAAATCAGCAAATTCTTTACTTTTCATTATCATATGGTCAGAAGGAAATATTACCACCGTGTCATTGCCTTTTTTAACTATTTCATTGATGCCTGCATAAATTGCCGGCAGGGTATTTTTAGGCTCTGGTTCAACTAAAATGTTGTCCTCTCGGTATTTATAACCTAACTCATCCACTGCCCCCATAACAAGAAATTTATATCTTTCGTTGGTTACTACATAAATATCATCAATATCAGCTAACAATAAACTTCTGTTGAAAGTCTCCTGAAACAAGGATTCTTTTCTTCCCTGCAATTTGATAAATTGTTTTGGATATCTGTCCCGGCTTAGCGGCCAAAGTCTTGTCCCACTTCCACCTGCCAAAATTATAACTTTCACATATATCAACCGCCTCTTTATTAATAGTAATATTTTATATTGAAATTATTTAACCGTCCTGTCTGATAATTTTTATAAGTTCACCTGCCAAGGCATCCCACGAAAGTGACTTTATGTATTTTCGTGCATTATCAATAATGCTGCCTTGATTATCATAATTTTCTATAACATACTTCATTTTTCTGTATAAATCATCTGAATTTCCTGTTTCAAATAAATATCCTGTCTCTTTGTCCATTACCTGCTCTGACAAACCGCCTGTATTAGAAGCAATTACGACAGATTCATATTCCATGGCTATAGGTATTACTCCTGACTGTGTTGCATCCAGATACGGCAATACCGTTATTATGTTATCCCCCTTAAAAAAGGAACCCACTTCTTCATCCTTTATCCACCTGTTTACTATGGTGACATTTTTAAGCTCATTATATGCTTCTCTATAATCCTCAAAATCACCGTTTCCAACCACCGTCAAACTTATATTATCATACTCTTGTGACAGTTTTTTGTATGCTTGTGCCAAAACGTGAAGACCTTTGTATTTTGTTATGCGCCCAAAAAATAAAAAATTATATTTTTTAGGATCATAGTCTATAACCTTTTCATTACTTTCAAAATTTTTATAATAATCAAATACACCATGTGGTATAATGTGAACATTCTCTTCTTTCTTTTGGAACTTTTCTATAACATAATCTTTAAAAACTTTCGACAAAATAACTATATCATCTGCATCCTTTATAATTTTTGCATTGTTTTTGCGCATACGGTGAATTAACTTTGTTCCGCTGTGGGGAATAGGGTCGTGAAGCGTAATTATTTTCCGGCTCTTTGGAAATATTGAATTAACCAGTCCTGTCCAAGAATGATTCATTGGAGAATATACAGCATCAACCGGTATATTTTTAAAATATTTTTTTAACTTTCTGACTCCAAACAGCTTAAACTTAATTGTATTAATTAAATAACCGGGTACACTGTTATACGTTGGTATTACCTGCAACCCATCCAAACCAAGTTCCTTCCATGCGTTTAAATTTTCTGAATATTTTGAAATAATTGCATACACCTTGCAACCATTATTCTTTAATCCCTTTGTCATCTCATAGGAAAAAACAGGCCCTGCTCCCTTTCTTCCAAGATAATTCACAACAATTGTCTTCTGTCTTTTCATGTCAACCTCCTAAAATGTAATTACAATTTTTAATCCAGATACTTTGAGTAAAGGTTTTTTAATTCTTCAAGTACATTTTCCAATGAGTATTTCTTAACTAACTCTAAGCTCTTTTTACCAAATTCATTTCTTTTTTCAGGTGACATATATAATTTCTCAACGGCAGAAGCAAATTCTTCTTTACTCCCTAATTTCACTACATAACCATTGCAATTGTTTAAAACTAAATCCCTGTTGCCCCTTGAGTTAGTTACCACCAAAGGTAGTCCGGTTGCCATAGCTTCCATCACATTTACCGGCAACCCTTCCTGTTTTGATGATGACACTGCAATATCTGCCAATCCCATTAATTGCGGTACATCCTTGCGGTATCCTAAAAATAAAACAATTTCTTCTAATCCCAGCTGCTTTACCAAATCTCTGTAACTGTTTTCTAATGAGCCTCTTCCCACTAAGAGCAATTTTAAATTGGAAAACTTATCTTTCAGCAGCCCCATAGATTCAATAACCTGTTTCTGGTTCTTTCTTTTGCTTAATTCTCCAACATATATCATTATAAAATCTTTATCGGAATAACCGTATTGCTTTCTGAGTTCTGCTTTACTTTCCTTTGTCTGAGGCATAAACTTATTTAAGTCTACACCTACTCCATTGGTATTAAAAACCGAATTTGGACTTCTCATTTTAAATTTTTTAGCATTATTAAAATCTTCACTGTTCATTGTAAAAACAGCATCTGTCCAACGGGCTAAAATTCTTTCTAAAAAGTAATAAATCATCCAATTCTTCAAGCTTGCACCTTTAAAAAAGTGAAATCCATGTGCAGTATAAATAACTTTTACATCCTTTATTTTTCTGCAGGCAAATCTTGAACAGGCTGAAGCTACAGGTGTATGAGTGTGTATCAAGTCATAACCTTCATTTACAATAATTTTTTTTAGTTCTTTATAAGCTTTAAAGTTGCTCCTTTTAAAAGGAGATCTTTGAAATTTTAAATCAAATACCCTGCAGCCTCTTTTAAATAATTCCTCATCTATTTCATTTTTAATATTACATGCAATGTCCACACTATGTCCCTGATTAATGAGCATTTTTATATGTGGAATCATAAATGCATTAATAGTGTTTGACACTGTAGCAACATATAAAATCTTCATACTCTCATCCATTCAGCTTATTTTTTATTAACTCCTTCAATGGGGGGATGTTTTTTATCCTTTAGCCACTTCCCGATCCCCAGATAAAAATAAGGAATTCTTAAAGTGCCTATTGAAAAATAATAATACATCCCTGCTTCAATAAAATTTAAAGCGTTATAAGTTTTTCTTGCCGGAATATTCTTATAATAGGCATCCACATAAATATCCATATCCTTATTCAGTTCTCTTACATACTTAACCAACTCTTTCATAATCAGCTTAAAATAGCCATGCCCTCTGTACTCCTCATTCACAACCCCGGTGTGAAGCCATGCCGAATTATGCGGCAATATATTTAAGTGACCTATTTTCGGGGTATTTATAGCTATCCAGCCATAACCTATACACTTTTTATTTACAGTATCCTCCAGCATAATTCCCACATGACCTTTTTTTAAATATTTCCTAAATAAAATTCTTCTCTCATATAATGAACTATAATTCATTATATCTTCCGGCTTTATCATTTTTACTGCAATGTTCTCATCCCTTACATTTATATCGGGAATCTCTTTTGGAGGCTTAAGCATTACATTTTTATAAAATTTGAATAACTGCATATTTTCACCTATTTCTAAAATTTAAGTGTTTTTAAAATTTTAATTGCTGTTTTATTTTAATTTTTTGGCTTAATAAACTTCAGCACCCTTTTAAAATTAAAAGCTGATACCAGTAAAGCCATTACATTTGCTATATATGGCATAATATCATTGCCTTTGAAAACTGAATGACATATATTTTTAGGTTTTTTAAACACATAGCCATATTCTTGTTTAAATCTGTTTTTATTAAATATAAAGTTTAATAAATCCCCGGGGAAAAACCATTGGCAGTAATAGTCATACTTATTGTTTTTTATAAGTTCAGTTTCCTTTCCCAATGCATTTTGCAGTATTAAATATGGAAAATCCACTCCTGCAAAACATGACAGCCTGATAGTTGCTGACAGTCTTGGATTGATTTCCATTAACTTTGGAATTCCATCCCTGGGATCTATCATATATTCAACTTCTGCAGGTCC
>LFRM01144250.1_pt1 | contig 18925 bp, 17 predicted proteins | sample 618341 | NCBI WGS metagenome assembly LFRM01 (sample SAMN03654438, study PRJNA283298) | anaerobic digester metagenome | isolation source: pool of bioreactors CSTR01a, CSTR02a, and CSTR03a thermophilic anaerobic... | place: Denmark: Kgs. Lyngby | collected 2014-05-21 | reverse complement strand
CTATATTTTATTTACTGGCGTCCGCGGCAGGAGTTGAACCTGCGACCTATCGCTTAGGAGGCGATTGCTCTATCCAACTGAGCTACGCAGACAAGTAATTACATTAAAGTAAAAGCCAGTTTATACAAACTGGCTCGAATAGTTTTATTGGCGTCCACGAAGGGATTCGAACCCCTGACCGTCCGCTTAGAAGGCGGATGCTCTATCCAACTGAGCTACGTGGACATTTATTATCATTTAATAATGCTTGGTTTGACTACCACTTATTCCAACGCTTATTAATGATATAACATTTCAACTAATAAATCAAGAAGAAATGTGCATTTCTTTATGTTTACCAGGTCTCTTTATTTGTTTATCTAATCTAGATATGGTAATATTTAGAGTGTTGCAGAAAGGAATGGTTATGGAAGAAAATTATTATGAAAATATTATTAAAAAAATTAAAAATTTAATTGAAATAAAAGAATATACAGCTGCGGTCGAAATTATAACTGCAGAATTAAACCAAGTGTATATACCTAATGAATATGAAGATGTTTTTCATAATCTTTACAATGAAGCGGAATCTTTTTTAATTGATTTTGAAGAGGATGCTACTATTATGAGTAAGCAACAATTAATTGGCTTACTAAATGGAAGTCGTGAACAACAATTTGCCGCAATCAACAATTTGGAAGGTTTAAATTTAAGGAATTACTTAGATATAATATCCGATTTCTTTGTCTCAGATAATTTAGCTCAATTAAAAGGGCGCTTATTAGATTTATGTGTTGGACAAAATATTGACGTAAATTTTGATTTCAAAGTCAATGATGAAATAATTTCAGTTAACCCAAGTGTTTTAGAAGCCGTTGATGATATGGATTTTATTGGTTTTGCCTTTGATTATTTTAATAATCACTTATATAAAAATCCAAGTTTGATCCAGATTTGTCAAATAGCTTTAGTAGAGAAAGTTTACAGTATTTATCCCCGGGTTTTTCTAAAAGATAATGTTGTATCTATATGTCAAGCAATCATTGAAGAAGTGAGCGAAATGTTTGATATTGATAGTATTCAGATGCTCGGAGAATTTTATAACTAATAGGCATATGTAGTGTATTTAAAGCCGTTTTCGGTTATAATAAGGTTGTTAAAAGTAGGCGTTTTAGCACTCAATGGTTGACAGTGCTAATGCTTACTGTTATAATGTTTATAGTCTAGGAGGAAATTATGAAAAGTACAGTAAAACAATTAGAAAATTCGCAAGTAGAATTATTAGTGGAAGTTGAAGGTGACCTTTGGATAAAGGCCCAAGAAACAGCTTTTAAAAAAGCAGCAAAAGATTTAGAAGTTGACGGTTTTAGAAAAGGTCAAATACCAACGGCAATAGCTAAAAAACACATTAAAAATGAAAATGTAATGATAAGCGCTGTTGAAGAAGTTGCTCAAGAAGCACTTATTAAAGGCATTGAAGATAACAATTTAGAGTTAGTGGCAAGTCCAGAATTACAAATTGAAGCTATCTCTGATACTCAAGTAAAATTAAAGTTTGTTTGTACAGTAACACCAGAAGTAACTCTAGGTCAATATAAAGACTTAGGTGTAGAAAAAGATGAAGTTATAGTTACTGATACAGAAATAGATGAAGAGTTAGAACAATTACGTGAACAACATGCAGAATTAGTTTTAAAAGAAGGTAAGTTAGAAGATGGCGATACAGCTGTTTTAGACTTTGAAGGCTTTAAAGACGATGTTGCATTTGAAGGTGGAAAAGCCGAAAACTTTTCTTTAGAAATTGGTTCAGGACAGTTTATTCCAGGCTTTGAAGAAAAAATGGTTGGTATGGAGTCAGGCGAAGCCAGAGATATTGAATTAACCTTCCCTGAAGATTACCAAGTAGACGATCTAAAAGGTGCAGATGTAGTCTTTAAAGTTGTCTTACATGAAATCAAAGAACGTGTTGTACCAGAATTAAATGATGATTTTGCTTTGGATGTTGACAAAGAAGGCGTAAAAACTTTAGAAGATTTAAAAGAAAACGTTAGAGAAACTATTGTCGAAAGAAAAGAAGAAGAAGCAGAACGTGAACGCGAAAATAATATCCTTACTCAAGTAGTAGATGCTGCACAAGCAGACATTCCAGAAGTAATGATTGAACAAGAAACACAACGTTTATATCAAGATATGAAAATGCGTATTGAACAACAAGGGATTCCATTTGATCAGTTCATTCAAATGACTGGCCAAGATGAAACAGCTTTAAAAGATAATTTAAAACTAGATGCAGAAAAACAAGTTAAACTTCGTTTAGTTTTAGATAAAATCGCTGAAACAGAAGAGCTTGACGTTACTGATGAAGAAGTTGCAAATGAATATGAAGAACTTTCAAAAGCCTATAATATGGAACTTGAGGAAGTAAAAACTGCAATTGATGATCAAAATGTTAAGTATGATCTTAAAATCAGAAAAGCTTATGACCTTGTGAAAGAATCAAACTAAGACGCATCGCGTCTTTTTTAAACAAAGGAGGTAAATAAAGATGGACGAAAAAAATAAAAATATTAAAATCCTTAAAAAGGATTTAGTGAATCTTCCAACAATAGCAACTCGTGGCGTCATCTTATTTCCGAATCAAGAAATACTGATAGAAGTAGGAAGACCAAAGAGTTTAGAAGCAATATCACTCGCAATGGAAAGTGAAAATAAATACGTCTTTTTAGTAACACAAAGAGATGTTATGGAAAACGATCCAGAAGTCGATGAATTATACCAAGTTGGGACAATTGCTAAAGTTGTTAAAGTAAGCGAAGAAATGGATTATTCCAAACTAACTTTAAAAGGCTTAGTAAGAGCTAGTCATATTAAAATTAATGATAATGGTGAAACTATCATCGCAGATGTAGAACTTTTAAAAGATTACTACACAGATGAAGAAGAAGCCGATGAATTAGTCGTTATGATCGCAAGAAACTTTGATAAGTTTGTCAGCAATTTTATGAAAAATCATAATTTGCCAGATGGAACGGTTCAAAGAATGACAGAATCAGTTGATCCAGCTGAATTATCTGATTACTTTGCCCAAATATTGCCAATGGCATTTGAAAAACGTCAAAGTTTATTAGAAATTAATGATGTCAATGAAAGATTACTCGCTATTTTAGAAGATATGAGCTTAGAGAGTGAAAAAGTATCAATCGATTCAGATATTAATAAAAAAGTAAAAGACCGTATAGATGAGTCTCAAAAAGAATATTACTTAAGAGAGAAAATGCGGGCAATTAAAGAAGAATTAGGCGACGTTTCTTCAGGTGGCGATGATGTCGATGATCTGAAAGAACGTATTTTAAAAAACCCATATCCGGAAGTAATTAAAAAGAAGGCCTTAGATGAATTAAAACGTTATGAAATGGTTCCACCAGCAAGTGGTGAGTCAGGCGTTATTAGAAATTACTTAGACTGGCTACTAGATGTTCCGTGGTGGCAAGAAACAACTGACAATGATGATTTAAACTTAGTTGAACAAAGACTAAATGAAGATCACTATGGTTTAGAAAAAGTAAAAGAGCGAATTTTAGAGTATCTAGCTGTAAAGCAGGTTACAGGATCTCTAGAAGCGCCAATCTTAGCTTTAGTTGGGCCACCAGGTGTTGGTAAGACATCTCTGGCTAAATCAGTAGCACGTGCACTTGACCGAGAATTTGTGAAAATAAGTTTAGGTGGAGTCCGTGATGAAGCTGAAATTAGAGGACACCGCCGTACATACTTAGGTGCACTGCCAGGACGCTTTATTCAAGGAATGAAAAAAGCCGGGGTTGTAAATCCAGTCTTTTTAATCGATGAACTTGATAAAATGGGGGCCGACTATAAAGGCGATCCATCAAGTGCAATGTTAGAAGTATTAGACCCAGAACAAAACTCAGTCTTTTCAGACCACTACTTAGAAGAACCTTATGATTTATCTAAAGTATTGTTTATTGCCACAGCAAACTACTTAGGAAATATTCCTGAAGCATTACGTGACCGTCTAGAAATAATCAATCTATCTTCATATACTGAAGAGGAAAAGTTGAATATTGCGATTGATCACTTAATTGGCAAAAACTTAACTCAAAATGGATTAAAAGCAGATCAAATTGATTTAAGTGAAGAAATGATAAGACATTTAATTAGACACTATACAAGAGAAGCGGGCGTAAGACAACTTGACCGCGTTATTTCTTCAATCTGTCGAAAAAGTATTTTAGCAATTATGAAAGACAAAAAAGAACATATTACAATTACTAAAGAAGTAGTCGAAGATTGGCTAGGTCCAGAACAATTTGAATATGGAGTTAAAGAGAAAAAAGATCAAATCGGGGTTGTAACTGGTCTTGCATATACACAATTTGGTGGAGATATTCTTCCAATTGAAGTTACTACATTTGAAGGTAAGGGTAAATATATTATTACTGGACAATTAGGTGACGTTATGAAAGAATCAGCTGAAATAGCAATAGGTTATGTTAAAACAAATGCTAAAAAGTTTGATATTGATCCAAAATTCTTTGAAAGTCATGATATCCACATCCATGTTCCAGAAGGAGCAGTACCAAAGGATGGACCAAGTGCTGGCGTTACCTTATCGACGGCATTAATCTCACTGTTAACTAATCGGGCTGTAAGAGCCGATGTGGCAATGACAGGAGAAGTTACTCTTAGAGGTAATGTACTTCCAATTGGTGGCTTAAAGGAAAAAACGCTTGCGGCCTACAGAAGTGGAATTACTAGAGTAATTATTCCAAGTAAAAATAAAAAAGATTTACATGAAATTCCAGATGTTGTTAGAAACAGTATGGAAATCATCGCAGTAGACAGTATGGAAGAAGTCTTAGAGGGGGCGTTAGTATGATGCTTTTAAGAAAATTTAAAAATCCTAGGCACGTAATTACGGCTAACGATTCATCACAGTGGCCAACAACTTTAGTACCTGAAGTCGTAATGACTGGTAGAAGTAATGTTGGCAAATCAAGTTTAATAAACTCAATGGTTTCAAGAAGAGCTCTTGCATATGTCGGAAGTCGACCTGGAAAAACAAGATTTTTAAATTTCTACAATTTAGATGATGACGTAATGATAGTCGATGCACCAGGCTATGGTTATGCTCAAAGAAGTAAAGATGAAATTGTCAATTATGGTGCAATTGTTGATGAGTATTTTTCAACCCGCGAAAACTTAAAAGGTTGTATCTTAGTTTTAGATATTAGACATTTACCATCCAAACAAGATATTGTAATGAAAAAATACATGGAAGCCTTAGGTTTACCATACTTTGGCGTTTTAACTAAAGCCGATAAATTAACAAGACAAAATCAATTAAAACAAAGAAAAATTATTTCTGCAGCAATGGACATACCAGAAGATGCATTATTAATTCACTCTGCAATAAAATCAGAAGATGAAAGTGATACTGAGCAAGTCTGGATTATGATCGATAATCTATTAGCAAAAGATGCTAAATTTGAAGATGATGAAGAAGAAGTTACTGAAGAAGTATAAAGATTTAGACTAGGCAAAAGCTTAGTCTTTTTTTATATACACCAAACTTTTGGCTATATTTCTGTAAAACAAGCCATTAATAAATTGATATGATATAATTATAAATAGGAGGAATTTTTATGAAAAATAATATAACAAATAATGCAATAAACACAATTCGTGCTTTGTCAGTTGATGCAGTCCAAAAAGCAAATTCTGGACATCCAGGAATGCCATTAGGTGCCGCACCAATTGCCTACACGCTTTGGGAAAAACATTTAAATTTTAATCCACAAGCGCCAAAATGGATTAATCGCGATCGTTTTGTCTTATCAGCTGGACATGCTTCAGCGCTTCTTTATTCACTTTTACACCTTTATTCTTTTGATGTAACAATTGATGATTTAAAAGACTTTAGACAATTTGAATCAAATACGCCTGGCCATCCAGAATATGGATATACTGATGGTGTTGAAGCAACAACCGGACCTTTAGGGGCTGGTTTATCAGCAGCAGTAGGAATGGCAATGGCTCAAGAACATATGGCAGCCAAATACAATCAAGAAGGTTATCCAATTATTGATAACTTTACTTATGTTTTAGCTGGCGATGGCGACATGATGGAAGGTGTTACAAGTGAAGCATCATCACTAGCTGGAACATTAAAACTGGGACGCTTAATTGTTTTATATGATTCAAATGCAATTACAATTGAAGGTAGTACTGATATTGCTTTTACAGAAAATACAAGAAAACGTTATGAAGCTTATGGCTTTGAAACATTTTTAGTTGAAGATGGTAATGATATAGAAGCCGTTAATGCTGCAATAGAAAAGGCTAAGTCCAACTTAGACCAACCATCATTTATTGAAATTAAAACAAAAATTGGCTATGCCAGTAATAAAGAAGGCAGCGAAAAATCGCACGGGGCACCACTTGGTGAGCAAGCAATCTTAGATTTAAAAGCTAAACTAAATTATCCACACACAGAACCATTTACTGTTGGACAAGAGGTTAAAGCGCATTTTGAAGAAACAGTACAAGCTAAAAAAGCTGTGTATAATACATGGACAACAATGTTTAATGAATATAAAGAAAAGTATCCACAATTAGCAAGTCAATGGGAAAAAGACTTTAGTGAAATTACTGTTGAAGATATTGTTGAAATAGATGGATATTTAGACTTTGAAAACAAACCAATGTCAACAAGAGTATTATCTGGAATGATGATTAATCGTTTAAAAGATCATTTACCAAACTTGATTGGTGGCTCAGCCGACTTGGCTTCATCAACAATGACACTAATGGATGATGAATCTTCCTTTAGTGCTGATAATTATGTTGGTAGAAATTTACACTTTGGAGTTAGAGAACATGCAATGGCTTCAATTGGCAATGGTTTAACATTATATGGTGGACTAAAACCTTATGTAGCTACTTTCTTTGTCTTTGCCGACTTTTTGAAACCAATGTTACGTTTAAGTGCCCTAATGGCAATTCCACTAACATATGTCTTTACCCATGATAGTATAGGAGTTGGAGAAGATGGGCCAACCCATGAGCCAATTGAACAGTTAACAATGCTAAGATCTACGCCTAATGTAACTGTCTTTAGACCAGCTGATGCAACTGAAACAGCTTATGGATGGGCATTAGCAGCTAGTTCAACTAATAAACCAACAGCTTTAATATTAACAAGACAAAATTTACCACAATTAGAAAACACAAGCGCAGATGCCCTAAAAGGTGGCTATGTTGTTTATGATAGTGAGAAAGCTTGTGACCTTATATTAATGGCAAGTGGATCAGAAGTTACTCTAGCAATTGATAGTGCAAAAGCCTTAGAAAAAGATGGAATAAACACTAGAGTTGTAAGTGTACCATCAATCGAACTATTTAAAGAACAAAGTTTAGAGTACAAAGAATCTGTACTTCCAAATAATGTGAGAAAGAGAATAGCAATTGAAGCTGGCTCATCACTAAGTTGGGGCGGTTTAGTTGGCCTAGATGGCGACTATGTTTGCTTAGACCACTTTGGTGGATCAGCACCTGGTGATGTTTTATTTAAAGAGTTTGGCTTTACTGTCGAAAATGTTGTAGACAAGGCTAAAAACTTACTTAAATAGAAAAAATCAATCGCTTAAAACAATGAAAAACTAATTGATATATCTATTTAAATATGATATACTAGTTAGGCCTAAAAAGGTAGCAATGTTCCGCTTAGAAAATAGCTAATGAGCAATTGTTTTAAGAAAAGGAGATATACATATGAATTTATCAGTAGTAAGAGAAATTACTAACAATCAAATGAAAAGAGATCTACCAGATTTCGGACCAGGCGCAACAGTTAGTATTGATGTTTTGATTAGTGAAGGCGATAAATCAAGAATCCAAGTATTCGAAGGTGTCGTTATTCAAAGAAGTGGTAGTGGAGTTGGAGAAACATTTACAGTTAGAAAAATTTCATCACAAATTGGAGTTGAAAGAACATTTCCTGTTCATTCACCAATTATAAAAGAAATTAGAGTACTTAAAATTGGTAAGGTTAGAAGATCCAAGCTTAATTACTTACGTAAACGTTCAGGTAGAGCTGCTCGACTTACAGAAAAAAGATAATCAAAAAAAGCTGGCTTTGGCCGGCTTTTCTTTACACTAAACAAAAGGATTGATAACCATGCGCACTCGAAAGATTTTAAATGAACTAATTTCATTTTTAAAAGTATTAATTTTATCTTATATTTCTATTTTTTTACTGACGACCTTTGTATTAAAACCAGTCATAGTAACTGGAACAAGCATGGAGCCAACTTTAAAGGATAAAGATATAGGTTTTTCATATATCATAACCAAAAATTTATTTGGAGTAAAACGTGGAGCTGTTGTTACAGTATATGTTGAGGCTGATGATCAATACTTGGTAAAAAGAGTAATTGGTCTACCAGGTGAAACAATTTATGCTAAAAATAGTATCATTTATATTAACGATGAGCCAATTGTTGAAAACTATTTAGATAAAGACTTCATGAAAACAAGTCTAGGTGATTCCAACCGAAATTTTACCGATGATTTTGAAAAACTTAAAATACCAGCTGATCATTATTTTTTAATGGGAGATAATCGTCCACGTTCAAAGGATTCAAGAGAATATGGACCTTTTAACTATGATCAAATAATGTCTAATTCGCTTTTAGTAATCTATCCTTTTGAAGATTTTGGGATGAAGTAAAAAGTTAGGAGGATTAAAATGACAATTCAATGGTTTCCTGGCCATATGACCAGGGCAAAAAGACAGTTAGAAAAACAAATCAATCAAACCGACATTGTAATCGAACTTCGAGATGCAAGGGCTGTAATGTCAAGTGCTAATCCTTTACTAGATGAAATAATTGGTGAAAAACCACGCTTGATTATACTAGCTAAAGCAGATATGGCAGAAGCAGATATTACCCAAGCTTGGATTGAGTATTTTCAAGCTCAAGGAATTATGGCAATTCATTTAAATATTCTTACTGATGATGTTAAAGGTTTGATATCTCGGCAAGTTGCACACTTAATGAAGCCTGTGCACAAAAGATTACAAAAACGCGGAATTAGACCAAGAGCGAGTCGCGCCTTAGTTGTGGGAATTCCTAATGTTGGAAAATCAACCTTAATTAATCGTTTGGCCAATAAAAAAGTTGCGAGCACTGCTAATAAACCAGGTTTAACAAAGGCTTTAAAATTAATAAAAGTTAACAATACCCTTGAAGTTATTGATAGCCCAGGCATGCTTTGGCCAAAATTTGAAGATGAAATAATCGGGATTAATTTAGCCTTAATCGGTTCTATTAATGAAGATCTGTTACCATATGAAAAATTAGTTAAAAAAAGTTTTGCTAAAGTTAAAGCAAAACCTGATTTATTTGATTTTGAATATAGTGATTATACTGACTTAATTTTAAAGTTAGGTCAAGCTCGTAATTACATGGTCGAAGATAAAGTTGATATTGAAAGAAGTCAAAAAGCTTACTTGCGTCAACTTCGAAATAATGAATTTTTTAGAGTTAGTTGGGAAACGCCTGATGACATCCTTTGAACAAGAGTATTGGAAGTTAAATGAGCTAGTTTGTGGGATAGATGAAGTAGGCAGGGGGCCCATCGCTGGACCTTTGGTTGTTTGTGGAGTGATTTTACCTAAAAACTATTTTGATGACAGAATTAATGATTCTAAGACATTAAGTTTTAAAAGACGCTTAACTATATTTGATGTGATCTTAGAGAATGCAATTTCAATAGAAGTCGAAGTAATTAATGAAAAAACAATTGATCAAGAAAATATTTATCAAGCGACCAAACTGGCCATGCAAACGATAGCGGATAGGTGTAAGGCTGACTATTGTTTGATAGATGCTATGAAGTTAGAAAGCAAAAAGACCTGTGTAAGCATTATAAAGGGTGATTCTAAGAGTATTAGTATCGCTGCGGCAAGTATTGTCGCAAAAGTAATTCGTGACCAGATTATGCTTAATTTCGATAGTGTTTATCCAGAGTATGACTTTAAAAATAACAAGGGTTATCCTACTAAAAAACATAAACAAGCCCTAGTTGATAATGGCTATATCCAAATCCACAGAAAAAGCTTTAATCCAATCAAATCAATGCTATAAAAAGAGTCTAGAAATTATCTAAACTCTTTTTTCTATGTTTTGATAACAAAAAAAGCAACTATATGGATAGCTGCTGATTTATTGTTTTCTTGGAGCGGGTGAGGGGAATCGAACCCCCGTATTCAGCTTGGAAGGCTGACGTTCTACCATTGAACTACACCCGCGATGGTGACCCGTGAGCGATTCGAACGCTCGACCCTCTGATTAAAAGTCAGATGCTCTACCAACTGAGCTAACGGATCAAATATGGTATAAATAAAATTTGGCTGGGACACCTGGATTCGAACCAGGGAGATGTCAGAGTCAAAGTCTGATGCCTTACCGCTTGGCTATGCCCCAAAAATGGTGGAGGGGGGCAGATTCGAACTGCCGAACCCTAAGGAATTGAGTTACAGTCAACCGCGTTTGGCCACTTCGCTACCCCTCCACATAAAATGGTGCCGACTAGAGGACTTGAACCCCCAACCTACTGATTACAAGTCAGTTGCTCTACCAATTGAGCTAAGTCGGCAATATAATGGTGGAGATTGCAGGACTTGAACCTGCGACCCCCTGCTTGTAAGGCAGGTGCTCTCCCAACTGAGCTAAACCTCCATCTTTTGACGCCTAATTAATATATCATATATAATCAACGGTGTCAATTGCAAAATCGTTAAATCTCATTTATCTCCGGCACTTATTTCATGCATAATCTATTATACAACATATATATATCTTTTCAAGTACTTTTGATAGGACTGATTGAGTTATTGTCTTTAACATAGTATAATGTTACGGCAAGAAGGTGAAGTTATGAAACATGTCGAATTAAAAGATGTTGTCTTTTCTTACCAAGAAGGACAACCAGTTATAAAAAATGTTTCTTTAAGTATTGAAAAAGGTAGTTATACAACGCTAATTGGTCACAACGGTAGTGGTAAATCAACAATAGCTAAACTAATAGTCGGACTATTAGAAAAGGAAGCTGGACAAATCATTATTGATGGCTTAGATATGAGCGAAGAAAATATTCGAAAAATCAGAAAAAAAGTAGGAACCGTTTTTCAAAATCCAGATAATCAATTTATTGGCTCAACAGTAAGAGACGATATTGCTTTTGGACTGGAAAATTCACGGGTTTTACAAAGCGAAATGGATGCAATTATAAATCGTTTTGCTCAAGATGTTGGAATGATGGAATATTTAGAGCGCGAACCAGAAAACTTATCTGGAGGTCAAAAACAGCGAGTCGCAATTGCTGGAGTATTAGCGATGTCTCCAAGTATAATTGTATTTGATGAAGCGACAAGTATGCTTGATCCACGTGGTAAACGTGAAATTAAACAATTGATTAAAGATATTCACCATGTCAATGAAATTACAGTCATATCAATTACTCACGATATTGAAGAAGTAGTTGAAAGTGACTTTGTTTATGTTTTAAACGAAGGTGAAATAGCAATGGCAGGTAAACCTAAAGATGTTTTAATTCAAACTGACAAACTGATTAGTTTAAGTTTAGATGTTCCATTTGCAATAAAAATCCAAGAATTATTTGAAAAACAAAATATTCACATCAATAAAGAAATTAATATGGAAGGGTTGGTTAAAGAGATATGTCAATTAAAGTAGAAAATCTTAGTTATATATATAACCATAATACTCCCTTTGAGCATTCTGCTTTAAAAGATATTAACCTAGAGATTGATAGTAAAAAAATAATTGCCATTGTCGGAGCGACAGGTAGTGGAAAAACTACCTTAGTTCAGCATTTTAATGCCTTACTTCTTCCAAGTAAAGGTAAACTTGTGATAAATGGTAAAGAAATAACATCAGAACAAAAACCTAAAGGGCTCAAGCAGTTAAGAAAAAATGTTGGGCTTGTATTTCAATTTCCAGAATACCAGCTTTTTGAAGAAACAATTTTAAAAGATGTTGCTTTTGGTCCCAGAAATTTTGGTGCCAGTGAAGAAGAAGCCCTTGCGTTAGCAAAAAAATATTTAAATATTGTAAATATAGAAGAAAGTTTATTTGAAAGATCACCCTTAGACTTATCTGGGGGACAAAAAAGAAGAGTTGCAATCGCCGGTATTTTAGCACTTGAGTCAGAGACCCTGGTTTTAGATGAGCCAACGGCTGGACTTGATCCCCAAGGAGCTTATGAAATGATGCAACTATTTAGTCATCTTAATAAAGTTGAAAACAAAACGGTTATTATAGTTACCCATGATATGGAACATGTCTTACAGTATTGTGAAGAAGTTATTGTCTTAGATAAGGGTGAGATACAAGGTCACTTTAGTGTTTCTGACTTTTTTAACCAAAGAGGTTTACTTAAAAATTTGGCAATTGAAATGCCAGCTTTAATTCAACTTAGAGAAAGATTAATTGAATATGGTTTTTCAAATTTAGAAACAGTTTTAACGATGGAAGAATTAGTCTTAAAAGTTAGTCAAGAGGTGGCGAAATGAATATAACAATTGGTCGCTACTTACCTTTAGATTCATGGATGCATAAAAGAGATCCAAGAATAAAACTAATATCAATGATTATTTTGATTATTGCCGTGTTTATCGACATTGGTTTTTTAGGATACGCAATTATCGGTGGTTTTTTAATCTTTGCCTTAGTTATATCTAAAGTATCATTTAAAATGATTCTCAAATCGATGCGTGCAATGTTATTTATGATGATCTTTTTATTTTTTATAAATATATTTGTCGTTAAAACAGGTACAGTATGGCTAAATCTAGGCTTTATAAAAATTTATGAAGGAGCTGTTTTACAAACACTTTATATCTTTGTAAGATTATTAATTATGGTTAGTATTACAACGATTTTAACAGTTTCGACAAAACCAATGGATTTAACGATGGCAATCGAAGATCTTTTAGGGCCACTAAGAGTGTTTAAAGTTCCATCTCATGAGATTGCAATGATCATCTCAATTGCGCTAAGATTTATTCCAACCCTAATTGATGAAGCAAATCGCATTATGAAGGCTCAGGCTAGCCGTGGGGTCGACTTTGAAGAAGGCAGTTTAAAAGAGAAAATATCTTCTATCTTAGCTTTGATAATTCCACTCTTTGCCTCAAGTTTTCAACGGGCAGAAGAATTGGCCGATGCCATGGAGGCAAGAGGCTATGTTCCAGGGGAAAAGCGGACCCGATATCGTATCTTTAAAATTAATGGCCAAGATATTTTATTACTAGGCGTAAGCATTGCAATTTTAATTTCATTTATTATTAAGGCTGTTATGTAAATGTTAGTTAAAGCAATTGTAAAATATGATGGCAGTCATTATTATGGGTGGCAAGTTCAAAATGGTAAAAGAAAGTTTAAAACCGTTGAAGACGTTGTTAATCGCGCGGTTAGTATTATTAATAAAAGACCTACAGAAGTTGTTGCCAGTGGCAGAACCGATCGTGGTGTCCATGCCTTAGCCCAAGTATTTCACTTTGAAAACGATCATTTAATCCCTGAAAAAAGATTAGTTAATGCATTAAATAATGCCTTGCCTTCGGACATTCAAATTTTAGATGTTAAAGTTGTAGCAGCTGATTTTCATGCCCGTTTTAGTGCAGTCAGCAAAGAGTATCATTATTATTTAAATAGTGGTGAATATGATTTATTTCAAAAAGATTATATAACTCAATATAATAAACCACTAAATTATCAGGTTATGTTAGAGGCCGCACAAATGCTAGTCGGAACACATGATTTTCATGCCTTTAACACTACCCCAAAAAGTGAGAAAATGAATCAGGTAAGAACTTTAACTAAGGTTTCAATAGTAAAAAAAGATAATCTTTATATTTTTAAAATAGAAGGTAATAGTTTTTTAAGACATATGGTAAGAATGATCGTAGGTATGATAGTCTACATTGGCGCCGCTAAGTATAGTCTCAAGGATTTAGAAATATTATTAAAAAACAAAAACTCAAAAAAGGCTCCCTTTAATATTGAGCCCAATGGGCTTTATTTAATAAAAGTTAATTACTAGGAGGATTTAATGAATAATTTTCATACACACACAGAAAGATGTAATCATGCAGAGGGAATTGAAGAGGATTATGTAAAAGCCGCAATCAAGGCTGGTTACAAAAGGCTTGGCTTTAGTGGCCATATGCCACTTCCAGCTGAAGATAATGAAGCAAATTATCGGATGACCCCTTATGAAGTAGATGATTATGTTGAAGAAGTTTTACGTTTAAAAGAAAAATATAAAAATCAAATAGATATATTATTATCATTTGAATTTGAATATTTAAAAGGCAGACTCGATTGGGTCGATTATTTAATTGATAAATATCCACTTGATTATACAATCGCTGGAAGCCACTTTCATAAAAAAGTAGACTCAAATAATTACTTTGGCAATTTCAAAGCAGATGATATTTTAAACAAGTATTATAAAGCTGCTAAATTGATCCTGGAGTCTAATAAGTTTGATATTTATGCCCACCCCGATCTTTTTATGGATTCATACCCAAACTGGGATAAGCACAGTGAAAAGTTAAGTCGAGACATCTGTCAAATGGCTAATAAACATGGAGTTATCCTTGAGTATAATTTGGCAGGAATCAAAAATAACCGTAACTATCCAAGTGAAGAATTTTGGGATGTCGCAATAAAAGAAAACTGTAAAATAATTATTGGGATTGATGCCCACAGCCCTAATGACTTTAATTTAACTCATCAAAAAGATAGCACTAAGCTTTTATTAAAGAAAGGTGCAAATTTAATCTTTGATTTAGACATTTAAAGTTATAACTTAAGATACATATAATTTGTATCTTTTTTAATACAATAAAAGTTTAAAGAGATAAAGTAAATTATAGTGTTTTGTCGCAAAGATGGCTAATCTGTTTATTATTGCCACCTTTAATCTGCTATCTAAGTCTTCAAAAGCTAAACATAGCGAATTTTATATAATGAAATAGTGAAATCGTGTATAATGTAAGTATATGTAAGAGGGGAGATGTTTGAGTGGATGTTTCAAATTTTTCAAATTTCTTAACAGAGTTATTTAAAAACCCTGTTTTACTAATTACTGTGGTTTTAATCTTAGCTGTAATCTTGGTTAATGGCTGGACAGATGCTCCAAACGCAATTGCAACGGTTGTTTCAACAAGAGCAATGACGCCAAGAAACGCAATCCTGATGGCTACAGTATTTAATTTTTTAGGTGTCTTTGTGATGACACTTTTTCAAGCTGAAGTGGCTCAAACTATATATAACATGGTAGATTTTGGTCATGATCCCAGTCTTTCGCTAATTGCCCTTTGCGCAGCTTTAGTTGCAATTGTTTTTTGGGCAACTGCAGCCTGGTACTTTGGAATTCCTACAAGTGAAAGTCATGCTTTAATCGCCGGAATATCTGGAGCGGCAATTGCCTTACAAGGAGGGATTGCCGGTATAAATGGGTCAGAATGGATGAAGGTTATCTATGGTATCTTTATCTCAACTATTTTTGGCTTTCTTTTTGGTTTTTTGATCACTAAGGCGGTTCGAGTACTCTATAAAGGAACCGATAAAATAAAGTCAAATAAATTCTTTAAAAAAGCTCAAATTTCAGGTGGTGCTGCCATGGCTTTTATGCACGGTGCCCAAGATGGTCAAAAATTTATGGGAGTCTTTCTTTTAGGTGTTGCGCTTGCTAGTGGCGATGCTCAAACTCAAACCTTTCATATTCCGATATGGCTTATGCTTTTATCATCGATAACGATGGCCATCGGAACATCAATTGGAGGTTTAAGAATAATTAAATCAGTTGGAATGGATATGGTTTCCCTTGACTTATATGAAGGTTTTTCAGCTGATGCAGCTGCAGCGGGAGCACTATTATTAACGACAATCTTTGGAATCCCAGTTAGTACAACTCACACTAAAACAACCGCAATTATGGGAGTCGGGGTAACTCAAGGAGTAAATAAGGTCAACTGGAAGTTAGTTGGTGAAATGGTTATGGCCTGGGTTTTAACTTTCCCAGGATGTGGTTTAATTGGATTTTTAATGGCCAAATTATTTATTATGGTCTTTTCATAGGAGGAAATTATGTTTAGTAGAAGAAAAAGTTTTGATTATTTTGCAGGTTTTCATGAGTTTTCAAAGTTTTCACTAGAAGCTGCAGAGTTTTTAAATGAAATAGTGACAAACTTTGACATCGCCAATCTTGAAGAACAACAAGTAAAGATGCATGAAATCGAGAGTAACTGTGATAAACACAAACATGCGATTGATGCCGAGTTGTTTAGAGAGTTTCTACCGCCAATCGCAGCCGAAGATATCGTTGAGTTAAATAGTCGTTTGGATAGTGTTGTTGATGCGATTGAAGATATCTTAATTGGCATGTACACATTTAATGTAAAAAATGTAAGACCACAAGCAGTAGTTTTTTCAGAGATAATTGTTGAATTATCTCATGCTTTATTTGAAGCAACAAAAGAATTTCAAGATTTTAAAAAGTCTAAGCTAATAATTAATAAACTTAGAAAGATTAAAGAATTAGAATTAGATGCTGATGAAATTTACATCGAAGAAATGCATCGATTACATGTTGAAGAGGAAAATTGTAAAAAACTACTTATCTGGACAAGAGTTTATGATAGTTTTGAAGATTGTGCCGATAGTTTTGAAGAAGTTGCTAAGCAAATGGAAGCAATTATCATAAAAAACACCTAAGTCTTATGTACAAAATATAACAAGTTGATTTAAGAACGGATAAAACATATAATAAACGAGTCTAGGAGGAATAGAATGGAATTAAAAAATTATATAGCATCGATTAAAGATTTTCCCGAAGAAGGTATCATTTTTAGAGATATTACACCATTAATGGCCGATGGAAAAGCATTTGCGACAGCCTGTAACTTAATGTATGATTTTGCATTAGAAAGAAATGTAGATGTCGTAGTTGGACCAGAGTCAAGAGGCTTTATCTTTGGCTGTCCTGTGGCAAAGGATTTAGAGGTTGGCTTTGTACCAGTTAGAAAGCCAAATAAACTACCACGAGAAACAATAAGTTATAAGTATGATCTTGAGTATGGACAAAATGAACTACACATGCACAAAGATGGTATTAAACCTGGTCAAAGAGTTTTAATTGTTGATGATTTACTCGCAACAGGTGGCACAATTGACGCCACAATTAAAATTGTAGAAGATCTTGGTGGAATCGTCGTTGGCTGTACATTTTTAATTGAATTAGAAGCTTTAAAAGGTCGCGATTTAATAAAGCAGTATGACATCTTAACTTTGATTAAGTACTAAAATAAAAAAAAGCGGAGGGAGGTGAATTACATGAGAGACACAGACAACAAAACCTATGATGACATTATTGCAGAGGTTAAAAAGTATATTACAAATCAAGCGGATATTGACGCAATAACCAAGGCCTATAATTTTGCAGCAAAGATGCATGAGGGTCAATACCGTAAAAGTGGCGAACCTTATGTTATTCACATCGCTCAGGTTGCCTATATTTTGGCAACCTTACATGTAGGCCCACAAACAATTATCGCCGGGCTTTTGCATGATGTAATTGAAGACACTGATATCAGCAAAAAGGACTTTGTCGATCTCTTTGGAGAAAATACTTTCAATTTAGTTGATGGTGTTACTAAAATTGGAAATTTAGAATTTAATGATTTAAAAGAATATCAAGCTGAAAATCATCGAAAGATTTTTATTGCAATGGCTAATGATATTCGCGTTATAATTATTAAATTAGTTGATCGATTACATAATATGCGAACTCTAGAGCATATGTCACCGGATAAGCAAAAGCGGATTGCTCAAGAAACCCTAGATGTTTATGCCCCAATAGCCCATCGATTAGGAATGTTTGAAATTAAAAACGAGTTAGAAGACTTGTGTTTTTTCTATTTGGATCGAGAACGTTACTATGAAATAGCTAAAATGGTTGAAACGCGTCGTGCTGAACGTGATGAGTATGTAGAAAAAATGATTTTGGGCTTAAAGGAACTCTTAAAAAAGCAAAATATTGAATTTGACATTTTTGGACGTTCAAAGCACTTATATAGTATTAATCGTAAAATGAAACAAAAAAACATTCGCTTTGATGAAATTTTAGACTTACTTGCAATTAGAGTTATAACTAACACAGAGCTTGAATGTTATGAGGCTCTAGGATATATTCATCAGAAATATACACCCGTCCCAGGACGTTTAAAAGACTATATTGCAATGCCAAAATTTAATATGTACCAATCTTTACATACAACCGTAGTTGGAAATAATGGAAATATTTTTGAAGTGCAAATTAGAACTAAGAAAATGGATGATGTTGCTGAAAATGGAGTAGCGGCGCACTGGCGTTATAAAGAAGGTAGTAATTATAATCCTAAGACCGAACAAGCTGAAATCGAAGAAAAACTCCACTGGTTTAGAGATTTAATTGATTTAAAAGATGATCAAGAGATTCATGACGCAACTGAATTTATGGAACATTTACAAGATGACTTATTTAATACATCCGTTTACGTAATGTCACCCCAAGGTAGAGTAATTGATTTACCAATGGATGCTACCCCAATTGACTTTGCTTATCGAATTCATACTGAAATTGGCCATAAGGCAGTTGGAGCAGTTGTTAACGGTAGTTTAGTTCCCTTAAACACTAAATTGAAAACGGGCGATGTTGTTCAAATAAAAACTAGTAAACAATCCTATGGCCCCAATCAAGACTGGCTTAGTTTTGTAAAAACATCAACTGCTAAATCAAGGATCAAGAGTTTTTTAAATAAAAAGGAAAAAGATGACCGTGAACCTTTTATTGA
>LFRM01407311.1_pt1 | contig 18936 bp, 16 predicted proteins | sample 618341 | NCBI WGS metagenome assembly LFRM01 (sample SAMN03654438, study PRJNA283298) | anaerobic digester metagenome | isolation source: pool of bioreactors CSTR01a, CSTR02a, and CSTR03a thermophilic anaerobic... | place: Denmark: Kgs. Lyngby | collected 2014-05-21 | reverse complement strand
CCGCCGTGTGTCCGACATGCCTCTCCCCCTGTCCCGATATTGGTCCCTACAGACTTCAAGGTCGTGTGAAACTCAGGAAAACCTCCGTGCCGTCACCATCGGACAGCGCTTTTTCGTCCACTGACATTCGTTATCTGATCCAGATACACAATTCCACTTCCATCCCGCGGTAAGTAAAATACACCGCCGGTATGGCGCACTCCTTTCTCCTTGCAAAGATATTTGCCGATCACTTTTTCAGCCAAAGCTGCCGGACGGTGTTGTCTCAGTACCGTGTTTTGCATCCTGACGGGGAGGATAGTCCTACGGCTGCACAGAAAAACCAAGCAGCATGTAGATACATGGGGGTGCAACACCGACCGTGGCCCGCTATACCCTGCGTGAGATCAGTGAAAAGGCCGGCGTTTCCATAAGCACGGTCTCCCGTGTCCTGTCCGGCAAAGGTTTTGTCAGCGATGATGCCAGACTGAAGGTACATGCGGCTATCGAGGAGCTGCGGCAACGGGCCCAGCTGAGCGTCCCAAGCCCTCTCACCGGGGGACTGATCGGCTTTTTCATCCCCGCCCCCATGAGTTACATCCCCACACAGACAGTGGTAAACCAGACTCTCACCGAAGCCATTCGCGTTCATGCGCAACGCCACGGCTGCAATCTTGTTTTCGGTACATGGAGTGCAGGCAGCGGTCCGGCCACTCCAGGGGATAAGCTCCTCAAAGAGAATCGTCTGTCCGGCGCCATCTTCGCCCGGACCCGCCTTGGGGATGAGCGGCAACTCACCGCAGCCTCATCGGGGCTGAGGATGCCCGTTGTCCTGATCAATCGCTTGTTTCATATTGAGGGGCTGATGTGTGTCGGTGTCCAGCACGAGAAGGTGGGCCAATTGGCCGCCAGGCATCTGTTGAAGCTCGGGCATGCGGCCATCGCCATGATCGGAGGCCCGCAAGACACCCAGTCTTTTGCCGGCCGCGCCAAAGGCTTTCTCGAAGAGTTGCGCAAGGCAGGTCTGGAGCCCAGACGTGAATGGATGATCACTCCGCATCTTGATCCTGACGCCGTGCGTCAAGCACTCGTCCCCATCCTTGACAGGAGCGAACGTCCGACAGCGATTTTCGCCGGCAACGACCGCCTGGCTCTTGTCGTACTGCAGGAAGCGCAAAAACGAGGTCTTGCGGTTCCCAAAGATCTGTCGGTGATCGGAGTGGACGGTTTGATCGAAAGCGAGCTGGCCATACCGGCGTTGACTACCATCAGCATGCCTTGGGCAGATATGGGGCGCCTGGCCGTGGACTTGATCGCTCAGTACGCGGTCTGTCCGCATATCAACAGCGCGACACTGACGCTTGATGTCTCACTCATTGAAAGGGAATCCACCGCACCTCCGGGGGGTTAAAAAGATGTCGCATGCCATGTGGTGTCACGTCCACGACCTTTTGGACGAAGGGCCCGATGAAGCCCTGATGCGCATGAAAGATGCGGGTCTCAACGCAGTCTCGGTAGCCGGCACCTACCACGTCGGAAGATTCTTGCTGCCGCACAACCCAAGACGCAAGGTGGTCATTCTCGAAGACGGGGTGACCTATTTTCAACCTCGGGCGAAAACCTACCCGAAACCGCTGCAACCCGTGGCCTCGACTCTTTGTGCCGGTGGCGATCCGTATGAGACCATCGCCTCTGCCGCCGCCCGCCATGACATGCACATGCGAGCCTGGCTTGTCATGCTTCACAACAGCCGCCTGGGATCGACTCAGCCGACCATGACCCTGCAGAACGCTTTCGGTGATCGCTATCTGCACGGGTTGTGCCCTAACCAACCTGAAGTCCGGGATTTCGCCATCGCTTTAGCCTCGGACGCGGCGCTTTATCCCGTGCGGGCTCTGGATCTTGAGGCCCTCGCCTTTATGGGCTATGAGCATCCCTACCATCACGAAAAGCGCGGCATGTTCCTCTCACCGCTAGACTCTTTCCTGCTGTCGATCTGTTTTTGCCCGGCATGTAGCACGCTTTTCAAAGCCAGAGGGATAAATGCCGAGATCTGCCGAGCCAAAGTGCAAAAATACATTACCGGGCGCTTAAGGGGGGATGTATCGGCTCCGGGAACCGCTGACGAAGCGCAACTGCTTGCAGCCTTTGAGGAGATCTTGGGCGAAGACGGTCTTGAAATGCTGAAGGCTCGTGAAGCGACCATTGTGACGCTAGCCAGAGCCATCCGGAAGGCCGTACGACCCGAGGTGGAAGTCATCTTGCGCACCAGCTTTTCACCCTTTTTCACCGGGGGCAAAAGCGCTTTACGTCCCGAGGCGGCGCGCAGTACCGGATTGGCTTTGATGTTCACCTTCTTCGGTGCCGAGCCACGGAGCATACGCGCCGAGGCGGAGAGGATTCACAAAGAGTGCGCTGATCAAGAACTCCATGCGGGCATCATGGCCTGCGCTCCTGACACCAATTACCCGTCCCAACTGGAGGAACGCTACCGTGCCTTGGGTGAACGATGGGCCAGTATCAGCTTCTACCATTACGGACTCATGCCGCTTTCGAATCTGGGGTGGATTAGGGCAGTCCTTGATGATTAGCGCTATGCCCGGCATTGGCTGACAACAGGAAGGTATCTTGATCGACTTATGTGAAGTATAATGCCTTGAAACGGTCCAACTGATGTTTGTTGCCATGATTCCATCTATAATTGTCTGAAGGGAGATGCGCGTCTACTATGTTGCGGTCAGGAAAGGAATTAATGATACTTGCACTGTCTTTCGTCCTGCTGTTGCATGCTACTCAGGGCCAAACAGCCGAGGCAACCGTCCGACTGGAATACTGCGGAGAACTGGCGAATCATTACGCCGATACCATGCGAGACATCATTCAACAGTTTGAGAAAGAGAACCCACACATCGTTATAGACATGGATCACCGAGGAGCTCCCGCTCAGTATGAGCCAGAGAAGCTTCCGGTAGCCATCGCTGCAGGAGTACCCCCGGATATCGCATACCTCAACGGCTTCATGACCATCGTGTGGGCAATACGCGGTGGCTTTTTGATGCCCCTTAACGAGTTGCTTCCTGCGAATACGATCAACGAGTTTGAAAGCCGCTACTTGCCCGCCCCAAAATCCGAAATGAGCCTAAACGGCGTCTGGTTCGGCGTGCCATTTCGGATGGACACCCGCGGCTTATACCTGAACGTTGACCTTTTTGAAGAAGCAGGCCTCAACTCTCAGGTGGGGCCCAAGGACATTCCGGAACTCGACGTCTATGCCGCCAAGCTGACTAGAAGGCGGGAGGACGGGCAAATACAGATCTTGGGATTTGCGCCCAACGGAAACAACTGGAGTGAGCTGTTTTGGTTGTGGGCTTTCGGCGGGGAGTTCCTCAGTCCGTCCGGAGAAGTGACCTTCACCAACGTCTCCTCTCACAGGAACGCGCTGGCATGGATTCAGGAATACGCCAATCGGTATGGACCGACTGCAAGAACAAGTACCGATGGTCTTGCAAATAACCAGGTCGCCATGCATCTCAACAGTACAACCATGCTGACCACTTTTCCGGCCACGTACCCAGACTTCGATTGGTATACGAGCCACATTCCTTCAATGCCAGGAGTGAAACCGTTTTCCGTTGGCTGTAGCCTTGGTCCTTCCGTACCTATTGGCGCCAGACACCCCCATGAAGCGGCACGTTTCGTGGCGTTCCTATCACGACCCGAGATCCAGGTGCAATGGTACCAGCGGACACATTCGCTTCCTACAAGAATAGAGGCCTTCCAGCAAGTGTTGCGTTCTATGGACGATCCGCGAGAGCGGATCCTGGTTGAACAGCTACCGGTAACGCGTACAGTCCCTTTGTTGTACCGAGACTTCCTTGCAGTTGAAAGACTGCATTTGACAGCACTGCGCGAAGGAAAGATCTCACCTCAGGTTGCACTCGAAAACATTCAACGTGATCTCGAGCTGCTGCTCTATCAGGAGTTGTTCGTTAAAGAGCAGTAGGGCGACCAAAAGGCGTCATATCATGAAATGACACCGTCCGGATACGTCTTTTCTTCCAGCGCTACCAAGGCCTGCGATGCCGTTCATCAGAGTGTTCATTGCAGGCCTCGTTTCCCTATATCACATGCATGACATCGGACTGCAAAGCCCCGAGAGGGTTGCCTGAGTTCCCAGGAAAAGAAGCACAGAAAGGAGCGACAAATATGCCCGAGGGAGTCCAAGTACAGGGCGCCAGATCGCTTTGGGATGTCTTCGATCACATCTCGGCCGGATGCTCGGCTCCGTCGATCCCTGCCACGCTGGCGGCGTGGGAGGATATGGCGGCACAGCTGCGCGCCAAGCTACATGACGCACTCGGTGTTCGTCCGTTGAGGCCCATAGAGCCGGTCGTCAAATCGTTGGGAACAACTCATTTCACCGGTTATTCTATAGAACGCCTGTCAATAGTCAGCAGACCCGGATTTATCATCACGGCTAATCTGTACCTACCGAGCGCCTTGTCCGATCCGGCACCGGCCATTCTGTGTCCCCACGGTCACAGCGGACAAAAAGGTAAAGGCCAGGAGAAATATCAGTCGCTTTATATCGGCCTAGCGCGCAAGGGCTTCGTCGTCCTTGCCCCCGATGCCATCGGACTTGGAGAACGTTGGCTTCAGGGGCACAACGGCATGGCTTCGCCCTTCTTGATCGGTACTTCTCTCGTGGGTATGGAAATCTGGGACAATATGAAATGTCTTGATGTGCTGTGTCAACGACCGGAGGTAGACCCGACCCGGATCGGTTGCATCGGCAATTCGGGCGGCGGCACACAAACCATCTGGGTTACAGCCCTTGATCAGCGTATACGCGTCGCGGTTGCTTCGGATGCCACCACGTCTTTTCGCTACAACCACGCCAAAGAGCGAAACATCTGTTTTTGCAACTTGGCTCCGGGGCTCATGGGCCACGCCGAGATGCATCACGTATTGGGCTTGGCTGCTCCGCGCCCTTTGCTTTTGGTCGGCGGATCTTTGGACAAGATGTTTCCTTGGGATCTGCAACGCAGTGTCTTTCGGCAGACCAAGCGCATATACGCCCTCTACGGGGCCGAGGAGCGGATTGCTCAGTTTATCTCCGAAGAGCCGCATGGCCTATCCCGCAAAAAACGCGAGGCGGCCTATGCGTTTTTCCTGGAGCATCTGATGGGGATCACCGATCCGGAAGCGAGCATTGAACCGAACGATGTGCAACCGCTGGCACCGGATGACCCGGCTCTTATCTGCTATCCGTCCAAACCGCCGGAGCTTCGCCGGTCCCTTGATGCCGTGATCCGTCAGGAAGCCCTACAACACCTCGCTGATTGGAAACCTCCAAAAGGCAAGGATGAGTGGCGGGCTTTCCGGCAGCAAAAGGGACGGCGCCTGATGTCTCTTCTGCTGCGAAAACATGTTGCGTCCTCACTTGGCATCCCGCAAAAACACAGCATTCTTGGCCACGATCCGTCGAAAGCACAGGAGGTCGCCATCTGGTCTGATCCTTTCACGCCGGTTCTGGGGACCCGCTCACAGCCGACAGGATCCGTCAGTGCCGCTCGGCTGATCATCGACAGTGACGGCCGGCACTCCGATTGGAGCCAGAGAATGCTAAATGAAGCGGCCAGCACGGGATGCATGGCCCTAGCGGTCGATCTGCGCGGTTGGGGTGAGTTGCGCGCACGGGAGCTGTCAGAGGACGGAGCGGAAGATGAATGGGTAGCGGTGCAAAAAGGGTTGGGCTATGACGTGCCTTTGCTGGGTCTGCGTCTGCAAGATGCGCTTGAGGCTTTGCAATGGTTGAAGGATCAAGCGGGAGACATTCACGTGGAGTTGTACGGACGAGGACTGGGCGCCGTGATCGCCCTTTTGGCCGGCGTAATGAACGACACAGCAAATTCGGTATACCTGGAGCACCTACCCGCCTCGTTGATACCTCCCGCCGATCATCCGCGCCGGGATTTCGTATCACTGTGTGCTCCGAACCTGATTTCGCAAGTCGGTGACGTAGTCCATCTCATCGGTCTGTTAGCCCCGCGTCACTGCCGAGTAGTATCGATTATGCCGGATACTCAGTTTCTCTGGTCCGAAGAAAAAGCCGTGGCCCCGGCATGGGCCTGCTACGAGGCTGCCGGGGCACCGGAGGCTCTATGCTTTTGACCGACGGAACGTGAGGGTTGTCTCCCAGCCGTTCCATGGATCGCTATCGCCATATGTCTCTTTTAGAAGACGACCCGAGACGGCGGTATCAACAAGGTCGCCGTGCCCGTGTGTACTTCAAAGACCATACGCAACTTCACGTTCACGCCTTGGATGCGGATCAGCAACGTGTTGCGGAAATCATACTGGGGATGGCCGGGGGTCTGTCCGAGTATATACTCAAACGGCGCATCGGCCCCGAACCAACCTCGCAACCACAGTTCTTCGCCGCTTTGCCACTCCAGACAAATCGGAGTATTGCTCACACCTTTTCGGGCATGAGCCAAGAAACCGAAGACACCGGTCCGCGGCAGCTCATGCGTGGTGATATCCACCGGTTCACCGGGACACAGCACCGTGGCCGGACCGTAAGGATGAACAAGACAGGTGAACAGATGTGGTGTGTCGGCCGTGTAGACATCCTCGACATGTAGCAGCGGCGCTTGGAGGACGATACGTCGCTTGAGTACGACACCGTCACCTTCCGATATGGTCGCTTCGACCTGCCGCCGGCCAAGATGCGCGTCAAGCTTGGCCTCAGTTACCTTCTGCGTCGGACGATCATTGATCAGTACAGTGCTGTGACCAAACGCGCCGCGGCAGTAGGCACGGTACTCTTGGACGGAATAGCCGGCGGTGCCCAAATCGGCAATGATCGGTTGACCGTGGGCGCTGAGTCCGAATGAGAGCTTGTCGCAGTGATCGTGTCCTCCCAGGGAAGGCCCCGCTTTCAGGTAGGCGTGAAACGTGCCTTCCCTGACAAACGCCACACCCGTGGCGGGAAGCAGAACACTCTCCGGCGCCTTCGGCTCAGCATCGATGCTATCCGGACCGAAGGCCAAAGCCGCCAGGCTGCTCCGTGTCGGCTGACCGGCATTGATCGCCGCCAGCACAGAGTGCAGCTGTCTGTCATCCAAGACCCCGGCCCCCATCTCGTATACATGGCGATACAACGTCAACTTCGTGCGCCGCGGCGCTCCCAGGTCGCCAAAGACCGGCAAACGCAAGTGCTCATCGCACATTTCGGCCGGAGCCATCAGCATGCGAATCAAGCGATACTCCAAATCCGCCGGCTCTTCGGGCATCGACAGTTCTTCGCTCATCTTCCAGAAGGCGTAGACCGACAACAGCGGACAGACTGAGTAGAAGTGGTAAAACTGCGTTCCTTCACGCCAAAAACCGTCGATCTCTCCCGTTTCGCTTCGGGCCAAGCCGTTTTTCATCATGGCCAAAAAGCCACCCGTGGGGTGGTACAATGCCGTGTCCACCCAGTCATCACGCCGGGCGATCCTTCCGCCAAACAAAAGCCCCGCATCGACATAACACGTCATGTTGTGAGCTCCGCGCTTTTCAAGAAATCTAATCTGATACGGCATGGCTTCTTCAAAGACGCCCTTCACCACGCTCTCGTGCAAGGCATCCGTATAGATCGGGGTGCCTTGCAAAAGGGAGCAGGTGTTGGCGATCAAGGCGAGTACCTGTGCGTCGTACAGTGGCTGAAAATACAACGCCTCGGAGTTGTTGCCCTCTCGGAGCTCACTGTGTGCGAACATCTCGATGGCCTTTTGAAGTCCGGCCACGGCCCAGTCGCCGAAACGTCGATCTCCCTCAAGCCTGTACAGCAAGGCCATGCTGCGCATCAGACGGTAGGTGCGCTCGTGGACGAGCAAAGCCCACGCCCTGCGGTACTCCTCGTCGTTCCACGTCTGTTGATTGGACGGGTCGACGAAATCGCGGCCTCGCCAGGGATCAAAGATGAGATGCTCGCCGGAGACCGGAGAGTAAAAGCTGTGCCGCCAACCGATACGTTCGATAGGAAGCGAAGGCTCATCCTCAAGCACGGGTCTTGCCTCCCGAAGCAACAGTCGGTAGCATTCAGCCGCCCAATTCAGCTCATTGATCTTGCGCTTGATCTCCTCCAGGCACTCGCCGCCCCAGAATATGGGTGGCCAGACGTCCTCCAGCACAGTACCCCGACTGTGCGGTGATAAGACATTAGGCCGCGCGGGTGCTCCGTACATGTATGTCATGTCACCGATCTCCTTTGTCTTACTCTATCTTGGTGTTCTAAGCAGTTCCTCAACGGCTCCCCGAATGCCTTCGAGCACTGGCCTGGGATCGGCGAGCCCTTTCCAAACGGGACCCAACGCGTTGTTGATCATCGTGGCGATCTGCGGAAACTCCGCATGTTGATTGGGCACCATCCGTCCGACACTCAAGGCGCCGATAAACGGTCTCATATCCGTGATGCCCACCGCGGGGTAGTTGCGTACGTTACCCGTCACGGAACGCCGCGGCTGGACAATGATACCCGCCCGTGAATGCTGCTCTGCCACCTCTCGGCTCATGTAGTATTTCAAGAACCGCCAGGAGGCCTCATGGTGTTTGCTCTGCGCCACGATACCGACTGGAATAGGCTGGATCGTGGTTCCCGGCCCGGCAGGACCTTGAGGAAGGGCCGCTACGTCAAAACCAAAGGTGGCCTGCGAGCCAAAGTCGATCATGGACGGAGGAATATCTACCCCCATGCCGCACCGGCCCTGGTACCACGGAGTAGTGGAGTTTATGATGATCTCCTCCACCAGAGCCTGCTGCACAAACCGGATGGCCCGCAGCCCCGGCTCTTCGACCAAGCGAAATGTCGTGTACTCTTCATCAAAGAGCTCAGCACCGGCCTGGAACATGAAGGGCAGGAATTTTTGCTCCACGCGTGTATCCGTCCAGGAACCGTAAACGTCGACTTTTCCATCACCGTCGATATCCCGACGGAGCCTCTTGCCCGCCTCATAGAAAGCATCCCAATTCCAGCTCGCATCCTGCCAATCCTTGCTGGGATACTGCAGACCAGCTTCATCAAACAGGTCGGTATTGAAAAACAAGACATACGTAGAGATCCGTTGTGGCATGGCGTAGATGCGCCCGTTCAGACTGACCGACTCCAAAACCGCCGGGAAAAAGTCACTCACATCCAGTTCCCGATGGACCCGATCGGTGATGTCCAAGAAGATGCCTTGTCGACAAAACGAGTACAAGTTGGAGGGGTGAAGATCGATAACATCCGGAGGCGTACCGCCTGCCACCCGGACCAGAGTCTGTTGGGCAACGTCCCGGTAAGGCTTGATCTCAAGTTCTATGCGAATATCAGGATTGGCTTTTTCAAAATCGGCGATCAACGACCTGGCCAATTGCTCATCCTTAGTCACGAAAAACGACAAGAAGTGGATAGTCACTTGCCCAGCGGATGAGACCAAGCCCGACATGAGAACAAGCAGCACTGCAAGAAGCGACAATTTCCATCTCCTGATCCGCAAGACAATCTCCTCCTTTAAGATCGGCTCTTGTCTCAGATCTTCTACGCTGAACCGGCTTTGACCGCCCAGCTTTCCGGCGTCAACCCCAGACGCATTGCTCCCCGATAGCTGATCTCCTCCAAAGTGTCAGCGTCTGCAGGCAGCGTAGCTCTTTTCACCAAAGCCGCCTCGGGATAAGAAAACGGCGCATGCGTGCCAAACAATAGATGTCGGCCGCCGCTTTCTTCAACGATCAAGGCAAGATCCTTGTCCAGTCCCTGAAAATAGACCTCGGCTAAGGACGTATCCGCATACCAGGCAGCGTCGCGCAACTCCGTGCGCCGCCACAGAGGTGACTGAGCAATGCCTCGCGCGTTGGTGACTATGATCGGCGTGTCGGGATACGCCGCCACCAAACCGGCGATAGCCGCCAAAGGCACCCCCCGGGCGGGATCCAGGTGATGGCGCTGCCGCATATCCTCGATGCGATGAGGTATCTGCACCGGCAGGCCCCGCTCACGGCAAGCGGCCACCACACGTTTTGCCAAGGGACCGTCGATCTCGTAACCGTGATACTCAGGAAACAGGCGCACGCCCTTCATGCCCAGCTCTTCATGACAGATCCGCAGGTCATCTTCCCACCTGGCATAGGTCGGATTAATGGTAGCCATGGGAACAAACACGTCCCGATAAGGCTCGACAGACTCAGCCAGACGCTCGTTGGCCGGTTGCGCGTTACGATGGAGGATGGCCTCGATCTGCGATACGGCAGCTCCGGCCACACCCGCCTTGCGCAGACGCTCTGTCAGCTGTTGTGGCGTGCTGTCCCGCAGGGAGCGGAAAGGCCATGAACCTACCCAGGCATTGATATCGAAAATCATCCGGCCACTCCTTCCTGTCCTGATTCGATCTTTGCCAGCGGCTGCTTGCCCTGAGCGGCCAACAATCGTTCAGCGTTACCCCAGAAGATGAGATGACGCTGTTCTTCCGTCAAAGATGCTCCTATGACCTTACCCACACATCCAGCCATAGTCCCGTCGGTACCGAACAAGACCCGTTGAGCGCCTAACTCGGCAACGGCAAATTCCACCTGTCCGTCATCGAGATTGGAACCCGAGACATCGACATACACATTGGGCGAAGAGTCTCTTAAGGCCCTTAAGGTCCATTCCCAGTCTCCACCTCCGCCGATGTGTGCCATTATGAACATCGTTTCCGGAAAACGTTGGCTGACTTCGGCAAAATCCGCGCCGTGAGAAAGCCGAGGTTGTTCCGCCTTCGTCCGGGGATCCGTCACGTATCCTGCGTGGACTAGAATCGGAACCCGACGTTGCGTGCACAACTCGATGACCGGCCATACCGCCGGATCGTTGATCTTGTACTGATGATACAACTTGACCCCGATCATACCGGCATCCAAGCAGCGCTCGATCTCCGCGCATGCCTCCCGATAATACCCGGGCACCACAAAGCACAGACCCCGGATGCGCTGCGGGTACCGGCGCATGGCCGCCAAAACGGCGTCGTTTCCGGCCCGGATCTCCTCCAAGGACCCATAACGTGCCGTGATGGGACGGGAACACCAATACTCCGTGATCCCCAGCATCTCTCCTGCCTCAACCAATCGCTGGGAAGAAAGCTCCTCCTCCCTTCCCGCACGCACGTGACAGTGCGCGTCGATCTTGGGCCTCTTTAGTTCTGCTGCGATATCAACCACGTGCTATCACCTTCCTTTGCCACCGGTGTGACCGGTTACTGAGACTAAACGTAAATGACTCTATCTGATTATTTGATTCTGCCTAAGCGACCGTTTGCCTCTAATTTCTTTCAATAGATAGGCGGAAAGAGGGTGACCTGTCCTCTCCCTATCCTACAGTCCATATAGAGGAAAACAAGGAGAAACAGGGAATTATTGTATTACCTTTCACAATGAAGCTTCTATCTTCATTGTTTATAGCAACATCACAGCGTTTCGATGCGTATTACTGGATTGATTGCCCACTCGAAAATCGAAGGAGGAATATTCATGACCTTTCGAAGAAGAATGGTTGCCAGTTCGGTGTTGTTATCGATCGTTGTCTGCCTCGGAGTCTTGGCTCAGAGCCCACCCACCGTATTGCGGGTCTACACAGATGGCTCAGTGGAGTACATGGAAAGCACTCGGGAATTCTTCAAGCGATTCGAGGAACTGAACCCGGACCTGAGGATCGAGATTGAGACCGGCAACCTGGATAAGTTCCTGGTCATGTTCGCCGCAAACCAGACGCCTGATGTTTTGCGCCTCTATGGTCAGTATGTACCGGAGTACGCCGCCCGCGGCCTCATTCAGCCTCTGGAGCCTTTCCTGGCTCGCTCCGATATCCGCAAAAACCTTTTCTTCCCGGTGCTCGTCGAAAACAGCCTCAGCTACAAGGGTGAGTTGTACAGCATCTCGTGGGGTTTGGCGGTCACGTCGCTGTTTGTCAACATCGACCGCTATGAAGAAGTCGGATTGTCCATGCCGGACGCTTCTTGGCGCTGGGAAATCGAAGGCGTACAAGCTGCGAAACGCCTCAGTCGCGACGTGGACGGTGACAACATTCTCGATCAATACTTCTTCCAGCCGATCTACGGCGGTACCAGCTCCTATGCCTTTATGAACATGGCGGGCTGCGATATATTCAAAGGCCCCTATGAGTACACCGGTGATTCCGATGAGGGGGTAAAAGGACTGCAGTTTTTGTACGAACTCATGAGCGTACATCGGGCCATGCCGGCACCCGGGGCTCCCGGCGGACCTTGGGATCTGCCCGTCGGACACGCCGCTTCTCGTATCGACGGCAGCTGGTATGTGACGACCATGCTTCGGCACCAGCCGCCCTTTGAATGGGGCATCGCTACGATGCCTTCATTTGAAGGTGAGCGCGGGACCAGCATCTGGCCAGAGACTCCGTGGACCATACCGACGGGCGTGCCCAATCCGGAGTTGTCGTGGCGCGTCCTGGAGTACATCGCCAGCGTCGAAGGTCAGCAGCACGTCACCCTGTTAGGCCTGGCCATGCCGCCTCTGCGACTGGATGTCGCCCGCACGACGTTTGCTAAGACGTACCCGATGATCATGACCAGCAACATCGTAGACTTGGCCTTGGCACCGCGCACACAGACCATTCCGGTGTCTCCGGCGTCAGCTCGATCCTTGCTGGAAGGAGCCATCAACTCCGTAATGAACGGACGGGAACCCGCTCAACAAGCTCTGGCCAGGATCCGGCCTCAAGTGGAAGTCATCATTGCCGAGTTTATCGAGAAAATGGTGGTGCGTTAGGGTGGGCTTGTCAGAGTACCCAACTGACCAAACGGACTCACCTGCTGCAAGCTGAAGGTGGTTCTGGCCCCGCAGTGACGGAGCCAGCCGAGTCAGTGGTTTGGCCGTCTTGCTTACCGGGCGTGCGTGTTTGTTAGACCGCACGAAATCAGGCGGCCAAGCGTTCTTCGTGTTTTCCGCAGTATCGTCCACAACATAAGATGTGCGTTACTGCCGGCCACGACTCGAGGGATACGCAGACAAACCGACATTCCTTGTTGGGTTTCGGAAAGCGAAGTGGTGTATCAGCCGCTATTGGCTTTCGGTCCTGACCCGTCGAAAGATCCGCAGCCTTCGCTCTTTGTCCCCTGAGCTTTGGCTGGGTAATCCGGGCTCCAATGAAGGCGTTTGGTCCCCGGCAGTGCGATAATGTTCCCCCGCCTACGGGAAAAAATGGTATCCTGGCAGATGGACTCGTCCTATCGTCTGCGCAACCTCGTTGTACGACATCGTAGCTTGGAGTTATCACCTCGAATAGGTTGACAACTCTCCGTGAGTCCCGAACTCCGGTCAGACAGAGTTTCGTAGCGCCACTCAAATGCAGCCTCGTTGGACGGGAGGAACCCATGAGCATGGACGATTTAGAAACACTGCTCAAACGAATTGCATGTGCGTTGGAGAGGATCGCCGATCATCTTGACAACGGCATGGGCGCTGCTGATTCCCAAACAAATCCCATTGAGAACAATGCGAATTCCGAAGATGAACCGTCGGAAGACGATTCGAACGTTTCCGTTCTGGAACCTTTCCTCAACGCTAAGGGGATCACGATAAAGGCCTTGCCTGCTGAAGATCCCGCTGATCAAATCATCGACAGTCTTTCGTTATATCTGGGTGAGCGCTACGAGGCACTTTCCAGTCTATTGACGAAGATTAAGAGAGCAATGCAAACAGGAAACTGGATTACCGAGAGCCTGAGAGGTCGGTCACAACAGGATATCGGTTCGGCTTGCCAATTCTGCACGCGACTTCATGAAGTTGCATTCCTTGAGCAGTATCAATACTCTCGGTCACCCGTTTATCTGATTAAGGCCAAGACCACAACGCTTCCGAAAGCACAGCACTTCTTTGCCGGGCAGTGGCTGGAGAGGTTTATCCTTCAGAAAGTGAAATCCGTCCATGCAACGGTTTCATCAGAGACAACCGAGCCATTGCCTCTGGAGTATATGATTAACCCCCAGATCGTTCTACCCAACGGAGATGATTTCGAGCTCGACATCATTGCCGCGATAGGTTCCCACGTCTACTGGATCGAGGCCAAGTCCGGTGACTACCAGCAACACGTTGCCAAGTACTCGAAATTCGCCCGCATCCTTGGGCTTGACTATGACCATTCTTTCATGGTTCTGGCGGATGCGCCACACGATCGTTGTATTGCACTATCATCTTTGTTCTCAATGACAGTGTGCAACCCGAGCAATTTTGAGGAAACTCTATTGGCAATCGCGCGTAACGACATCTCCCGGCAAGCCTCCTCAAGCGGCGGACTGTCACCCACCGTTACGAATTGACGTTGGACGGAGTAAGCGTTCGAGGATCGGTAAACGGAATTTGGTGCCCGTCTTTCAAAGATGCTGCGCACCGTCTCCTACCCCTGTCTTCCGGACCGGAGGTGACCCAAGAAGCGAAAACAACGTCCGAATGCGTTAACCGGGGGTGGGTCAATTTCCAATCGGCGCCAAGTGAGTCAATTCAAAACCGGCGTTGACACAGTTCTTATTGTGCCAGAAACGAGCGCATAGCCGAAGCCCTGAGATGTTTTCACAAGCAATGGAACGGCATTGTTGCCTGACGTCGCTTACAAGGATGTCTGGCCGAGCTGCAGTGCCGAGAGACACATTAGCCACATCTATGCCGAACGTCTTCGCAGCCAGCCTATGGCACGGGGGTAGTAAGGAGTGGAGGCGATGGCCGGACTGCGCGTCATGAAGACCAACGGTGTCTCGTTTGCCCAAGCTTATCTTCAGAGTCAGCCCAAGGTTGCACTACGGCTTGATTCGAGTCTACTCAATCACTTGGGAACCGAGATCGAGTGTCGAAAAGAAGCATCGCATGAAGTTTTTGACGACTTACCGGTCTTGCGAGGCTACGACAGTCCGTTGACTGTCAATGGCTACTTGGGATCTAGCCTACCCCGCTTCGCATAGCGATGAGTCTGCAGGACGGAGAGAGCCTCCTCATCCTGACCTGATCCTACGAGAGATTACAGATAGAATGTAACCACAAGCGCATCATTAAGGCATCATTTGATACTCTCCTGCCAGCGCTCGCTTCCCTCAGGCTGTTTCAAGCGTGAGTGAGCCAGGAGGGTACTGGAGGCCACTTGCTGACATGCACCATCTCAGGATCCAGCACGCGTCCCCCGCGAACAGTGGAAACGCACACGGATTCCCAGTCAAAAGAAAACACCACCCTGAAATCATCCAATTCCAGTAGCCATCGCGGACCCGCATGTATGAGGGGTTCAGACCTTGGGTGCAGCACCGGATCGTTACCGAGGCGAATCAACTCCTCCCGCAGCCTCTCTTGTTGCTCTGCTGAAAGAAAACGGATTTCCTGACACGCTCGGTCAGAAACGATTACAGACGCTCCAGAGACTCTCCACCGAGCCCCCCAAGCAAGGTCATCTTCCCCTCGCCGGACGCGATACCAATCTTGCGAACTTATCGTTTTCATCCTTACGACTCACCCTCCGGGAGAATACGGTAGATTCCTGACGGTCCGGACCTGAGATTTTGGAGCGCCACCCAGACGTACTTGCCATCCCAATCTAATGCCCGAACGTATCGAAAATCCTTAGGCAACCGATATATCACGAAGTCTTTGGTTTCCGGGTTCAAGCGAGCGATCTCAGCTGGGCGTGTGTACAGACCAATCCACAAGGACGAACCATCGTAAGCTAACGCACGCACACATGAAGACAAGGGATGTAGGGAGTGCGAAGTGTACAAGCCACTCTCTCTGTCGACGCGGACAACCTTGGCAGGCATCGTATCGAAACCCTGCCAGATGTGCTGGCCATCAAACGCGAGCGGATCACCGAGAATGAGGGACGGCTCAAGGCGGATTACCTGCCGCACTTCTCCAGTCGTAGCGTGGACTTCTATCAGGGATGCAGGACTTGAGTAAATGCTTACCCAAATGCTTTGGCCGTCGAAACAGAGTGAACGCACGGAATGCGAAGGGGTGTCAGGAAGCGCGACTTCCTCATACTCCCCAGTCTCTTTGTCAACTGCGAGCAATCGACCAGGATCGTTGTACACTCCTATCCAGATACGGTCAAATGCAGTTGTACAGACATACGCGAATGCTTTTTCGCGTACGCCTTCGGAACGCCCCCGCACCCACAACTCTATTGTCTCGTGTGATCCGTACAAGGGATCAAAACGAGTAAGGTGTCCTGATGAATGAGATATCCACAAGTATCTACCGTCATAGCACAAGCAGTGCAATCCACCGGTATCAGGTATCTGTATCTTTTCATATTCCAGGCTATCTGGATCCATTCGTATCAACAAGCTGGGTCTGATGGAAAAGCCCGCCCAGACGTACCCTCCCCCAACAGTCAGAGTGTGCACATTGATTGATCGGTCGTCCAAGATCTTCCCTACGTTTCCTGGCAGAAGTGCCGTTTCGTGTACCGCCATGCGGCCGATACTGGCATGGGCCCTGATTTCTTCCATAGTAATGGATCAGTCCTTCCTGACACGCGCGACCGAGGGGGATCCTTTCGGCCGCACTTCATTGCCGATACCACTGGTACAACTGCTGTGGGCTCAGAGGGTTCAACTCAATCAATATGGCGTTAATCCGTTGCTTCAGAGACTCGGCGATCACCCGTGCTGATTGCTCCCGCCTGATGAGCCGCGACCATGCGTCAGAGAGAATTCGTTTGATCGAAGTCATTTTCTCATGACGAGGCTCCAGACGACCATACTGCCCGAGTGCGGCCACCCATGCAATATCGTTGTTGAACGGTGGTTCGGTTCGTTTCAGATATAGCGGGGATGTACCGATAGACCGTCGCGATGAACCGAGGCCCGCCCTTGTGTTCTCTAGATGGACTTCCTCCCCCGCCATATGGACAAGGAACCTCCAAGCGGCGTCGGGATGATTGGTTGTCATCGACATCGCGTGCGCTGGGCCCTCAACGAGCACGGCGTAGTCCTTCGCTTTCGGCGGAAGTGAAAGATCCCAGTCATACGGCATTCTATCAGCGTACCTTACAATGGCGCCATGGGCTGAGATCCACATACCCAGTTGACCAGCTAAAGCCATGTCGTGCATCCTGCTGTAACCGTAGCTGGGGTACATTGTGCCCGGCGCAGATAGAAGCGAGTTCTCCACCCATTCGAAAACCTCGATGGCTTCCGAATCACCTAGCAACGTCCGGGTTCCATCTTCACTGAAGTAGTCCCCACCGTTGGACCAGACGAAACCCGGGAATACCGTATGGGCGAGTATGCTCATCGTCCCATATACGGCGACCTGATCTGCGTCTGTCCTACGAACCAGTTTTCGAGCTGCATCAGCAAACTCGTCCCACGTCCAATCTCCGTTCCGATACCTTTGCGCCGGGTCAGGAATTCCGGCCTCGGAGAAATACGTGCCATTGTAAAACAGAACCCAAGGATTCGTGCGGTCAAGGATACCGTAAATCCTGCCTCCAACGCGATAGATCGCTGCTGGCCAATAGTCATTGGGAGAGACTGCCGGGTCACTTTCGAAGAACCGGTCGAGTGGCTGCAACAGGTCGGCAGCAACGAAGTCTATCATCACACCGCTGGTGATCATCACCACATCGGGCGCTTGACCCGCAGCAAACATTACCACCAACCCATCATCGGACAGGGGCCAAATCAACTCCACTTGGATATCCGGGTTTTCCTGCTGGAAGTTCGCAATATGCTCCGATACAAGCTGCTGGACTTCTGAACCACCTACGGTGTATCCATAGGCAAGCTTAACACTCTGCGCAACTGTCGACACCGTAACAAAAACGCTGATTGCACCAATGACCAGCAATAATATTTTCTGATTAAAGCGTCTTTTTGGTTTGCGCATCTCTGTGTTCAGGGTAGAGGTATACATTGCAGGGTCACCTCCGTGTCGTTTATACTTGAGCAACCGTAAGATAGCAGAATCCGATTTCACAGTGAATGTCTTTTTCAATCATAATTGGGACTATCCGATCACACCCTGACATCCCCTGTGGAAAAGCAATGCATATCAGGCTTGAAAACGAGTCATTGATGTCGTATATGATGGTGCGAGTCTAGGTATGCGCCTTCATGAAAGGCATCCTCGTCGCGTCGGTTTGAGCAGGCATAAGCAAGCAGGCTCCCTTTCCCTTCTTGTTGGTAATCAGCAGCCTGAGTATTGGGCTTTGTTTGATTCTCGTCGCCGCCACCGTAAAGCCATGAAGGCTCTGCTTCAACAAACGATCGAACATGGTTTGAGGTCCGGGCTCATTGACCTGAGACACATCGCCATCGACGGAACGGAGATCACCAACGCCTAAAGGAACAAGGCGATGAGTTACAAGCGTCCGGTCTAAGAGGAAGAACGACTTACAAAAGAGATCGGCAAGTGGTTCTGAGACTGTTATGCAGCAGACCGATTCGAGGACGATTATCGCGGTGACCGCTGTCCCGATGAGAGCTCCAAGGAGATGGAGGAGCGTCGGAAACGCCCTGAAGCAATCAAAACGGCAAAGATGCTATGGAAGCGGAAGCCCGTGCAAGGTGTTACAGCGCGTGAAATCTGACCGCCTGACGGCTCTCACGCATGAAATAGACGCATGGGCTACCAGTAGCTCGACAGAACACTCCTGTCGTCACCGCTCCGGTGCCGAAACTCGCAAGGGGACATGCCGACGAACCGCTTGAACACCTTGCTGAAGTAGCAGGGATCCTCAAAGCCGACACGTTCGGCGATCTCAGTGACTGTCATCGATGAACTGACTAGATACTGACGTGCAATACCTAAGCGCATCTTCAAGAGATAGCGGTAGGGAGAGACTCCTAGTTCGTTGCGGAAGCAACGTTGAAGATGACTTCCGCTGCAACCGGCCGCTGACGCTATATCTTCATTTCGGATATTTCGATTGTAATG
>LFRM01265634.1_pt1 | contig 18941 bp, 18 predicted proteins | sample 618341 | NCBI WGS metagenome assembly LFRM01 (sample SAMN03654438, study PRJNA283298) | anaerobic digester metagenome | isolation source: pool of bioreactors CSTR01a, CSTR02a, and CSTR03a thermophilic anaerobic... | place: Denmark: Kgs. Lyngby | collected 2014-05-21 | reverse complement strand
AGATATGGCAGCCAATGGCGGTGTGCGTATCGAGATACCGATACCTGGCACCAATCTTTTTGGCATTGAGATACCCAATAAAGAAATTCAAAGTGTATCTCTTGCAGAAGTGCTGCTAAGCCCTGAAATGCAGGCTGAGAAATCACCCTTGGCTGTCGCACTGGGACGTGATATTACAGGCAAGCCTGTGATATGCGACCTTGGGAAAATGCCTCACTTGCTGATAGCGGGACAGACAGGCAGCGGTAAATCTGTATGTATCAATACGATTATCAACAGTATTCTTTTCCGTTCGCCACCTGAAGAAGTTCGAATGATCATGATTGACCCCAAGGTTGTCGAGCTTCAGTGCTATAATGTGGTTCCGCATTTGCTGATTCCAGTTGTCAGCGATCCCCATAAAGCTGCAGGAGCACTCGCTTGGGCTGTTGCTGAAATGCTTGATCGCTATCATAAGATTCAAAGCAAAAATGCTCGTAATATCGCTGGTTACAATGCAAAGCTGGAACCTGGCGAGGAGAAGCTGCCGCGTATTGTTATCATCATTGATGAGCTTGCTGACCTCATGCTTGCTTGCAAAAAGGAAGTTGAGGAGAGTATTATTCGTATTGCGCAGCTTGCCCGTGCAGCGGGCATTCATATGGTGGTTGCAACCCAGCGGCCTACTGTAGACGTTATTACAGGACTCATCAAGGCGAACGTACCCTCCCGCATAGCTTTTGCGGTTTCATCCAGTATTGACAGCCGTACGATCCTTGATCAAAATGGTGCGGAAAAATTGCTTGGACGAGGCGATATGTTCTATTCGCCAACGGGATCAAGCTCACCGCTTCGTGTGCAAGGCTGCTTTATGAGCGATGCTGAGACTGAGCGGGTGGTTGAGTATATCGGTGATCACTCCAGAGTGGATTTCGATCCTAACGTCATTGAAGCTGTGGAAGCGGATGAAGAAGTCCTGAATCCGCTTGACGATGGCGGCGGAGACAGCGATTTAGACGAACGCCTTGCAGAGGCGATTGAAATGGTCATTAACGACGGACAAGCCAGCATCAGCATGCTACAGCGCAGAATGAAAATTGGCTATGCTAGGGCTGGACGCCTAATTGATGAAATGGCGACTCGCGGAATTGTCAGCAAATCGGCAGGCAGCAAACCGCGCGATGTGCTGATGTCAAGGGAAGAATTTGATAGTATGAAGCACTCGCTGTCATAGAAAGTAAAAGCCCGATGCCTTGCGCNNCAAATATACAACGTAACTTATAATAAAAACATACACACTATTTACTAATTCAGGAGGACTTTTGATGCGTATTTGTATTACCAATGTTTTAATGACACCGGGCGTAACAACTCAGAAGGATATTCCTTTTATTCAGGATGCACAAATACATATTGTTGATCATTTGATTGTCTATGCAGGAGCACGCACGGATGCACCTGCTTTTGAGGCAGATGAAGTGATTGATGGACATGGCGGGTTAGCTATGCCAGGGCTATGCAATATGCATACTCATACGCCTATGACGTTGCTACGCAGCATCGGCAGCGATCTAAGGCTGGAACGTTGGCTCAACGATGCTATTTTCCCAGTAGAAAGGCATTTAACAGATGAAGCTGTTCGTGCAGGTACAGACCTTGGCATTATGGAAATGCTCCGATTTGGCACAACGTCTTTCAATGATATGTACATGCATATGGATATGGTCGCTGAAGGCGTGCGCGATAGCGGCATGCGTGCGATGCTCGGACATGGGGTAGTGGACTTTGATGAGAGCTGTACTGACCTGATTCCGGGGATAGCGTTTGCTAAGAAATGGCATGGATCATCCAACGATCGCATCAGGGTCAGCCTTGCACCTCACAGTGAGGGCGCGACAACTGAAAAGGTACTCAGGCAGATTAAGCAAGCAGCTGATGAAATGGATTTAACGGTTCATATTCATGTCAGCGAAACGAAGCTTGATCGCAATGAGTGCATTGAGCGCAGGGGAGTGACCCCGCCCCATTATCTAGAGCAGCAGGGACTGCTTGAGCGTCCTGTACTAGCCGCGCACTGTGTGTGGCTAGAAGAGGATGAAATCGAGCTGTTTGCGAAACGCAATGTTACGATTGTACACAACCCTATCAGCAATTTAAAGCTGGCGAGCGGTATTGCTCCGATTGCCAGAATGCTGGAAAGTGGATGCAAGATCGCGCTTGGCACGGATGGCGTAGCAAGCAATAACAACTTGAATATGTGGGAAGAGATCAAGCTGATGCCTATGCTTCAAAAGGGAAATACGCTTGACCCTACGGTGGTTTCACCTGCTCAAACCATTGCAGCTGCAACCAGCGTTGGCGCAAGTGCTTTGGGTTATGACAATTTAGGCTTGATCAAGGAAGGGTATCTCGCTGATATCATCATTGTTGCCATTGATGGCGCTCATATCTGTCCATGCAATGATTTGCAGAGCGATCTGGTTTATTCAATTCAAGGCTCTGATGTGCAAATGACGATGGTGGACGGCAAGGTACTTTATCACGAAGGCAAGTATACTACTCTTGATCCAAAAGCCGTCATAGCACGAGCTAAGGCAGAGGCTGCGCTTCTTTTTGAGCGCGCTAATAACGAAAAGTGAATCTGTGATGTATGAAGATATTGGTAATTTGTCAACATTATTGGCCTGAGAACTTCAGAATAACGGAAATATGCGAGGATCTTGTTTCGCGTGGTCATGAAGTAACCGCGCTTGTTGGATTACCAAATTATCCGACTGGCATTGTGCCGAAAGAATACAAAAAATTTCAGAATCGAAGGCAAGAACGCAATGGTGTGAAGATACGCCGCTGCTTTGAAATAGGACGTAAACCGTCTAAAATTGGACTTGCGATCAATTATGTTAGCTATATGACATCAGCATCTGTCAAGGCATTATTGATGAAGCGTGATTACGACGTGATCTACGCTTATTCTACATCGCCAGTTTTGATGAGTTTACCTGCTTCATTGCTAAGATGCTTCACTAAAAAGAAACTGATGATCTATGTGCTTGATATTTGGCCCGCATGCTTAGCCGCTATGAATGTCAAGGAGAACTCGCTCTTTTATCGATGCATGACTCATGTGAGCAAATGGGTTTATCAAAAGGCTGATGTGCTGATCTATTCGTCAAAGCGGTTCCAGAAGTATCTGCTTGATGTGCATCATTTGCATGTAGGTGATGATCAGTATATGCCTCAATTTGCAGATGATATTTTTGACGGCGAACTCCCGCAAAAGGAACTGTCAAGTGAAATCAATCTTATATTTGCAGGGAATATCGGAAAAGTACAAGCGGTTGAGGTCTTGATTGAAGCGGCGCAGTTGCTTAAGGATGAGCCTATTCGCTGGCATATTGTTGGAGAGGGCTCAAACTATGAAACCTGCATTCAGCTGGCTAAAGACCTGCAAGTTGACCATGTTGTGACCTTCTACGGACGCAGACCGCTAAGCGATATGCCAAGCTTTTATGCAATGGCGGATGCGATGCTGGTCAGCATGCGTAATGATGTGAGTGTGAACGACACATTACCAGGTAAGGTGCAGAGTTATATGGCCGCAGGGAAACCTGTCCTAGGCTCCATTGCGGGAGAAACACCTTATATAATTGAAAAAGCGAATTGCGGCTATTGTGCACCAGCAGAAGATGCTGAGGCATTTGCTAAGGTCGTACGGCAGTTTATTAGCGATCCTGAAAGAAACGTGATGGGGGATCGCGGCAGAGACTATTACCAAGCGCATTTTACCAAGAAAGACCATATGGACAAGCTGGAAGAGATGCTAACTTCGCTGGCAGGAGGTCGATAGAATGCGTATTTTTCAGCTCAATACCTTCTGTGGAATTAAGAGTACGGGTAGAATTACAACTGAAATTGCGAAGCTTGTCGCGGCGGATGGCGGCGAGTGCCTGATCGGCTATGGAGCAGGTGAGGTTCCAAGTGAACTGGAGTACTATGCTTATAGAATTGGTACACCGATTGAACGCAAAATCCATGGGGGAATGCGCAAGCTATTTGATGCTGAAGGCTATGGAAGTCATATCGGAACAAAGCAGTTAATCAGCAAAATGAATCAGTTCAAACCTCAGCTCGTGCATTTACACAATATTCACGGCTGCTACCTCAATCATGAGATGCTCTTTCAGTATTTGAACGATATAGCTGTGCCTGTTGTTTGGACATTGCATGATTGCTGGTCGTTTACGGGGCATTGTGCATATTTCGATTATGCTCAGTGCGATAAATGGCAAACGCATTGTCACCATTGCCCTCAGCAAAGCAGTTATCCAATAAATATTGGACTTGATGGATCAAGCCGAAATTACCATCATAAGAAAAGAATGTTCACAAAGCTTAAAAACCTCACTTTTGTCCCGCCATGCGAGTGGATGAAAGAACCATTAAGCAAGTCATTTATGTCAGATTACGAGGTGCGTACGATTGTCAATGGGGTGAATCTAGCGGTATTTAAGCCAAGCGAAAACGATATAAGAAAGCGATATCATATCGATCGAAAGCACATTGTTCTTTCAGCAGCATCTGAATGGGACGCGAGGAAAGGGCTTCGATATTTGCTTGAGGCATCCAAGCAATTAGGTGATGATTATCAATTCGTCGTTATCGGATTGTCAGGTGAGCAAGTGAAAGCACTGCCTTCGGATTTTATTGGCATTACACATACCGACAGCACTGAGGATTTGGTGGCTTGGTACACGGCAGCAGATTGCTTTGCGAATCCTACGATGGAGGACAATATGCCGATGGTCAATCTAGAGGCATTGGGATGCGGCACACCGATTGCAGTATTTAGAACGGGCGGATGTCCCGAAGCGGTGGATGAGAGCTGCGGAATCGTTGTGGATAAAGAGGATGTTCCATCCCTCGCACAGGCGATAGAGACGTTATGCCATAGCAGCCATAAAATGCAGGCGGACTGTTTGAAGCGTTCCAAGCTGTTTGATAGTGAAAAGACCTTTCTGGCATACCTTGATCTATATAAGGAGCTTTGCAAATGAATGTACTAATGATGACCTTGATGTATCCTAATGATCTAATGGAAGAGGTCTCGAGGAACTCAAAGGATGGTTTGCAAAACCAGATTAACAGCTATCAGCGTGCTTTTGTCGAAGGCATAGAAGCAAATTTACAGGCAAACGAAAGCTTGTCCATTCTCAATGCTTTGCCCGTTGGTGCTTATCCAATGCACTACAAGAAGATAAGAATCAAAAAAAGCATATATGATCATAGAATACAAGAAATAGGCTGTATCAATCTCCCAATGATCAAGCAAAAAGGCAGGGAAAGACGAGCAACAAAGGCTCTTTTGGAATGGCTTAACAAAAACGAAAACAATCGAACCATTGTCCTTTATACGATATATCTGCCCTTTATGCAGGCTGTTTTTGCTGCAAAAAAGACATATCCCGATCTAAAGGCATCTGTTATTGTGACCGATTTGCCCAACGAACTCGGCTTATCATCTGGCAGAACAGGGCTTACAAAGCAACTGGAGCGCATAATCGGAAAGCGCCAAATTGCACTATCTTCAGCGTTTGACAGCTATGTTCTCTTAACGGAACCTATGGCTGAAGCACTTCAAGTTCAAAACAAACGAAGAATGGTCATTGAAGGCTTGATAACGACCCATAACACCGAGCATATGCAAGAGAATAGAGGAGAAGATGAGCGTCAATCTGTTCTTTATGCAGGAACCTTAAACAAAGAACTTGGCATTGGCGAACTGTTATCAGCGTTTATGCAGATGCCCCAATATGATCTACTGCTATGTGGCCGCGGGGATATGGCAGATGAAATTCAAAAAGCAGCCGACGCTTATCATAATATATATTATTTTGGATTTGTTTCACAGGAAGAAGCATTACGCCTTCAAGCTCGTGCGACCCTTTTAATCAATCCGCGTTCACCTGAAGGCGCGTTTACTCGCTATTCATTTCCTAGCAAAACATTGGAATACATGAGGTCTGGGAAACCCATTCTCTGTTATCAACTTGAAGGAATTCCATCGGATTATGATGATTACTTATACTATATCAATCAGATTGGTACAGAGGGCATCATCCAAGCAGTTCAGGAGACGATGGCGCTACCTTTGGAAGATCTCGCGTTACGCGGAGAACTGGCGAGAGCTTATGTATTAAGCGAGAAGAATCCAACTGTTCAATGCAGGAAGATGGTCCAAATGCTTCGCGACATGCATCAGGATGATATGTTATAGAATCCGCTGGTTTTTTTCTCGGCTTGTTTCATGCGGGCAATCACAGCATCATACTGTGTATGCCTTGTTCTTTGAAAATCGCCCTGACTAGTGCCTGACGGCAATGGTTGCTTTTGTGCGGCTTTCGCTTGTTGCTCATTTTCTGATGTTACTTGGGTTGGTTGAGGCTTTGTGACTTGATTCAAAAGTTCCTTTGATTTTTGAACCAGATGTTCAGCTTTTGTATGCGCTAATGATGCGGATGCTACTTGCGTTTCCTCTTCCATATCATCTAGTTGACTGCTGACATAGGGTAATGTGATGGTTTGATATTCTAGCCACTTAAGTTGCTTTTCTAGACCCGTCAATGCTTCAAATGGTGATGTACGTCCACTCATACGATAATCCCCCTAACATAAAAGTGCTCACGCTTTACTGTATGTTCTTCTTTCATATTGGTGAGTAAACAATCAAAAACAGAGCTAGGGCACTTGGCGCAGCTCTGTTTTGATGTATGTCCAATGACTTATGTGTTTCTTGTACGAATACCTTGAATATTTGCATATTCAGATAGCTTGTTAACGATGTCCTTATACGTAGCTTTTCCGTGCATATCCAGCGTATAGATATTAGTATAAAGATTATACTTTCCCTTGTTTTCTACGTGGAAGTCGATGTCAAGAATATTGACACCAATGCTTTGAAAATAGTCGTTGATAAATGCAATGGTTTCAACCCGATGGATGAACTTGATTTCAACATGCTTGACAGCATTTACCCGAACGACACGCTGAAGTAATGTGAGCGTGATAATAACGATAATACAGCCTGCGACAGCAATAATGTAGTAACCCATCCCAATAGCAAGCCCAAGGCAAGCTACATTCCAAAGAGAGGCCGCTGTTGTAAGACCTGCGATCTTTTTTTGACTGACGAAAATCGTTCCTGCGCCAAGAAAACCGATACCACTTACGACTTGGGCGCTGATGCGTCCATAACTGATGGCAATACCGGTACTAGCAAAGCTTGCATTAAGTGCAATGGTATCAGCGATCATCATATTTTCCATTATGGCGATAATAGAAGCACCTACACAAACAAGCACATGAGTACGCATACCTGCAGGTCGATTCTTACGTTCACGTTCAATACCAATGATACATCCGATTACAACGGCCAAAAACAAGCGCAGACATATTTCCCACCATGCCATGCTAAGATTCAACTCCTATTAATTTATATGTTGATATTATTACTATTAAAATAATCTATAAAGGGAGACCACTTTACCCAGAATCGTTACATCAGGTACGATGATTGGCTGCATCGTTTGGTTTTCAGGCTGCAATCTGAAATGACCATCTTCGCGGTAATAACGCTTGACGGTTGCCTCATCTTCGATCATTGCAATCACGATATCTCCATTATATGCAGTGGTTTGCTTCTTTACAACTACGTAATCACCATCCATGATACCTGCTTCGATCATACTCTCGCCGCAAACTGACAATATATAATGTTCGCCTTTGCCAAGCATAGTCTCAGGCAGAGCAATATAATCTTCTATATTCTCTGTTGCTAATATGGGCATACCAGCAGTAACGCGGCCTACTATTGGTACATTTACCATTTCACTGCGATACATCTGATGGTCAACAGGTACAGAAATTGCGCGTGGCTTCATAGAATCACGATATAAAAGTCCCTTTTTTTCAAGACGAATCAAGTGTCCGTGAACTGTGGAAGTACTCTTTAGACCTGTTGCCGTACAAATTTCACGTACAGATGGGGGATAACCCTTTTGTAGTGTTGCTTTCTCGATGTACGCAAGGATTTTTGCCTGTGTATCACCACGAGGATTACTCAAAACCTTCACTCCTTACGCTTCAATTGTTATCAGTTTACCATATGCAATGTTTATTTTCAAGCGTTTGTCGAACGAATGTTTCTATTTGCTGCTATTCTTGTCATCACTTGGATCAATATTGGCGCAAATGGATGACTTTGGTAAATAAACGCTTTTAGCAGCATCTCGTCTGCGCTGATCGCTCATGGCGGCATAGTGCTTTCGCGTTGTATTGACATCAGAATGACCAAGTGCATCAGCCACAAGATAAATATCCTCGGTCGCATGATAAAGACGAGTTGCATAGGTACTTCTGAGTTTGTGAGGGCTCATTTTCTTCTTGAGCGGCACAGCAATGGATGAATACTTCTTCACCATGATTTGAACCGCACGCTGAGAAATGCGCTTCTTCTGCAATGATAGAAACAGAGCGTTTTGATGTAGCTTATCGGTTTTAATCTTCTTGCGTTCCAATAAGTATTGCTTGAGTGCATCTGCGACTTCGTCAGGATAATACAGGATAACTTGATTGCCGCCTTTTCGGGTGACAAGAACGGCATTCATAGTGAAGTCGAGATCATCCATATCAATACCTACGCATTCGCTGACGCGGATACCTGTACCTAAAAACAACATCAGTATTGCATAGTCTCTTGTGCGCGTTAGTTTATGATATCTTTGCTGCACATCAGTTAGCGCTGTACCATCCTGAGCTACGCTCAATAGTTTTTCTACTTCTTCGCCAATCAAATGCATGATTGGTTTCTCATGCAGCTTTGGTAATGACACCAAGGCTGCAATGTTACCGCTAATCCGCTCATTTTTAAATAAATAGTCAAAATATGAGCGCAATGAGGATAGCTTACGCATAACACCGCATTCGTGATTTCGCAGCACTTTTTGCTTTTCGTCATCCTTTTCATTTTGCTTGAAGTATAGGGTTAAATAACCAGCATAGCCATTGAGATCACGCGCTGTGAATTGTCCTAAATCTTCATCTGTCCATTGAGAGGCTGGTTTAGAGGCGAAATAGGGGATCTCCTTAGCCGCATAATCGCAAAACGTCTGTAAATCGATCGTGTACGCCATACGCGTCAGCGGACTAGTGGTCATCATAATGCTATTGATAAAATCAGAACATGATGGAGGCAGCGATAATAATTTCTTTCTGACTTTTTCTGTGCGTTCAGCATTGGTGATCTCATGATAGGTTAATGTAGTCATTATTAGCTCACCCCAACAAATCAATGGAAAGTAGTCATGTAGATATGATACTATTCGTAAAAGTATTCTTTAGCGAATAGTATGAAACAATAATAACACACAAACCCCTATCTGTCAATGGATTCAAGCGTTTTTATTAACAAAAGCTATGCAGCATCTGTTTGCCGCATAGCTTTTGTTTTGCAAAGTCAATTCGCTTGAATTCTATTTGGAAAATACATATGTATCATCTTGATCACAATTATTTTTCTTCCTCACGCTCTGTGTTCAATCGACGGAACTCAACAATCGCAGAAGTAGCTAGTTCATCACAGCGATTATTCCATGGGTTATCGGAATGCCCCTTTACCTTGTGAAATGTTACTTCATGCTTTTTGCTTTTAATCATATGAAGCAATAGCTTCCATAAATCAGAATTTTCAACTGGTTGTTTTTTGCTGTTCATCCAACCGTTCTTTTGCCAGTTATCTATCCAGTGTTCCCTAAATGCATTCACAGTATACGCTGAGTCTGAATATACTTCTACAATGCATGCTTCTTTTAGGGCGCCAAGGCCACTGATTACAGCAAAAAGCTCCATACGATTGTTGGTGGTATTAGGCATATGACCGGACATCTCTTTGATTTTACCATTGTAGTTTAGTACACATCCCCAACCCCCCGGGCCGGGATTGCCTGAACAGGCGCCATCCGTATATAGAGTGATCTTCTTTTTAGGTGCGATTTCTGTCATCTGATTTATATCCTCTTCATTTGTTTTGTGTCATTTTGCGGCTTTTTTCAGCGCATTGATCCATTGCATCCAAAATAATGCCTCTGAATCCGCCCTTCTCGAGGGCCTCAACCGCTTCGATGGTTGTACCTGCAGGAGAGCATACATTATCCTTAAGCTGTGCGGGGTGCTGCTCTGTTTCAAAGACCATTTTCGCCGAGCCAAAGACCGCCTGAGCTGCGGCGTGAATGGCGGTTTGCCTAGGCATGCCAAGCTTCACTCCCCCATCAGCCATCGCTTCAATGAGCATGAATACATAGGCGGGGCTGCTGCCGGTTACTGCAATAACAGCGTCAAACAGATTTTCAGAGATCACTTGAACAAATCCGAGTGAACCCAGAAGCTCCTTTGCCCAACTGAGCATTGATTCGCTAAAGGTGGTGTTATCAGCAATGGCTGAGTAGCCTTCACCAACGAGTGCTGGTGTGTTAGGCATGACTCTCATAAGCTGCGGAGCATTATCCCGTCCTAGAGCATCTGCCAGCATATCCATAGACCATCCAGCAGCAATGGAGATAACCTTTTTGTCATCATCCAAGCAATCCTTGATTTCTGCAAGAACTGCACCCAAAAATTGAGGCTTAACGGCTAGTATAATACACTCACATTCAGACGCGATTTGGCTATTGCTATCGGCGATGGAGAGAGGATATTCCTGTGCTAGCTTCTCTGTGGTACCATGATTAATATCATAGACCATCGTTTCATTTGGGTTGAGAACGCCATTTTTGAATGCGCCCTTCATAATAGCAGCGCCCATATTCCCTGCTCCAATAAAACCAACCTTCATAGTTTCATTTCCCTTCTATGATTATGACAATGGATAGAAAACTGCGGCAGACCTACATCTGCCGCATTGCTATTATTTCTTAGGTACTGCAAAAGCTTCAGGTGTTGTCCCGACTTTTGCATTTGCATCACGCTCATGATCGCGTACGTGCAGTGTAATTGCTTTCTTTGGGCATTTCTTCACGCACTGACCACAGCCTGTGCAAGCTTCGTTGATCTCATGGAGCTGCTTAAGCTCACCAGAAATCGCATCAAACTTACAATTTCTCTTACAGATAGTACATCCGATGCATAGGTCACGATCGATTTCAGCGATCATACGATTATCAAAATCGCCCCAAAGTGCACCAGTGGGACATGCTTCAGCGCACATCATACAGCTTACGCACTTGCTCCAGTCAAAGACGGGAAGGTGATTTTCGATTGTGAGAGCACCAAACTTACATGCACCCGCGCAGATTTCGCAGCCCACGCAACCGATTTTGCAGTTATCACTAACAACCTCTCCCTCTTCGGCAGCACGGCATAGCAGACGCACTGGAACGGTTTCAGGCTGGAGGCTAAGGACGCTTTTGGGGCATGCAGTGATGCAAGCACCACAGCTCTGGCATTTATCAGGGTCAATTACAGCAATTTTGGAATGTTCATCAATATGAATCGCATCAAATTGACATACGGATACGCATGTGCCAAGTCCTAAACATGCGTATTTGCATGCTCGATTGCCATCATTGACAAGACTGGCGGATACACAATCCTGAATACCGTGATAGGGGAACTTCGTCTTACAGCGATCAACTGTGCCCTGGCAGACAACGGTAGCAATGTTTCTGACCTGATCAGGTGTTTTATCGGTTCCCATGATTTCGGAGATTTGATCTGCTACAGCGCTTCCGCCAACTGGACATGCGCTGATGGGTGCATTACCTGCAACGATCGCATCTGCAAGACCATCACAACCAGGATAACCACATGCACCGCAGTTTGCACCGGGTAAGCAGCTTCTGACAGCGTCACGCTTGGGATCGGAGGGGACTTCAAAGATCTTGTTGGCAACAGATAGCAGCAAGCCAAAGACAAGCCCTAATCCACCAATAACGCCTGTTCCGATTAGAATCTGTGTTAACATTATATGAGCCCTCCTTTCTTAATGAAGCAGTCCTGAGAAGCCTTGGAATGCAAGCGACATGAGACCAGCAGTGATTAGTGCGCCAGGGAACCCATCCATCCACTTAGGCATGTTGCTTACTGCAAGTCGCTCACGAATACTTGCAAAGATTACGATAGCAAGTGTAAAGCCGATTGCTGCGCTTGTACCGTTAACAACGGACTCAATTAGGTTGTATTCTTCGCGGGCATTCAGAAGAGCTACACCAAGAACAGCGCAGTTTGTTGTGATGAGTGGCAAGTATACACCAAGTGCTTGATAAAGCGAGTTGCTTATTTTCTTTAGTGCAATTTCAACAATCTGTACTAGCACAGCGATTACAAGGATAAACGCAATGGTTTGCATGTACTCAAGATTGAGCGGAATAAGCAGGTAGTTTTGAATCAAATAGGCAAAGAAAGACGCAATGGCCATAACGAATGTAACAGCCATGCCCATACCCATCGCGGTTTCAACCTTTTTGGAAACACCAAGGAACGGGCAAATACCAAGGAACTGAGACATGACGAAGTTGTTAACAAGAACACTGCCGACGATAATCAATAACAAATTATTCATGCAATCTCACCCCTTGCTTTCATGCTCTTACGCTTTTGGATACTGTTCACAATCGCATTAACGATTAGAATCAGGGTACCCAGCATAATGAATCCGCCCGTTGGGCTGATGATAACAGCCATGGGTTGATAGCTCGCAGGCATAAGCTGCATCCCGAAGAACTTACCTGTGCCTAGGATTTCGCGGACTGAGGCAAGAAGGGTCAGTCCGAGGGTGAAACCAAGTCCCATGCCAATTCCGTCTACGATGGATGGCAAGACAGGGTTCTTAAATGCAAAAGCCTCTGCACGTGCAAAGATAATGCAGTTAACAACGATGAGCGGGATATAGATGCCTAATGAGCTTGAAAGCGCTGGAATGAATGCCTTGATGATTAGATCAATAATCGTAACGAAAGTTGCGATAACAACAACAAAGCTTGGAATTCTAACCTTCTCTGGAATGATATTGCGAAGGGCTGAGATAACCATGTTAGAAAAAACCAATACAAATGTCGTTGCAAGCCCCATGCCAATGCCGTTGGAGGCTGCCGTTGAAATACCAAGGGTTGGGCACATACCGAGCAGTAGACGGAAGATTGGATTCTCATTGAGAATACCATTCATAAAGACCTTTGAAAGAGATTGCTTTTTCATGCCTCAGCGCCTCCCTTCTTGACTTTCTCGCGTTTGACAGAGCCAAAGGACTTGGGTGCTGTCCATTTATCAATGAGGGGTGTAAGAACGTTCATGAACAGGATACCAAAGGAACAGCCTTCAGGATATCCATTGTTGTACACGCGGATAACGAATAGAATCAATGCGCAGCCGATACCCATGATCACTCTGCCCCATTTTGATACAGGACAAGTTACATAGTCAGTAGCCATGAAGAATGCACCAAGAATCAATCCGCCGCTTAGCAGTTGATAGAGTACATTCTGTGAGCCGCTATCTGCTGAGTAAACTACGCCGTACTGCAGATAGAACAGAACAAATGCTGTCACGAGGAACGATACAGGTACGCGCCAATCGATTACGCGGCGTACGATTAAGTAGATACCGCCGAGCAGCAGCGTCAGTTTGCAGGTTTCACCGAGCATACCGGGTACATTACCTACAAATAGCTGCCATACAGAGTATCCGCTGGAGCTGGAAAGCGGGGTTGCTCCTGCTACTGCATCTGTTAACACTTCGCCCAAACCAAAGAGCTGACCGCCGTTTGGGATGGCAGTTGCGGCCATGAGGCCAGTCCATGAAAGCATCAGGATGGTTCTGGCTGCAAGTGCAGGATTCACAAAGTTTTGTCCAAGACCGCCAAAAATCTGCTTGACCAAAATGATTGCAAGGATAGAACCGATCGCCGCGATCCACCAAGGTGCATTCGCCGGGATGTTAAAAGCGAGAAGTAAACCCGTTACAACAGCACTTAGATCACTAATGGTAGATTTCTGATGCGTGAGCCGTTGATAGACAAGCTCAGACAGAACAGCGAAAAATACAGAGACTATAATAAGTGAAAGTGCAGGTAAACCGAAGAACCATACTGCGGCAAGCGCTGTTGGCAGCAATGCAATGATGACATCTAGCATAATGCCGGAAGTTGAAACAGCTGTATTACGCAAAAAAGGTGATGAGGATACAACGAGCTTCTTTTGCATATTAGTTGCCTCCCTTCATTGCAGCTTCTTGTTGCTGCTGCTTTTTAATCATATGCTTTGCGGTACGGCAACTCTGCGTGAGGTTGCGGCGTGCCGGACAGCTCCATGCGCATGCTCCGCACTCTAGGCAAGACATGGCATCTGCTTTCTCTGCTTCTTCAAACATGCGATGCCTTGTATAGCGATCGATTGTAGCGGGAGCAAGCTTCATCGGGCATGCTTCAATGCATCTTCCGCAGCGAATGCAAGGACCCTCTTGAGCCAATGCGCTTAGCTTATCCAGTGCAACGATGCCGCTGCAACCCTTTGTTACAGGGATATCCTCACGACTAATGGCCGCGCCCATCATTGGGCCGCCATAAATGAGCGTTTTTGTTTCTTGCAAAAGACCTTTTGACGTATCAATGAGCCACTCAACAGGCGAACCAATACGAACGCAGTAGTTAGCGGGGTTATTCACACAGCCGCCTACGGTTACAATGCGGTCAATCAGCGGGCGTCCTTCGTATACCGCACGATTAAGTGCATAGCAAGTGCCTACGTTCATGACGATGATACCAAGGTCAAGAGGTAGCTTCCCTGCTTTTACTGTCTTGTGCGTAAGTGCATAGACCAGTTGCTTTTCGCCGCCTTGCGGGTACATGACCTTCAGGGATACAACTTCAAAGCCGTTTATTCCCTCGCATGCTTTTTGCAGTGCAGTAATAGCATCGGGCTTGTTGTTTTCAATTCCGATGAGTACTTTTTCAATGCCAAGAGCAGACTTTACAAGCTTAGCGCCGCTCACAATCTGCTCTGCTTGTTCAACCATCAATCGATGGTCAGCAGAAAGGTAAGGTTCGCACTCGGCTCCGTTTAGGATGAGTGTGGTTACCTTTTTATCCTGAGGAATGGAAAGCTTGACTGCGGTTGGGAATGTAGCACCACCAAGGCCAACAATACCCATCTGCCTTGCAATATCAGAAAGTTGTGTACCTGTAATGCTCGCTGGATTTTGCGTGGGTTGTAGGTCCACCCATTCATCCTTGAAGTCATTATCAATAATTACGCATAGTTGCTCAGTTCCATCAGCAACAATACATGATTCACAACCAATAACCTTTCCTGAAACCGATGCATGAATCGCTGCGCTCATAGCGCCAACGGGTTCACCAATCATCTGTCCAACCTTTACGAAGTCGCCTTTGTTTACCAGCGGCTTGCATACGCTACCTATGTGCTGCTTCAGCGGAATCATCACGCGTGATGGCTGAGGTGCTTGCACAATGGGTAGGCTTGCGGTTACCGCTTTCCCTCCCTTTCCCTCATGCGGGTGGATGCCGCCGGGAAATCTGTGTACAGTGCTCATGCTTTATCGTCCTTCCTGACTCATTATTCATTATTCAATTTACACAAAACCTATCATATTATAGCACATTCGGTGTTAAGCGAAAAGGATTGTCTAACATTTCACAAGCATTTCCTTTTATCACTGGCTCTTTTTTTCCTGTGAATCCTCAAGTATTGCTTTAGCATGTGCCATGCCGCTTTCATGATGACCATCTGTAACGCCAATCAAGCGAGCAATCTCGACTACTCGCTCATTTGCGTCGAGTTCCTTGACGCTCGTAAAGGTTCTATCCCCCACAACTTGTTTTTTCACAAGATATTGTGTGTCAGCCATCGCTGCTATCTGGGCAAGGTGCGTGACACAGAGAACTTGATGGTATCGAGCAATGGACGCCATTTTCTCAGCAACAACACCGGCAATATGTCCGCTGATACCCGTATCGATTTCATCAAAAATCATACAGGGAATACCGTCGTTCTCAGCTCCAGCAGCTTTCATAGCAAGCATTAACCGGGATAATTCACCTCCTGAAGCGGTTTTATCAAGGGGCTTTAATGGTTCGCCTGGGTTTGGAGCGATGAAAAATGATATGTGATCATCGCCATTCTCAGATGGAATTTTCTTTTGATCTGGAGCTAGCTGTTCAAAAACACAAGCAAAGCGTGTTTTCTCCATTCCTAGGTCCTGGAGTTGTTGTTCCATCATGGCTTCAAATTCATGCGCAAGTGTTTGCCTTGCTTTTGTCAGTTTGCCGGCATCAAGTCGGTATTGCTGAAGCTTTTGCTTATAATCACTCTCTGCACGTTTGAGCTTTGATTCCATACCGCCAAGCTGACTGAGCTCTTCTTTGATCACCTCATGATGCTCTACAAGCTCGTCTGATGACATGCTGTACCGCTTTTCCAGCCTCCGGATTAAATCAAGCCGTTCTTGAACTGATTCATAGCGATTGGGATCAAATCTTTCACTTTCATAGATATCACGAAGTTCAATTCCTATTTCCTCAGCTTCGTAATAAACGGATGAAAGTCTTGCAGCAAGGGAAGCAAAACGATCATCAAGATCCTCAATTCCCTCCAGCGCGTTTCGCGCCTCCCCCAGCTTGCTGGTCACACTTTGCTCTTTGTTGCCAAGCGATACAAGCTCATAAGCTTTGCGTATGGCTTTGTTGATGCGTTCTGCGCTTGCATAGCGATCACGCTCCAAAGCTAGCTTCGCATCTTCTCCAACGGTGAGCCTGGCTTGATCGAGCTCTTTGACGCGACTGGAAAGATAGTCCTGACGCTGTACCCTTTGAGCATTTTCCTTGCGCAATGCAGAGAATTTTGAGCTGCTTTCCTTCCAAATATGATAGGAGGCGGCTACGCAGCCTTTCTGCTTGATAAAATCATCTTTGCCAAAGGAGTCAAGAAACGCCATATGGTTCTTGCTGTCCAGAAGGCTTTGATGATCATGCTGACCATGTATATCAACTAGAACAGCGGACAATTGACGCAAAAAACCGAGCGGAACAATCACACCGCATACACGGCATATATTTCGCCCAGAAATAGAAATCTCGCGATAGATGGAGAGCAGGTGATCCTCTGCCTCAAGCTCCTGCTCTTGGAGGATGATGGCGGCTTCAGGACAATCTGTAATGTCAATCAAAGCTTCAACCGAGGCCTTTTCACAGCCCGAGCGAATGAGTCCCCTATCAGCACGTTCACCCAGCATGAGATTAATGCTATCAACAATGATAGATTTACCTGCGCCGGTTTCACCGCTCAACACTTGCATGCCTTTGTGAAAATCAATTTGAAGCTTTTCAATTAGCGCGATATTGCGCACGGTCATAGACACGAGCATGGATCGCACGTTCCTTTCGTTTGTCTGGATTAGTGTAATAGTGCATTAAGCCGCTCCATGATGGGCTTTACGTCATCAACACTTCGAACAATCATCAAAATGGTATTGTCCCCTGCAATTGTGCCAAGAATCTCTGGCCATTGCAAGCTATCAATGGTTTCAGCAGCAATATTTGCGCTTGCTGAAATCGTTTTGATAATGATCTGATTATATGCGCTGGTCATACTGACCACGGTATCGCTGAACATGCGAATGAGCCTGTCATTGATTCCGTTTTCGGTCTTATCAGCAGTGGCATATCGGTAGGCACCATCTGGAGATAGAACTTTCACAAGCCGCAGTTCCTTAATGTCGCGCGATACGGTTGCCTGCGTTACTTGAAATCCGTGTGCTTTTAATCTATCTGCTAGATCTTCCTGTGTTTCTACAGATTGATCGTTGATAATTTCTAAAATGGCAATTTGTCTGGATGATTTCATCCGTTGCACGCTCCTCAGTCAATATATCAGCAACTCCACTCTGAGAGTTTGATTCTGATTTTGGAAAAAAAGCTCTTTGGCTCAAAGCGAATAAAACGAGTGCGCCGCTCTGATCGTGTGATGGTCAGTACTTGTCCTTCGCCTAGTTCGAACATCTTCTGCCCATCGATGGAGATCATTGCTTTTGTATTATGATCCTTATCCAGCTTCACCGTGATGCACTGCGAGGCAGCGGCAACAACCGGTCGATGCTGCAATGAATGCGCACAAATGGGCGTGATCAGCATGCAGTCAACTGCCGGGTGGATAATCGGTCCGCCTGCTGAAAGCGAATACCCTGTTGAACCTGTTGGCGTTGATACAATTAGGCCGTCAGCAATGAAGCGACCAATATGATCAGCATCAACCCATGCATTCAGACCAATTAACCTTGTATAGCCGCCGCGGCTTAGCACAACATCATTGAGCGCAAGAAAGGTAGAACCATTGACAACTGCCTTAAGCATCATGCGTGCATCCAGTGTATACTCGTCATTTCGCAGCAGCTTACAAGCTATTTCAAGCTGATCCAGTTCAACTTCTGCCAAAAACCCAATCGTGCCAACATTGATACCCAGCAGCGGGATATTGTGCTCCGTTGACAGTATATTGGCGCGAAGGAGGGTGCCATCCCCGCCTACTGAAACGATGGCTTCGCACGCGAAAGGAGGATCACCACAGAATAAAGATGCGAGATCAGAATCCAAGCATTTCAAAAGCCATGGCTCACAAGAAACTTGAATATCAGCCTCATTAAAGGTGCGAACGATCGTCTTTAGCAGCTCGATCATATTGGGCTTGTGCTGGTGCATAACCATATACACCTTTTTCATCGGCAAACGCCTACTTTCCATGAGGTATTATAACACACACTGCATAACTATGCAATTAGACGTGATTGTGCATAATGACGGTTATTTGGCAAGCATTTTATGAGCAAGCGCAACAACTTCGTCAATTCGATCCTGCGTGACAGCAGGGCTTTCATTTTGAGGGAGAAGCTGCGTAATATACTCG
>LFRM01216876.1_pt1 | contig 18943 bp, 18 predicted proteins | sample 618341 | NCBI WGS metagenome assembly LFRM01 (sample SAMN03654438, study PRJNA283298) | anaerobic digester metagenome | isolation source: pool of bioreactors CSTR01a, CSTR02a, and CSTR03a thermophilic anaerobic... | place: Denmark: Kgs. Lyngby | collected 2014-05-21 | reverse complement strand
CCAAACGGTTCTAGTTTTTCAGCAAAATCACCCAAATCTGATGTTCCCGCCCAAAGTTGTACAACGCCACCTTCAGGTGGTAGTTTTGAAGCTAACTCAGCTAATGTTAATGCAGCATTTGCAGCATCACTAACAAGGGCTATATTAATACCAGGCCCTAATGATTTTTGAAAAGCCGCAATACCTTTACCAAACGGTTCTAGTTTTTCAGCAAAGTTTCCTAAATCTTGTTTACCAGACCAGAACTGAACGACTCCACCTTGACCAGGAAGATTTGCTTCTAACTCAGCTAATGTTTTACCAGCGTTTGCCGCGCTATCAACGAGTTTGGCGTCGATGGTTGTTCCACCAAGTGCTTCTTGGAATTTCTTTATACCTTCTCCAAATGGTTCTAATCGAGATGCAAAATCGCCCATATCAGACGTTCCTGACCATAATTGAACTATTCCACCTTGTGCAGGTAATGCTTTTTCAAATTCAGCTAAGGTTTTAGCTGCATTAGCGGCGCTCTCAACCAGTTCAATATTAATACCATCTCCTAGTGATTCTTGAAATGCTAATAGACCTTCACCAAATGGAGCCAAACGACTAGCAAAATCGGCTAAAGAAGTAGAACCAGCCCAAAATTCAACCACACCGCCATGAGCTGGTAAATTATTCTCCAATTCGGATAATGTTTTACCAGCATTAGCAGCATTTTGAACCAACGCGATATTAATACCTTCGCCTAAGGCAGTTTGGAAATCTACCAGCGCTTCGGCAAATATAACCATATTCTTTCCAAAAGAAGCTAAATCGGCATCACCAGAAAACCAAGATTTAATACCACCATGATCTGGTAAATTAGTTTCTAATTCTGCCAAAGCTCCCGCAGCATTTGCCGAATCAACAATAAGCTTACTATTTAAACCATCCTTACCAAGTGCGTCCTGATAATCTTTTAAAGCCTTTCCAAAATCAGCAAGATTTTTACCAAAGTCACCAAGATCTTGCTTTCCAGTAAACCAACCTTTAATTCCGCCTTTATTTGGAAGATTTGCTTCTAATTCAGCAAGAGCCATTGCAGCATTTGCTGAAGATGTTATAAGATTAGCATTTAATTTATCGCCCAAAGCATTATGGTAATCATTTAATGCTATGCCGAACGCTTTAAGGTTACTTCCAAATGTTCCTAAATCAGCATCTCCTGAAAACCAACCTTTAATACCACCATGTTTTGGTAAATTTGCTTCTAACTCTGAAAGAGCTGTGGCGGCATTTGCTGAATCTGTAATTAACTTTCCATTTATACCATCACCTAAAGTTTCTTGATACTTAACTAAACTCACACCAAAGCTTACTAAATTTTTACCAAAAGTTTCGAGATCGGCCTCACCTAGTATCGTACCCTTCCATCCACCAGTTGTTGGTAAATTATTGGCTAATGTGGAAAGAGCTTGTGCAGCTGTAGCGGATGCAACAACAACTTCGGGATTGATGTCTTTTATGATATCGTGATACTTAACAAAGTGCGGTGCAAAGTCTGCTAACTGTTTACCAAAATCTACTAATGTATCTCTCGTACCAAATATAAAATTAGCAATGCTTTCAACTACTCCCGCTGCGGTTAGAGCAAGCATAACACCAACTAATACGCCGGCACTGACTAGTAATGATAAATTAAATTGTTTTAAACCATCTATAAAAGGTTGCAAATTAATCATAAACAACGATAAGCTATCTGCTATAGCGGGTAAACCCGCTGATGCAGCTACACCAAAACCGGCCACTATACTCCCGGCAAAACTACCAATCGCACCGCCTAATTGATTCAAAAGTTCTGAACCGTTTGCTAATAATTCTTGTATACCAGGAATTTTACTAAGTCCACCCAAAGCAGCAAGAATTCCGGCAAATATCCCCACAAAGGCCGCTAATCCTATAGCACCGGTAATAGCACCACTAATAGGTACTTTACTAGCTAAGAACATCGCAGCTGATAGAGCTAAAATAGCCGTGGAAATTGTTTCAATAACAGGTAACGCGTCTCCAGATGGCATCTCTAATAAAGCTTTAAATAGATCAAATATCAAACCTATAAATGCTTTTATTAATTCAGCCAACGCCGTCGCTATCTCGGATGAGGTGTTTTTTATAGTTTTTGTTAATGCTTTAATAGCTTTTACAAATAAAGTTACTAATGTTTCAATAATAAGATCAAGAGAATCTATTATTCCATCTAAAATACCAAGAACAACACTAATACCTATTTCTATTAATTCTGGTAGTTTTTCGTTTAATACTTTTAAACTATCAATCAATGTTTCAATAACTGTTTGTATTATTTTTGGAGTTTGTTCTTTTATAAAAGGTAACAACTCATCAAGTAATGTACCTAATAAACTTATAAACTCTGGTATTACTTCTTTTAATCCTTTTAATAACTCAACGGCTAAAGAAATAACAAGACTAACAATATCCACTATAGTTTCTTTTAATGCACTAACAGTTTTTGCAATTCCTTGTGCTATCGCCACCAATAAATCAGGTATGAGTGTAATTATAGCCATTATAGCAGTTTTTAAACCAACGGCTAATCCGGCTATGCCTACCCCTAGTGTGCCTAGGCTTGCTGAAACTAGGAATACGCCTACACCGATAAGTGCTAGACCACCTCCAAATAAAACTAAAGCGGAACTCAATGCTGTGATTGTTAATATCATTGGTCCTAACACACGAGCGGCGACTCCTATAATAATAAATGCTCCTGCTAACGCAACTAGACCTTTTGCAATACTTTCCCAAGACATCTTTCCAAGTGATTTCAACACAGGGACAAGTATTATTAATGCTGCAGTAGCAACTAACAAAGCTGTTGAACCAGATAATGTATCTTTCATTAAATGTAAAGCTGCTGCTAAAATACCAAGTGATGCCGCAAGAGCTAGCATACCTTTGGCCAAATCACCCCAAGTCATACTAGAAAATTTGTATACCGCTTTGTAAATTAATTGAAGCGCAATACCTATAGCTACTAATCCCATAGACATAGAAAATACTTTTTCTTCTGGCATCTTTTTTAATGCCAACGTTATAATAAGCAACGATGCGCCTAAAGATGCAACTCCTTTTGCTAAATCTGTCCATGATAAACTTGCAAATTTCTTAAAAGCAATGGCCATTATTATCATTGCGGAGGCTATAGCCGTTATACCTAAACCGGTACTTAACATGTGTTTCCAACCGCCTGCTGCGGCTGTAAAACCAGTTAAAGCGCCTAATACAACAACAATACCGGTAAGGCCTTTTGCTAATTCTTCCCATGATAATTTAGCAATCATTCGCATAGCTTTAGCCATGATTAATAAAGAAGTAGAAATTAAAATTAAACCACCAGCAACCCCTGATAGTTTTTTAGGTTCTATTTTTTTGAAAGCTGCGACAATTCCTATAATAATTCCAGACATAGCTGTTATAGCTAAAATACCTTTCGTTATTTCATCTTTGTCTATACCAGCTACAATTTTTAAAGCAACAGATAAAACTAAAATTGCCGTAGCAATGCTTGTTAATGATTTAGCCATCGTTGAGAAAGAGAAAGCATCAAATATACCTGTAACGCTGCCTGTAATGCCAGATTTACCCCCAGCCTGCATTTTCATCATTGATGACAACATGAGTCCAAGATTAGTAAATAAAAGTGTTATGGATGCTATAGCCATAGCTAGTGATTCTGAATTTATAGAAGATAACGCAATAAGTGAAATTGCTAATATTCCAACGGCTCCTGCTATTTTAAGAAGGCTGTCCGCATGTATATTTAATGTAAACGCATTCAATGCTTCGCCTACGCCGTTTAAAATATTTTTAAAAGATGACAACATGTCATTAACGTTGTCAAATATACTTTCTTGACCAAATTTCTTTCTTATAATGGCTACTAAAGCTATGAGACCTCCAGTTTTTAAAGTTTCTAAAACTTTATCATATGTCAATCCACCGAATATTTTAGAAATTCCGGCTCCTATTTGCTTTAGTAATCCCCAGATTGATTTAACTATAACTTTAAGTAGTTCCCATAGTTTTGTAAAAATATCAATAATTTTTGATTTATTAATAACTTTAGAGATGTTTTCAAATAAAGTTCGAACCATATCTCCAAAAGTAGATCCAGCACTTGTAACCCGTTTAAAAGCCGCACGTAATTTATCTACAACTATAACCAACCCACTAAGAGTTTTCTCAGCTAATAATTTTAAATAATATCCTAATGTAGATAATACCTTCTGTAAAGTTTCTGATTCTTCCCACCATTTTTTAAAGCGAATGATAGCCTCTGCTATTTTTACCATAGTGTCTATAATATAATTACCAATAGTAATAAGTGTTGGTCCAAGAGCCTCTAATAATACACGACCAACATCTACAACCACATTTTTAATAATAGTAAAAATAGAAAAGAAACCTTCAAATATAGTTGTTGCTTTTTCTGAAAGTTCAGTGCTAAATTCTAAGCCTTTTACAAATTCCGAAAGAGCAACTATACCACCAACCATTTGATCATGGGTTTTTTTAGGAAATATATTAAGAAAAGCTCTCTTAATAGGTTCTATAACAGATTTTGCTACTAAATATAAATTTTCAATAAGATTTAATACAGGTTCCAAATATTGAGTAACTTGAGTTGTATCGATCCCGTTTACAACTTTAATAATTCCATTAGCAATGTCATCGACTAATTTAACACCCCATGCAACCAACGGACCTATAGATTTTCTAACACCGTCAATCATTGGTCTTAAAGCATTCATTACATTTCTTATACTTACCAACCAAGGACCATAAAAGTCAGCACCTATTCTACTTAGAGCCGCCTTCATGTTTGATAAAGCACCTTTAAAAGTTTCATTAGCTTTGGTAGCATGATCACCAAAGGTATCGTTCATTGCTTTATAAAAGGTTTCAAAATCAATGAGACCTGCCGATACCATTTTTCTAACTTCTTGTTCGGACTTTCCAAGATACTTAGCTAATGTAGCTGCTGCATTAATACCTCTTCCGGATAATTGTAAAAGTTCTTGGCCCATTAGTCGACCATTACCAGCAACCTTAATAAAGACGTTACCAATATCTTCATATGAACTACCAGTCATAGCTGCTACACCAGAAATACCGCGAAGAGCTTCTGTCATGTCGTCGCCGGCTTTCATTCCAGTTGCACCGAATTGAGCAGCGACTTTTGCGGCTTCATCTAACCCAAATGCCGTTCCTAATACAGCTTTATTGGCACTATCCAAGGCTTTTTCAACGTCCATGCCAAGACCCTCGAACTGGAACATAGCATGCTCAATATTAAGGGCTCTTCTTTTACCACCTTCAAATAAAGGTGTTAAAACAGCACTAGCTAATTTTTTTCCAGTTTCTAGAGCTTTTCTTGTAATGTCTTGTAAGACGGTCATGCTTACAATACCAAGTGTACTAAATCTATCCGCTATTGCTTGAATATTTGAGGTTAAACCATCGAGTTTTAAGTCTTCTTTTAATCCATCTAACGCCTTAGATGTTGATTTGACGTTTTTTTCAAATTCTTTATGATCAAACGTCATTTTTACGATACGTTCATCAATGTTAGACACTCTTAATCACCTCCATTACTCCATTAGCAATTTCATCAAAAATAGGCTTAAGCGCAGGATTTATGTAATCTACTCCTTGTACATAACCTCCGGTTCCTGTTCCGTGCCCGTATTGTAAAATTATGGCGATTTGTACTCCTTGATTAATATTACTGTTTGTCCAATGAATTGATGTTGTATTCTTAGACTGCTCAACTTCATAACTCCATGATGCTGCCGTTAACCCCGTATCGACAGGAGTTGCAAGGGAAAGAGCTTCTACCCCTCGACGCCCATATTCATTAAGATAACTGATTAATTTTTGCCGGTCAAGGAGTCTTTTTAAAAATCTTTCTGTTTTATTTAAATCACCTTTATGTTCAAAAGAAAACATAATTCTCCTTTAGCCGTTACTTTGTGCCTGGGCTCTTCTTTGTTCATTAATTATTCTATTTCTATTTAATACTTCTGCTCTAGACATTTTCTTATTAGATGAGGATTGTGCAGCATTTTTTATACTACAAATTTTTATAAGGGTTAATAATCTATTTAAATGCCATTTTTGGCATTCAAAAGGAATATTAAAAGTGACCATCCAATAATATATAAGTTCTGAAGTTACAATTTCTGATAAACTACCGCCAGGCTTATCGGGAGATATGTCAGAAATAGTCGTTGCAGTCATAGGATCATCTATATAATCAATAATTTTTTGTTTATTTTCATTTGTTAATGTTTTATAAATATCATTGTCTACATTTTTTGTAATTGTCATACATTTGACATAATCTATAAGTTCTTCTTCAGTTTTATGATCTACTGTTAAGTATGGTTTTTTCCATTTTGATTCCCATTTGGAAAGAGAGATTAGAGAATGCTCTAAACTTAGTTTTTGCTCTATGGTTGAGAAAAATTCATTAGTAAACTCATTGAAGTGCTCTTTCGCAGGTATAGTTATGTTAAGCATTCTCTATCTCTCCTTTTATTTATAATTGTTTTGGAAAAGGAAGTTGATTTAAATCTTCTTCTGTAATTTTTTCCACATCGACAGGCATGACTCCATTTACAAATTCAATTGCGGATTGTGTATTTGTTGCTAATTCCATAAATAATTCAGAATACGCTTCTGTTTGTGAAAAAGCAATTGATAGTTCTTCAGATTTAATAAATCTTTTTCCGTCTTCGCTTTTTTCACCATAAGCCGATAGTATCATGTTTTTAAAAATGTCTACTATCTTTTGAGTATTATCGGCGGCAACAATGTCTTCTAACATTCTAGACATTCCACCCTTTGTCCCTAGTTCCATTTCTGCTAATTCTGCTTTGTTTAAATGGAATAAGAATTTTTCTTTTCTTTCTACACCATTGTAGTCTATGTATCTAATTTCTTTTGCAATCATATGATTGTTCTCCTTTCAGATTTTAAGGGCCCCTACAATTTTTATAGAGGCCCGTTTTAATAATTTATCCTTCTGCCGGCGTCATTACACTTATAATTTCGTCTGGCATTGGTAATCTTGAATCCGAAGAAGCTGAGCCATATAGAATATCTTCTAATGCAGCTAGACAGTCTTCGTCTGCGTCCATAGATTCTATAATTACACAAGCTGTTGGCTTAAACCCCGTTACTGGAACAGGTGTAGTTGTAATATCCCAACTAAAAGTCATTGCTTCGGGAGTGTCGTTTACTGTAGCATAACTTTTATCTGTGGGTGATGCTAATGCATTATAAATAATATGAATTTTATAGCCATGATCTGTTCCTTCAGTATCGGTACCAACCAGTGTTCTATAACAAAGAGCAAACATACTTCTTGTTTGTTGACTAATTGCTATTCCTTTTACAATATCAGTAGCGCCCTCACAAGCGGCAAATTCATTAGGATACATAAAAGCTTCTATACCAGCGCCAAATTCTTCCGCCGATACAAGATTCAAATACTTAATGTTATCTGCATATTGTGGGTTTGGCTCTGCCCCTGATGGATTTTCTGTTACACCAATCAATCCGTTCCACGGTACACCTTTTTTAAAAACTTTTCCAGATGCATCATATACGAAAAGAACTCCTCGATCTACACCTGTTTCGTAAGTGCGTTCTCCTATTATATCCCATTCAATTTTTGGCATATATTAAATCCTCTCTTTTTAAAAATATAATCTAAACGCATAGTGATTTAGATTATTTGCAATGTAATGACGATCAAAAGATACTAATTTTAGATTTTGTAATAACTTATCCGGTATTATTGTATCTGGATCTCTATCAATTACAGTTAATGAATATTGTTTTTTGTTTAAATATAAATTATTATTTGCAAACGTATGCGTATACCTATTAAACTTGTAAACTATGCATGGATAGTCTAATTTTTTTGATTCTGGAGGTTGAAAATATACATTATCTGATTCCAATAAATTTGTTAAAATATCATGAAGTGCCAACCGTTGGTCCATTATACACGCCTCCAATCGTTAAAATCAGACGAGGCCTATCAGCGTCTATACTAGTAACTTTCCAATAGGCCCCCATCCATTTTACATACTTTATAGCAAAGAGATTTTCATTGGCATACGCATCAGCCACTATACTAACTCGAATGGCAAGATCAATATCGTCTAAAACATCGCCAGAGGATTGCCATCTTTTAGTATTTTTTAAAATATCACCAACATAATGTTTTTCAATAGCAGTATCTTCCCAAACGCCCGATCTAATTTGCATAGTTTCAACGTACCCAATTAATCCATAAAACTTTGCCATTTTAATTTCCTTTAACTAAGTAAAGCTATAATTGCATCTGGTAAAGGTAGATTAGGAGTAATAGATTCGACAGCTGGTGAAGCTTCTAAGTCCTCATCTACTCCAAATAACTGATTTTCAAGTAATTTTAATTTTGCAGAATTAACTTTAGTTGAATCAATTATTAAATGTGCTGTTGGCTTAAACCCCGTTACAGGAACAGGTGTAGTTGTAATATCCCAGCTAAATGTTATTGCTTCTGGAGTATCGTTTACTGTAGCATAACTTTTATCTGTGGGTGATGCTAATGCATCATACACCAAATGAATTTTATAGCCATAGTCATCACCTAATGCATCGTTTCCAATTTTTGTTTTGTATGCTAAACCAAATCCTGTACGAGGCTGCTGCATAAGTTTGACCCCAGGTGCAGCACTAGGAAGAGCAGACCCATCACAAAGAGAAAACTCTTTAGGATACATATATGCTTCTATAGATGCTGCAAATTCTTCCGCTGATACAAGGTTTAAATATTTAATATTGTCGGCATAAAGAGGATTTGGTTCTGCACCTGATGGGTTTTCTGTTACTCCAATTAGCCCGTTCCAAGCAACTCCTTCAGGATAAGCACCACTTACTTTCGGATATAAAACGCCTTGCTCTATACCAGTTTCATATAGCCTTTCTCCTATTTTGTCCCATACTAATCTTGTCATTTTATTATTTCTCCTATTCAATTATTGTTGAGGTATTAGTGTTAGGTCAGTAAGTTCAATATATGCATTTGCACCAGCCTGAAGATCACCCTGCCTATAAATACTTAATCCTATATGCTGAGTTAGTGATTCTATTCTATACACAAAAATGCCTGTTTTCACATTATCGACTGTTGTTTCTTCAACGATTAGTGGTTCTGTAGCATCTTCATTTGGTGTATAAAGTTGCGCCGACACAATAGCATCTAAGTTTGGTGTTGAATATTTAAAAGCTATAAAGTGACCGCTTTGTTCTTCCTCAATCTCACTATAATCTGTAAATTCGGTCATCCAAAGTAACGACCCCTCTGGGTGATGCTGTATTTCATCAATACCCATACCTAAAGTAGTGATAGTTTGAATGTCACTTACTTTTGTTAAACCACCTAATAATGTAGTTTCAGGTTCTAAATTTATTAGTTCTATAGAAAGAGGTGATAAAGCTTCTTCTAAAATTAAATTTGTTAATGTGAAAACATACTCGGTACTAACTTCACCATAGGTTACAACTATTTTTAAGCTTTCGGTTTCAGGGTCAGTTACTTTAAATATTACCGTTTTTGAACTTGCCGGGGTGACAACATATTTAGTTATTTCATCGCCATCTTCATCGAGATGCTGTACCGTAATAGAAGTATATGTTTCTGGAGCAGCGTCAACCTTTAATATCATAAAGTTTCCATCTTGCTCATCTACTTCAACACTCCACTCGGTGTTTTCTGTTATATAATGTAGTACGCCAGTTATACCAGATTCATCAATGGTTATACCTGTTTGAAATGCACTTACAGGTATTTCACCGATAAGGCTCTCTCCATTTTCAGGCTCTATAGAGAGAGCTTCTAAGGGTTTGTTGAACCGTCGTCCTCGTTTTTAACTCTTTCTATAACTAATGCCGATTTTGGTTGTACTAAAGCACCTGAACAACGAGTTTCAATCAAATATTTTTGCTGGTTATAATCAATATCAAAGTCATCAAACATTGACACCTGACCGCCTTGATCAGCACCAACTACATAGTCTCTAAGATTCACTATAATTCCAAGAAGTTCTAATGTTTTGTTATTTTCTGCATCTTCTCTGGTAATGCCCTCAATAACAGGAACTTCAACAATTTTCGAAACTCTTAGTTTTGTAGCTAAATCTGTTTCATTGTTGTAAATATAACGCTGATTCAAATCTTTCAACAAAAGCATATCTGTTAAGAAACCATTTGATGTGTATAGTACTGGCGCTCCAGAACCTTTATAAAATTTACGTGCTCTGATAATATCATCAATTGCTTCCGCTATACCGAGATTACTAACTTCGACTTTATGTGCATACAAATCATCATCTGTATAAATAGGACGAATGTTTTCCTCGTTAATTTTATCGTCCGATGCAACATTGCGTCCATCACCGATTAAAAAAGCGCGAGCTAACTCTTCGTTTAAAAGTGTACGCATTTCTTTTTTAAGCCAAGCAACAATGTCTAAATCAACAATATCAATAACATCGTCCCTATCAAGCTTTTGCTTTTTATAGATAGTTGTAGGAAGAGTTACTCTTTTAAGTGCTTTAACAACTTCTTCTTTCTTTTTCTTACCCTTTACATAACCAAGCGCTCTTGCTTCGTCAGCCGTGATGTCCATAGCTGTGCTCTTAATACGAGAGAAAGGACTAGGTTTAATCGCGCTCATAACTTGGCCGACCCACTCCATATCTCTTGTAATCAAACCGGGCTGACCTGGTAATAGTTTTGCTTCTGGGAATAAACGATCAATATTCTCAATACCATATGTTTGTGCGTGCGCCAAGAAAGATTCTTTAAACGAACCAAATTTTTGGGCGTCGTTTACAATAGCACTGAATTGAGCATGAGAAAGGGTTTCTTCATACACATCCTCTTGGTTTTGATCAAATACGTTTCTCTTCATGTAGTCTCCTCCATCAAAGTGTTCAATATAATCTTCATCATTATAATATTCATCATCGTCATCTGCTTCATAGCCATCTTCATCATAATCTGATTGTTCAAGCTCATCATTGTAATCGTCGTCATCATCGTCCGCATCGGCGTCTTCAAGTGCCTGAGCAATTAAAGCATAAACGACATTCTTTTGTTTTTCTGTTAGAGTTTCAAATACCTCGCCTACGGTTTCTTCTTTTGGCATATCAGCCTCCTTTTTTTCATCATCTTTATGTTCTATTGTTGGTTCTAAAAATTCAAAATCTAATCCAGTATAAATTACAGCTTCGTCATCGCTCACATTCACAGAACCATCAGAATGCATCATTGTTATGTTATCTATGTATGCTTCTGGGTTTGCTCCTGATAAAACTAGACTAACTTCTTTAATAACACCGTGAATTACATCTTTATTTTTCTGAATTAGTTTGTTTGCATATATGGATAATGCCGAAATATCACCATGTGCTATTAACTCTTTAACAGTATTAGCAGATTCGGTATCATTAAGAACACAGTAAGCATATACGCCATCTTGTCTGTTTTCTAACTTAGCGTGTCCTAATATATTACTTGGATGATTATGCATATGCTGCCAAACTAACGGTACTGTTTGTCCATGATTATCTTTAAAGGCATCTTTAAGAATTGTACGTCCATCAGTACATTTTAAATTATTTTTAGTAGCGTAACCACTAAAGTCAAATTTCATCTTGGTCGTCTCCTTCCGTTTTTATAGGTGCATCCTTATCTGTTGCCTGATTGATGTTTTTATTTCTTAATTCATCGGCACCAGGATCATCAGCTGGGGGAAATCCAATAATTGTTCTAATTTCGTTAGAACTTAGAATTTCATTACGGGTAAACTTATCGGCAATGTCTGCCAAATTATTAAGAGGAACTAATTTAAATGGTTCACTAAATGACATTATTTTATGCCCTTGTGTTCGTGCTGTTTTCGTAATAAATTTTCTATTTAATTCATTAGTTATAGCAGAAACGATGGGTTCTAATGTTCTGTTATTATAATTTAACATTTCTTGTTCTGTGGCTACACCATTTAAAATTGCTTCGGAAATGCCTAATTGACCATATAACATACTTGTTAATATTTCAATTTGTTTTAATAAATTGTTCTCAACTGGTCTGTTCAACTGTGTAATTCTTTCTGTACCGTCAGTATATGCAATACCATATTTAGAACCTACTAATTGATCTTCTATAGATTGTCGTCTTTCTTCAGCTTGTTCCTTTCTTGATTTGGATTTTATAACATATGGTAGTTGTAAGATTAAATCTAATTTTCCAGAACTAGATTGATTATCTATAACATCTAATAGTGAAAGTTTATGAGTTAATCGTCTCAAAGTTGAGTTTGGCTCATTCATTACAGAATATAACGGATTCTCTATAATAGCTGTATGTTCCTTTGGTAGGATTAGCTCTTCATGTAAACCATTCAAATCATTATATAACTTAACACGGACATGTTTTGGAAACCATTCAATTACTTTTCCTGTTCTCAAAGTGTCTATTCTATAAGACGCTGTTTTATAAGGATTATAGATTGTATCAACTGGAACGACCGCTACAACACCTTCGTCACATAACGACATAGCTATATCTTGTATGAATGATCGTCCTGTTTGATCTATATTTGCTTCGGTCGATAAGCAATAATTTAAACCTGAATTAATTATTGAGCTAAACTGTCCGTGTTTGTCCGTTTTTGCATGAACTATTCTAAAAGAAGATACATCTATACCAATCCTTGTAAAGATTGCCGATGTAATAGTTCTTTCATTACTATAAGAAAAACGAATCCGATCAGGACGGCGACCAAATGAGCTATGCCCTCTGTCTCTATTAAATTCTTCTGTAGGATCTCGATTTAAAAATGCATTCCATGCGTTTCGAAATCTACCTCCTAATGTTTCTCCCACTTAAAGATCACCTCCCTATTCGAACATATCTCTATTTAATTTATAAGCAACATAAGCATCCATTAGTGCAGCAACACTATCAATTTTATGTTCGTATCGTTTTTTCCACAGTTTTCTATTACCATTTGTATCTTCCAAAGTTATTGCGTTTCCCATAGTAAACGACATTAAACTTTGATCAAATAATAATTTTCTTTCTTCAGATAGAATTTTTAACTCACCTAAAGGTACCGATTCTGTTCTTGCTCCTTGAATTACTTTTTGTATTCCATATGGTCCATTTTCTATTTCCCACTTTTCAACAAACGATTTTGCATTGTATGGGTCATACCCGAACGCTCTCACATCATAATCATTTTCAATAATAAATGCATCTATGTCGTCATATACGTCCATTGGATCTACAACTGTTCCTTCTAAAATTTGCAAGCTTCCTTCTTTTATAAATTGTTCGTATTTAAATCGCATAGCTCCTGGTAATTTATCTAAGGTTAATGACGAAATATAACACCGAGTTTTAATTCCAAAAGATTGATTTGCTAAAGGAAACATAAATGTAAATGCGCAAAAGTCATCCCCTTGCGAGAGGTCCATTCCCATAGCGCATGGTAACCCCCAAAAATCATTTTTGGCATGTGGGAGTGTTTCTTCATATGTAAAGAAATACGTATAACCTTCCATAGGAATACCAAAACGTTTTGCCAAAATATCATTTCTAGATGCTGGTGCATTTTCTGCTCTTTCAACATCTAATTGATATGTTTCGTAGGTTACTGTTTTTCCTAAATTTGGATTCGCCTTTAACCACATATCCGGATTAGCCACTTCATCTAAATTATCTAATTTATAGTACCAAATAGACACATGAGGATTAATGTATTCACCTTTTAAAATTTTCATTAATTCCATTTTGATTGTATCACCGCTAGAATTTCGAACCGTTCCTTCAGAACTAACCGCTAAAATTAAATAGTCATCCAATTTAGATGCGCCTTGTTCTATTGCGCCAACAACGTCTTCTCGTATGTCTCCAGACAACCATTCATCAACTGTAGATACTTTTGGACGTAATCCTTGAAGTTTATCTATAGCCATTGGTCGTATCTCTAATAAAGAACCTGTTAAAAAGTTTTCAATCCCTTTTTTAGTAGATGCGAGTTTTTGTCGTTTAGATCTAGAACCGGTTGTATTTTGTAACGACCCCTCAGTTAAAAACTTAAATAAAGGACCTCGTGATCTTGTTATTGCTGTTCTAAAAGGAGACATAACTTCTTCCGCTTGTTTCATTGTTGGCGCAGTAGTTATTTGGTGAGTTGTTGCGGTATCCACATTAAGGAAAAAGCTTTGTATGCAAGACGCATACATAGATTTGGCTGCTCCACGAGAAACTATTAAATATTGTTTATTAACTAGTCTTTTTTTAATAGTTTTACGAATGTATCTTCCTTTTTTATGTTTTTCTTTGGCTGGTTCGTATACGCTTCTTTCTATAAAGTAATACCAACCAAAAATTTGCTCTGCCCATAGTTTAAAAGTATCTAATAAATGTAAATCGGCACCATCAGTAAGAGTTAACTCGTTTTCACAATATTTAATAAACCCATCTATAGCCTTGTCATCATAATAAACTCCAGGGTTTGCAATTAGATCATCTATTCTATTCATTTCCATAGAAATTTCTTTACAAACCGGAATATCACCACGTATAACGGCATCTCTAAATTGGCCATAATATTTAGGAGTAGCTGTGTTTGATAATGCCATATACAATTATCCTCCTGCGTTTTTAATAGACCGAACAACCTTGCCCAGACGTCTTTTTGTAGAGGCGGTAGCAATTGAACTTGTTACTTTTGTAGCGATTTGTTTATACCCTTTAGTCATTTGTCTTGAAATGAAGTTTTTACTCGACTCTTTAGCAGCGTTAACTAATATTCCGCCAACAACTCCTGCTGCTATTGTTATGGCTGTCTTGTTTGTTTTATTTTTTAAACTAGAATATTGTTGTTCCATGTTTAAACGATTTAGACGAGTGCGAAGTTCGTTATCACTTAATTTAGATAATTCTTCTCGCTCTCTAGATTTTTTAGACTGCCGTTTAGGTCTTGGTGTTGTTTTTTTACCAGTAAATTTTCCACCTTTTTTAAGTTGATTGTGTCCTTTAGGGTAGGGTTGATACCGTCTAACACCCCACTTCATTCCTAGTATACCGTGATGCATTAGTTCTTCTTCATAAATTTGTCGTTCATTTTTTTCAGAAGAAATTCGTAAAATATCTTGTTTTGTTAAATAGCCTCCTGTCAAAGGAGAAGTTGGTATTTTTGTTTTTTCATTCATTTATTTCTCCTTTAATAGAAGTAACCAGCAGAACCCATAAGTTTTTTACCTTTTTTTAACAAATCGCTCATAGTTGCAGATGATAATGTATTTTTACCATTATTTTTTAATATCATATTAATTCCAGCAGTTGCTGCGGCCAATCCCGCAGTGGTCGCCGCGGTTTTAATAGCTATTGTTTTTGCTCGCTTTAGTTTAGCAATTCGTCTACTTCTTTTTACACCAACTTCTTGGGCTCGTCGTCCGGAAGCACGCTCAATATTATAATTTTTCATTAAATAATTAAACTCTTTTTTTAATGCTTTATTATTGGGATTTTCGTTTAATTTTTTCTGTACTTTTTTAGCCTCACTTAAATATTTACGAGCAGCGGCAGAAGATACTTCACGTCTAACCATTCCTTCTCTATAATGTGTCGTTGTTTTTCTAGTTTTTTTATACTCTTTTAAATCGCTTTTGTATTGTTGTTTTGCAGCTTTATTTTTTTTATTTTTTTCATATGCTAATTTTGATTGTGATGCTTTTTTACCAGCTTCTATTGCGACTTTCTTTTTTGCATCTTCTTGTTTCCACCTATCAAATCCTGAATCTACTTTTTTATTAGCACGAGCGGCTCTTTTTGCAGCTAACCCCTTCGGTTTATATTGTTGTTTAGGTCCAACGTATTTTCCACCTTCTTTAAGTCGATTGTGTCCTTTAGGGTATGGCTGATACCGTCTAACACCCCACTTCATTCCTAGTATACCGTGATGCATTAGTTCTTCTTCTAAAATATTATTCTTAGCCTTGATAGCTGACATTTTTAAAACATCGTTACGTGTTAAGTATTTACCAGTTAAGCGAGATCGAGATATCGATTTGTCATTTTTATTATTCATTATCCACCTCTAGTCTTTAGTATTGTTATTGGTTTTGCGTAGTAGGGGGGGGTGTAAATTACGCGCGAGTATTATTTTCCCTTCTTAGCCTTATATTCAGCCCATTCCGCCGGAGTAGCCCACATAACTCGTTGCCCATGTTCCTCTAAAAAACCAGCAGTATACTTTTGCCCTAATTTTGTTGTGAACTCGGATTTTGTAGTGGTTTTAAGATACTCGTTTGATAATTTAACGAGGTTTTTGTTATAAGCTTTCCTATATTCGTTATATTTAGGTGATTCTGTCCAAACATCATAACCCTTAAATTCTTTACTCCACTTTTTGTTGAAATTGTTTAACCACTCACCGTTGATTCGAGCTGCGGCGTAATTATTACTGCCAATGGTTAAATCAATACTACGCTTAGCAATTTCTCTGTTCATTTCTTTCAGGTTTCTTTTCTTATCTTTACTCGCTCTCCGTTTTGCAAGATTAGTTACTTCGTTTTTTGCCTTTTGAGAAATATTAGGGTTATTTAAAAAATCAGAATCTACAATTCCTTTTTCCTTTGCTTTTCTTTTTGCAGAAACCAATGCGTTAGCCGCAGATGTTCCCTTTTTACGGTCAGCAGCTAATTTGTTGGCATAAGCAACACCCTCTTTTCTAGAACTTTCAATCCGTTTTTCTAATCTTTCTTTTTTACTCATCTTTTTTGGTTTGTTACCTGTGAACCTACCACCTTCTTTAAGTTGATTATGACCTTTAGGGTATGGCTGATAACGTCTAATGCCCCACTTCATTCCTAGTATACCGTGATGCATTAGTTCTTCTTTTCGAAGTTCTATGTCTTTAGCTGATCTCTCAGCAGATTCTTTTAAAAGGTCCAACCTACTCGTATGTGGATTATGTATCATTTTTTTTAATATCCTCCTTTTTAGCTTGTATTTCTAAACGCCATTCAAATTCAGCTATCTGATTTTCCATAGAAGTTAAAACAAAAGAAGTAGTTGGGGGGTCAAACAATAATCTTGTTTTTAAATACATGTAAGACTTAACAGCTTCTAAATTTGTTTTATTTTCTAAAAAAGAATTCCATTTTGAATTTGAATCCGAAATTATAAATGGTTCGTCTGGGCCAACCCCAAGCTGATTTAATGTCATAAAGATTGAATTTATGTTAATTATTAAATCCGTATCAAAATCAATTAAATCTTCAGGAAGTCCGAGTAATTTTTTTATCGAAATTAGAATACTATCTTTAGAATTATTTTCTTCATTTTCTATTATTGGAGAATCATTCATAAATTAAATCTCCCTAATAAATTGTGTTAAAACATAACCCTTAGCTCCTGCTGCATTATAAACTCTTGTCCATGCATGTTGATTTTTAATCTCACCATCAACTACTAATTCATCATTTTCATTAACAATAAAAAGAATGTTGTCTTTTTTTTCAGGACTGGACCTTACATTTAATTTTAAACAATTTACAACTTTAACTTTTTTAGGCTTATCTTTTTTTTCTTCTGCTTTAAAAGTTAAAACTTTTTCTTCTGGACCAAAGTTTAAAAATTTTTCTTCTTTCATAAGCTCTCCTTTTTTAACGCCATGGGATGGTGTCATTTTTTTTTCTTTCCTCTGGTAATTTTATTAATAAACTTGCGTCACCAAAATGAATGGCATTATGAGTTCTTGGTGTAGTGCAAATTAAATTTTCAGGATCAAAAACTATAGGGTCTTCATTTTCTATTTCTAAGATAGTTAATGGATTTATATGATGTATTATAATCTTATCAAAAATTAGACGATCTTCAATTCCTAAGTCACATCCATTATCTCTAACAATTATTTCATCTCTTAGTCGTTTCCATTTTCTAGAGGAGTATAGCATTTGATTCAAATATCTATCGTGACCAAATGTTTCAATTCCTACTTTTCCTTTCAACATTAAATAATTAAAGCGATCATTAAATGTTTTTAATTTAATCAAAGAACTATATGATTTAAATATCGTCATCCTCCTGTCCACTATAAGTTCGCATTGCATCTAAAGCTTCTTGATATAATTCTTCTATTTTCTTTTCAGACTTAACTGCTTCGGTTTGAGCTTTTAATAATTTTCCTTTTTCTTTAAGATTTTCTCTTTCTATTCTATCCCTAGAAGATCCTAATTTTAAAAAGTGTGTAATTACTTGAGACGATGCGGTTCCATTTATTAATTGTTGTTCGGCGAGTTCAATTGCTCTTGCTATTAATTGATTTTCTCTTGCCTCCGGTGTAGTAGCTGGAGGGCTTCGTCTTTTTTGTGGATTTATTTTATTATTTTGTTTGGCCACTACATAAGCACCTCCTCGCTTTTTATTAGTACATGTATTCTATAAGTAGGGTATTGTCAGTCATAAAATATAATAAAGTTTGGGTAGTTCTTATGTGTCAAATGTGGGAACATTAAGAAGCTACTCGTGTAGGAGGCAATTTCTATCCACTAATAGAATACAGAGTGACAATACCCCACTTATAAAATACATTAATGTAGTTATTACACACTTTCTTTTAGATTTAAATATAATTTATAACACTTGTAGTAGGGACATCATCTGTTTTAATACGTTTTTAAACGTCTCTTGAAAGGAGCAATCGGCTCGCCAACCGATTTTTATTTTTAGGAAACTCATATGCCCCTACTACAAGTGTTATAAATATCATGACCTTTGTTTTTACTTTCCCCCGGGGAATTTTTTAGGATGGTCGCGATGGCCAAGG
>LFRM01271344.1_pt1 | contig 18945 bp, 17 predicted proteins | sample 618341 | NCBI WGS metagenome assembly LFRM01 (sample SAMN03654438, study PRJNA283298) | anaerobic digester metagenome | isolation source: pool of bioreactors CSTR01a, CSTR02a, and CSTR03a thermophilic anaerobic... | place: Denmark: Kgs. Lyngby | collected 2014-05-21 | reverse complement strand
TCGGACAACGACAAAATTTCCAGAATCGCCTTTCTAGGTTTCGTTACTTTTAAATCATGCTTTTTAAGCAATTCTCGAATGTTCATATTATCACCACCTTGTCTAATGTCTATTATAACAGATTTAAGATTTCAACATACGAAACAATATTTGGATTCAACCATTGAATTTCAATATTAAAAACTAACATGGATTTGAATCCTGAATTAAAATGCAAAGAATTTATGTCCTCTTCTAAGATTCCCTCCTAATTCTCCAAGCAAGTTATATAAGAATTATTGGGTCAGTCATGTTATAATAATGTAGTCAAAATCGGAGGAATACACATGATTGCATTGTCGTGCAAAGATATTAAAAAAGAATACGGAACCGATGTAATCCTTAAAAACATTTCCTTTACCATCAATGAAGGAGATAAGGTTGCGCTGATTGGTGCAAATGGCGTTGGAAAATCAACGATGTTTAAGATCCTAACCCGTCAAATTGAACCTGATGGTGGAGAATATTATGTGGATCGCAACGCCAGCTTAGGCTACCTAGCGCAAAACCTGGATTTAGATTCGGACCATAACATTTATGATGAAACCATTACGGTGTTTCAAAACTTACTGGATATGGAAGCAAAGCTTCAAGATCTTGAAAGCGAAATGACCACAGAGTGGACAGATGATAACAAGGACTGGCATGAGGACATCCAAAACAAATATGCCACCCTTCAAGACCTTTACGTGGTCCGCGGAGGACAAACTTTTCGAGCCCAGATAAACCGAGTTTTAACAGGTCTTGGGATTCCTGAGTCAGATTGGGAAAAACCTATTCATGTCCTGTCTGGCGGTGAAAAAACGAGAGTGGCTTTAGCCAAGCTCCTTTTAAGTGAGCCTTCAATCATATTGATGGATGAGCCCACCAACCATTTGGATTTAGCAGCCACGGAGTGGTTAGAAGATTTTTTAAAAGGCTATAAAGGAACTCTTTTAGTGATTTCTCATGACCGCTATTTCCTCGATGCAGTAACCGACCACACCTATTTAATGGTCCATGGTGAGGTACTCACCTATAAAGCACCCTATAGTGGTTATTTGGAACTGCATAAAAAAGCTTATGAAGTACGACTTAAAGCGTGGTCAACCCAGCAAGATGAAATCAAGCGCCAAGAAGCCATCATTGAAAAATATAAACAGTTTAACCGGGAAAAATCAATTCGAGCAGCAGAATCTCGTCAACGTAAATTAGATAAAATTGATCGCATCGAGGCACCTAAAAAGCAGAGTCGAGCAGCTGGCATTCAATTTAAGGCCGGTTATGAGTCCGGTAATGATGTTTTAAACACAGTGGGACTAACAAAATCCTTTGATGATCGAACTCTGTTTTCGGATATTAGCTTTATGATAAAAAAAGGTGATAAAATCGCCTTGATTGGTGATAACGGTCGGGGGAAAACCACCTTGTTCAATATTATTCGCCAACGAATTCAACCAGATCAAGGTTACACTGTATTAGGCCGTAATGTTTCTCTTGGCTATTATGATCAGGAACAAGCTGATTTGGATCCCAATAAAACAGTCATGGATGAAGTCTGGGACGACTTCCCCGAACTTACCACGACAGAGTTGCGAACGGCTCTAGGCAGCTTCTTATTTCGGGGCGACGATGTGTTTAAAGAAGTGGGTCTCCTCTCAGGTGGAGAAAAATGCCGAATCAATCTTCTTAAACTTATGCTGCGAGAAGATAACTTTCTCCTCTTGGATGAGCCCACCAACCACTTGGACATTCCGTCACGAGAAGCTTTAGAAGATTCACTCATGGATTATGATGGCACACTTTTCGTCATCTCCCATGACCGTTACTTCTTAAACAAGGTCATTGAGCGAATCTATGAATTAAAGGCTGATTCCATGAAAGAATATCTCGGAAACTACAGCTATTATGCTGAAAAAAGAGAATTGCCTGAAAAGACGCAAGCAGAAAAAACGGTGCCAGCAAACTCTGAAGTGGAACGATCTCGCCGCAAAGTAAGTCAACGTGAGGAGCGCAAGGCCAGAGTACGGCTCCGTGAAGTTGAAGATGAAGTGGAAATTCAAGAAGCCCATTTAGAAGATTTAACGGCCAGTCTAGCTGACTCAAAAGTTTATATGGATCCTCAGCGAATGAAGCAGGTCAATCATGACATTCACAAAACCCAAGTCACCCTCCAAAAACTAATGACCGAATGGGAAGAGCTTTTGGCAATTACAGAGGAATCTTAATAATAAATACTCCCAGCCTTCAATAAATTCTGGGGGTATTTTTTATTAAGCTCTAGATCCACAAAGTTTTCAGATACTGAATCACGTGCATTCCTGTAACAAACAAAAAGTACCGGCCTAAAAATGACTTTATTTTTAGGCCGGTGTGTTAAAAATTTAAAAGGGTCTTTCGTTTATTTTTGTGTTTCTCTCAACATGTTCATGAAAGATTCAACGGGTTGATCTCCAACAAAGTCTTGGCCGTCATTGAATACAATCTTTGGAACCGAAGAAACATTAAACTTCTCGGATAATTCTGGGAATAAGTTGGCATCTATCATTTCAGCTTTAATATTGCTATTTTCCATAGCTAATCGATGAGCCTTGGACACTGCACCTGGGCAATGTGGGCAACCCAAGGTTACAAAGACCTTCATGTTAATATCTTTTTTAAAGCCAGCTACTTCTGAAGTAATTTCTTCAGGTAGTGGTTCCTTTACGCCTGACACTGCCATCAAGGCATAGATAAATGAATTAATCTCATGTCCGCCGGGCAGACCATAAAACTGAATTCCATGATCTTTGCCTTCAGAATCCAGAACGGCAAATCCAGGAGCCCTAACAATTCCAAGCTTTTCTGCTTTCTCTGCAGCCTCTGGTAACTTGTTAACCGATACTTTAATTCGTTGATCCATAGCTGAAACTTCATTTAAGAAGTCTTCCACTTCTTGAACTACGGGTGCGCCTTCCTCTGTAAACAACTCAATATGAACAGGGTTTTTCATCTCCCCGAAAATTTCTTTTAACTGACCTGTAATTTCCTCATTAAACATTTTACTCATTATATTTCTCCTTTGGTATTGAATGAATCGTAGCTTTGCTAAAACGAGAAGAGATTTAATCATCTCTCGTTTCAACTGCAAACTTAGTATACCATTCAACTAAATAAAATTCAAGTACCGTCCCCGATTTTAGTTTTAAACCTTTTTTTAACAGCGGATTGACCTTCCATTAAATAAAATTTTAAGCAGCCAAGGTTTTGATCACTCGATTAAACCTTTCTAGCCAATTTGAATATCTAGCTTCAATGCCCCTCTATTTATAGTATAATTTCCTTATAGCCGAATTAACAACGGTAACCAGCCATTTTAGATACAACAACAATACCTAGGAGGTCCCCCTATATGGAGCAACAATATATATGGCAACTTATACTACTGGCCATTTTGATCGGTTTCTCAGCATTTTTTTCCTCTGCAGAAACCGCTCTTACATCTGTCAGCAAGTTACATTTTCGCCATCTAGCCAAACAGAATGTACCCAATGCAGATAAGGTCTTGAAACTACTCAATGAGCCAAATCGCCTTTTGGGTGCAATTTTAGTTGGCAATAATATTGTTAATATCGGGGCTTCCGCTTTAGCCACTTCGTTAGCCATGGATGTTTTCGGCAGCGCCGGTGTTGGTATCGCCACTGGGAGTATGACCTTGCTGGTCTTAATCTTTGGTGAGATTACTCCAAAATCTTGGGCAGTGCGTAACGCTGTTAAATTCTCCTTATCAATTTCAGGAATCATTCGTTTCCTAATCATAATTACCCATCCCATCGTTGTGTTTTTACTTTTCATAACTAATTTTCTAATTCGCCTAACAGGTGGCGATGCCGAAAACAAAGATGGAATCATTACTCAAGAAGAACTTCGCTCAATGGTTGATTTTAGCCATGAGGAAGGGGTTTTGGAAGGTGATGAGAGGAAAATGATCCATAATGTACTCCAATTTGGTGACCTGCCGATTCGTACTGTCATGACACCTCGGACGGACATGGTAGCCATCAGTGAAACGGCATCCCTTGAAGATTTAGGTGAAGTTTTTCGAAATGAACGCTACTCAAAAATTCCTGTTTACTCAGAAAACATTGATAATATTACTGGTATCATCAATGTAAAAAACTTTGTTTTTTCAACTGTTGACGGACCGCCTCGAAGTTTACTAGATTTCAAAACACCTGCTTTTTTTACTTATGAATTTATGCGAGTCACAGAGCTTTTTCAGGAATTCAGAAAGAAAAGGCTTAGCCTCGCCATTGTTTTAGATGAATATGGCGGAACTGTAGGCGTCGTTACTATGGAAGACCTCATTGAAGAAATTTTTGGGGAATTGGAAGATTCAGCTAGCCAAGAAGGAACGGAATTTATCGTACCAGTAGATGACGGCTATATCGTAGGGGGAAGTACTCGAATTGATGATATTAACGATCAGCTCGGATTAAGAATCCACGGCGAAGAATTTGACAGCATCGCTGGTTTCATAATTTTCGAGTTAGGTTACCTCCCTAAGCAAAGTGAAACTCTTTATTACAATGACCACACTTTTACTATATTAGAGCTAGTTGGGAAACGTATCACTAAAGTTCGAATCGCAAAAACACCCCCTAAGTTGCCTCATCTTATTTAATACAGCAGGTAAATTTTCTTTTAAACCGCTAAGTTTACTTCTTGTTTAAACTACTTGGTTAACTACGCGGTTAAAATTCAAATCAAAATCAAAGGATAAAAAAGGCTCTTGCGATGGCAAGAGCCTTTTTGATTAAATACTATTCATTTTCCCACGGAATGCTTCACGCTCTTAAAATTATTGACCCAACTTGACGTCCTGACTAATCCGTATCAGCTATTTCCTAAGAATTATAAATAGTCCTATAAATCTAAGTCAGAGAATTTCCCTTTTAAGGACGCTCTGAGATTTCAAGTTCCACTTGGAATATGTCATTTCCTCGCTTAACTTCCATCTTGATCAGGTCACCCACCTCATGGCGCTCTCTAAGTTCTGTCATTTCAGTGGTTTTCAGTATTTCTTCGCCATCAAATTTTAAAATAATATCTTTTTCTTCTATTCCAGCCTCATCGGCAGGCGAGCCTTGATCTACAGCAATAACTACGATACCATTGCTAATATTCAGGGCTTCCATGGCTTCAGGGCTCAAATCCTTAGCGGTAAAGCCTGTATAGACAGGGACCTTGGAAAGAAAAGCCAGTTTTTCTTGAAGGATATTAATGGGAATTGCAAAGCCAATTCCTTGAACATCATCCGACATCTTGGCTGTATTAATTCCAATAACCTCTCCCTTTGCATTAAAAAGTGGGCCTCCAGAATTTCCTTCATTGATGGCTGCATCCGTTTGCAAATAGTTAATAACAGAATCCCCAATATAAACATTGCGGTCTTTACCAGAAATAATCCCACTGGTAACAGTTCCGGCAAAATTTCGAGAAACTGGACTGCCGATGGCTACAACTTGTTCGCCTACGTTTATATCATTGGAATTACCCATGGTAACGATACCTGGCAACATATTACGATCATCAATTTTAATAATAGCTAGGTCGGTATCACGATCAGAATTAATTTCTTGTCCCTTTAGTTCACGACCATCCGATAAAATCACTGTAATGGTCTCTGCCCCACCGACTACGTGTTGATTGGTAGCGATCATACCTTCTCGATTTAATATAAAGCCGGTCCCGATAAACCGCCTAGTTTCGCCTGCCAATTCTGGGTCTGCAATTGATGTCACAATGGTCACCACCGAGGTCTTGTTTTGTTCAACAATCTCGGAAACCGTCATGTTTGGTACTTGTCTGGCACCCTCTATAATTTCTTTTTGTTCTTCTACTGCAGCCAACTGCTTTTGAACATCACTCATAACACCTTTTGAAACTTCCAAAGCCGCTTGGCTGGAACGCTCCTCTATATACTGTCCTAAAGGTGATGATTGGAAAAGGGAGGTCTGAGGGAGAATTAAAACGGCTAGAGCAAGGCCTAATACAATACCGACCACTCCAGTAATAAATGGCAGGATTAATTGTCGAAAGATTTTGGTTGATTTAGGTTTCATCATTGTTGTTTTATTCACTTCAGATTCTGTTTGCGTTACACTAGATTTTGAGTCTTGATCTGACATGGTCCACCCTCCCTTACAAAAATTAACGAGATATTGCTTTCGTCAAATCTCATCTTAACTTAATTTAAAGAACTACAGGTTTCATTTTGGTTAAGCTTATGTTTTATTTTTAAGTAAGACTCAAGCCCAATGAAGGTTCAGCATTCACAGACAGTGGGGAAATTTCACCGGCTAGAAACTGATAGTAACCTGCACTGGCTATCATCGCTGCATTGTCGGTGCATAAAATGGGGTCAGGAAATAGAATCTCAATCTTTTTCTCCTGCCCAGCCTTTATCAAGTTTTGACGCAGATAGCTATTGGAAGCAACGCCACCGGCTACGGCTATTTTATCGTAACCTTTGGTCTCTGCCACCACCATGACATGATCAATCAGATTGGAAATCACAGCTTTTTGAAAAGAGGCTGCCACATCGGCACGGTTAATGGATTCCCCTTTTTGTGATTGACTGTTTAAATAGTTCAAAACCCCCGACTTAATTCCTGAGAAGGAAAAGTCTAAGGTTTCTTCATGGAATTTTGGTCTTGAAAAACGAATTGCATTCTCGTCACCTTCCTTGGCTAACTGATCAATTTGGGGGCCTCCTGGATAAGGCAGCGAAAGTGCTCGAGCCACTTTATCAAAAGCCTCCCCCACTGCATCATCTCGGGTTTTAGCAATCACCTCATATTCACGATAGCCTTTCACTTCAACAATAAAGGTATGTCCACCTGATACAATTAAACTAACAAAAGGTGGCTTTAGGTCCGGATATTGAATGTAGTTGGCACAGATGTGCCCTTCAATATGGTTTACACCGATTAAGGGTTTACCCGTTGCAAAGGCTAGGCCCTTAGCGTACTGTAGCCCCACCAGGAGCGCGCCTACAAGTCCAGGCCCTCTAGTCACCGCTACGGCCGATATGTCGTCTAAGCCGACGCCAGCATCCTTTAAGGCCATGTCCACAACGCCCGTAATGTTCTCTGTATGTTTCCGCGACGCCATCTCAGGAACGACTCCCCCGAATTTACGATGGAGAGGTATCTGAGAGGATATGATATTCGATTTTATTATTCGGCCATTCTTCACTACAGAAGCTGCCGTCTCATCACAACTGGTTTCGATTCCCAGAATTAGTTGATCTTTCTCCATGACTAGTACTCCTTTAATCTATAGCAATTTAAATTAATCACTAGTTTTCTTTTCAGTTTTCTTCAGTTTTCTTCAGTTTTCTTTTTATACAAAAATTCAGTTGCAAAATTCAATTATTATTGATACACCAGTTTTTATTATAACGAATCTAGTGCTTTTGTCGAAGGATATTTGTCGGCTTTCAGCATGCAAATCTAAGTTTAAAAATCTAATATCATCGGAACATCCAATGAAATTTGGAACTTTCTAATGAAGCTAGCTTATGTACCGCCTGCTTTAAAAAAGAGGGCCATCTCTATTACTCATCCCTAATTTGTTCATGTTATAATCATAGCAAGCAAATCTTAAAATCTCATGCAAAATTATAATTATACGCGCAAAAGTTTTAAATGAAAAGGTGATATCATGTCTGATTATGCCAAAGTAGTGGTGATGGGATCACCCATTACCAAATCCAATTTCAAAATGCACAATGATGATGGTCGAGCTATTTTGCCAAGAAACTCCGGTACTCGTCACGATCGTTATGCCCTCTATGAAGAACAAATTGCAATCGATGCTAGATTGCAAAATCCTGGCGTCACTATGGAAGAGAGCCTGATTGCTGTCCTCCGAGTCTATTACAAAAGCGAAAAACGACATCCAGACACAATTAATATTACAAAAAGTATTTTTGATGGCATTGAAAAGTCAGGTCTTATAATTAATGATGCTCAAGTTCGGCGACTCATTATCGAAGAATACTACGACAAAGTTGAACCTCGCTTTGAGCTGGAACTCTTTGCCGAATCTGTCTTTCGAATGTCTTACGAAATTCGCCGCCATGATCGTTTAGCCAAACCTATTCTATATAAACCAACGTCTACTAGGTCTTCCCTCGGTCTCCCTGGTTCGAAAGGTTTCACTCATTCAGATTTAGAAAAAATTAAAGAAAACCTTAAACAAAAAACTCAAAGCAAAAAGAAATTATCCAGTAAAACAGAAACTAAATCGAAACCACCCCAAATAACAAAGGACGCCATTATCTGCAGTATTTGCAGAAAAACAACCTCAAAGGGTAATTATATGAAAGGTGATGGTGGTAAAACCATTATCTGTAAGCAATGCTTTAAAAAATTATATTAGGATTGATATGATGAAACACTGTAATAACATCTTTCTACGAGGCTTAAAACCAGCAGACATTGAGTATCTTGCTCGCTATAGTGATGATACAGACCTCCCCTTTAGCCAACCTTTCCAATCTTTCTTCGAGCAGGAAACCATCCAAAACCCTCCTGCTACTCCATGGGATAACTCCTTGCCAGAGGCATCAGTGATTGGCTTTGCCATAATGGAAGATGAGCATCTGGTAGGTCAAATCCACTTATCGGCCGTTAATCTTGAGGCCAGTTCCTGTAGCATTACCATGGGAATCGCCAAAAAGGGTGATCGCAACCGAGGCCTTGGGAGCTGCGCATTAATAATGGCCCTTCGATATTCCTTTGTTTCCCTTGGACTAAACCAAGTTTCAGCCCACACCCTTTCCCCAAATGAAAGTGCCAAACAATGCTTAAAAAACACCGGTTTTAAAGAAGTCGGTGTTGAAAAAAATGTATTCCCAACCAAAAGAGGATTCATCCATCGGCATCACTTTATTATTAATCGTCAGGATTTCTTAACTCGCTACCCTTAAAACCTTAAGAGCTTTAAACTTTAAGGTCGGATACCAAATCATAATACTCTAAATATATAAGACTCTAACTACATAAACCTTAAAATAGTAAGAAATCAGGTTGCAAGCAACATGCTGCAACCTGATTTCTTTTTTTGTTACCAAGGAATTATACCCTGATATTGAATTGTCTTGCTTTTTAATTAATTTGCGAACTATTTAGACTTCATAAAGTTCTTCTATTCCAAGGCTTCCAAATAACTTAAAACTTTTTCAGCCGTTTCATTAGCTCGCTGGCGAAGTTCTCTTAAGTCAAAGGTAATCTTATCAGCATTTCCTGTAACAAAGACCCCTTGTTTTTCTGGATTACGACGAAACTTTTTAAACAGTTCACGTTGAGGCGTTAAGCCGACAGAAAGCAATACCGTATCACAAGAAATCTCTTTTGTCTCAATAGGACCATCGACTTTACCACCAATTCGCTGAATGGTAACGCCTGTAATTCGATTGCTACCATGAATTTCTCGGATGGTATAACCAAGCTCCGTCTTAATATTGTATATCTCATGAAAGTGAGCTAATTCTTCATCAGGGAAATTTAGCTCTTTCACCTGGTCAACTATGGTCACTTCATCTGCGCCTTCAATCATTAAAAGCTTCGCTAAATACAAACCGGTCCAATCAGAGCCAAAAATGACAACTCGGTTACCTGGTAAATAGCCTTGTTCCACAATAAACTTTCGGGCCGTACCAACGCTAAAAATCCCAGAGGTTCGTTTAGTCGTAAAGTTTAGGATACCTCGTGGGCGCTCTCTAGCTCCTGTGGCAAAGACCAAAGCCTTGCCTTTTACTTCACGCAATCCTTTATCTGGACTTAAGACTTTTAATCGTTTTTCCTTGTCTGAGGATAGTACGAAACTACTGATTTCGTAATCGACACCATGAAGTATGAGGTTACGCTTTAGATCATCGGCCATCTCTACACCTGTATAGCCTGCTAGTTCATAGGACTCATCCACTTCAATAATTTCATTTAAAGTCCCGCCCAGTTCATCATTCATATCTAAAATCAGAATGTTCTTGTGGCCTTTTTCACTTAATGTGAGTGCCGTATACATTCCAGCAGGACCGCCACCTATAATTATAACGTCGTACATCATGGTCATTCCTCTTTCTTCAAGCTAGTTTTTAAGTGTTCACCTATTAATTAAAACACATCAACTTTACGATAAACTTCTCTGCCCTCGGACAGTGTAAATACACACTCATTGACACCAAAGTGGTAGGTCAAAAATTGATGATTGGGTACGTCAAACACAGCGACATCAGCTTTCTTACCTACTTCCAAACTACCCTTTTCCTCTGCCAATCCTAGGGCAGCTGCTCCGTTTAATGTGAGAGCCGTTACTACTTCTTCCATCCGCATTTCCATGTAAATGGTGGATAAAGCAATCAATAGAGGGATGGATTCCGAGTAGCAAGAACCCGGATTCATATCCGTCGCCAGAGCTATTCCCATACCCTGATCAATCATCCGACGAGCTGGAGCATATTCTGCCTTAATAGAAAAAGCTGTTAAAGGTAACAGGGTTCCACAAACTCCACCATCTCGCATAGCTTCAATCCCTGCGTTTGAGATTTTCAAAAGATGGTCTGCTGAGGATACTTTTAATTCACCAGCAAGTTCTGCACCGCCAAATCCTGCATGAAGTTCATCAGCATGCATTCGAATTCCAAATCCAGCTTCTCGTGCGGCTGTTAAAAAGCGTCTGGATTGTTCAATATCAAAGACACCTTTTTCTGTAAATATATCGCAGAACTCCGCTAACCCTTGAGCCTTAACTTCGGGTAAGACTTCGTTGATGCAAAAATCTAGGTATTCATCGGCTCGATTTTTATATTCAACGGGTATATCGTGAGGTCCCATATAGGTTGGAACAATTCGAATATGATCTTCTTGGTTTAACTGAGCCATGGCTTTTAGCTGGCGAAGTTCTGTGTCCATATCAAGACCATAACCTGACTTTCCTTCCACAGTAGTGACTCCATAGTTTGCAAAGGACTTTAAGCGCTTTCTACCTACTTCTAGAAATTCTTCTAAGCTGGTTTTACGGGTCGCTTTAGTGGTGGATGCAATCCCGCCACCTCGCTCCATTATGGAAACATAGGATTCTCCATTCAAACGCCAATTAAATTCTTCAGCCCGGTAGCCTCCAAAGATAAAGTGGGTATGGGAATCAACAAGGCCAGGCATTATTGTTTTACCACTGCAATCGATGACTTCATACTTTGATTCATCGAGACCATTAAGGATTTCCGGTCCACCCACCGCCTTGATTAAATCATTTTCTGTTATAACACAGCCGTTTTCAATGCGGTCAATTTCACGCATGGCTTCGCCTTTTTTCAAAGTTGTTCCCTTGGGGGTCACCAGCTCTGAGGCATTCTTAAAAATGTAGTTTGTCATAATTACTCCATAATACGAGTTTCAAGCACCTGATCCATTGAGAAGTTCTCAATGCCCATATAATATTCGGCTGACTGGATCAATGCTGCCATTGGTAAAAGTCCGATCACTTCAGTTCCGATTACACTTACTCCATATCGCTTCGCTTCAAAACGAACCATTTCAACTGCCTGATAAATTGAGGTTTTAGTATAGTCTGTCAAGTTCATTGAAATCTGCACAATGTTTCTTTCTTTTAATTCAACGCCCATTGCCTTAACAAAGCGCAGTCCACCACCTATATGGCGTACTCGTTTTGCAATATAGTCTGCTACGTTTAAGTCATTGGTATCAAGGTTGACGTTAAAGGCAACCAAGGGCATTCTAGCACCAACTGCAACGCATCCAAAAGTTTCATGTGGTCCATCCTTTGGACCAAAATCCGCTTTCCAAGCTGGATCTTTCATTTTTTCGGGCATCCCTTCAAACTGGCCCTTACGAACCTTAGCTAAATTTTCTCTTTCAGGTGATGAGGCTGCTTTTTCATATAGGAAAACTGGAATATCTAAATTACCAATCAGTGTACCCACCTCTTGTGCTAAAGTGATTGTCTCTGCCATCGTAATTCCTTTAACCGGAATAAATGGACAAACATCCATTGCACCCATTCTTGGATGTTCTCCAGAATGCTGATTCATATCTATATTTTCTAAAGCTACCTTTACAGCATCTAATAGAGGTGCTTTCAGTGCTTCTGGATCCCCTACTACCGTAACAACGGTACGATTGTGGTCTTTATCCGAGGAATAATCCAATAGTTTAACCTGATCACGATTTCTAAAGCAATTAACAATTTTTTCGATAACTTCCATGTTTCTGCCTTCAGAAAAATTAGGCACAACTTCCATAATTCTATTCATATACACAGCTCCTTCGGGACAGGACTATAATCTGCCCACTTTGTTTTGTTACTAACACTATCATTGTAAATCAGAACGTGAAATTTTACCACAGCAGCGGCTTTTCATTTCTGTGCTTCCCCCCCATTTCTCCTCTGTGCGAAAAAGAATTTGTCCTGTTTAATATCGTTTTAAGCCCTCAACAGTTAATTTTATAACTAAAACAGCCTCCAGACCAAAATGGCAAAGGAGGCTGTTAAAAGTTCTTTAAAAGAGCTATTATTTGTCGCGACTTTCTTTAGTTTCTTCCGGCCGGTAACCGTCTGTTGAATGAAGTTCCCAATCAATGGACTCCTCTTCATAAAGTTTTTCAAAGGCTGCTATTTTAGCTTCTAAGTCAGCACGTTTTTTTTCTGCCTGCTCCGGATCATCTTGCATATCAGTTTTTATTTCTTGAACCATTTCTTCTACTTTTTGAAACGCTTCACTAATTTTACTTTTAATTTCATTGGGTTTTACTTTTTGGCTCATTTGCTCCTTCATGTCTTCAGCTTTATTCCAAAGTGCATCCACATCCACTTTTTCAGCTGCCTGACCCACAACTTTACCGCTTTGCCTAAATGCTTTACCCAAGAAATTTTCTGCAGTTTCACCAGCACTACGGCCGCCTTTTATAATCTTTCTTGCCAACTCTTTGTTGCCTTGACTCTTTAAAATTAAAAGTCCTAAAGAATCTCCAGCAAATTCCAATAAACTGCGGGCACCTTTACCAGCTTTTTCCCCACCTTTTGTGGCTTTGTTTTCAAATTGTATACGATCGAACTTTTTCTTAGCGTCTTCCCTAAACTCATTGAAATCTTCAAGGTTTTCATCTGCTGTCTCATGACTTTCCTCAACCGATTCAGATTTAATATACTCAACGCGATTACCAAATTCATCAATGTTATCATTCATTCTAATCTGCCTCCTTTTTTATTTTAGCTACTCTCGTCTCTGCTTTTGTCTTCTCTTGTCTTCTCTTGTCTTTATTTTATTACAAAGATGTTAACTTCCATTGCACACCTTATAAACAAACTTAGTTTTCTAGTTCATCTTCCAATTCAATTTTCTGAATAATTCGCCGTGGAAAAACCATGCGAATTTTTTTTGCTCGTAATCTAAAATCAACGTCTTTAGAGAATATGGTCTCTCCATCTAAGTTTACGATAAACTCCTCATCCGAGGTGAGTTGAATTCGATCTGTTTGATAATGATGGATCTCTGGTAACCCAATGTGGGTTCCTTTTCTAAGTTTCGGCAAGTACCGAACTAACTTTGACAAGCCTAAAGGTTCCACTTCAATCACATCAAAGAATCCATCATTAATCTGAGCCCTTGGGGCAATATGATAGCCACCACCATAGGTCTGACCATTGCAAACAGCCAATAGAAATACGTCAGCTATTCGATTTTCATTCTTTTGTTTAATATTTACGCGGGTTGGCCGTAAGTCTGTAATATTTCCCACAATCCCACCTAGATAGGCAAACAACGGCGTAATGAGAGGTTTTCCCTTATAAAGTTCCGTTTTATAGTTAACTTTGGCATCAAAACCAACACTGGCTACATTTAGAAAGTACTGTTCATTCACCATCCCAACATCAATCAGTTCCTCTTCGCCTAAAATGGTTTCCTTTAGGATATCCATCCGTTCATAATCTCCAGCTAGGTATTTAATAAAGTCATTGCCGGTCCCAGCTGGAACACAGCCTAAACTGGAGTCAGAATCTGCCATTCCATTGAGAACTTCGTTAATGGTCCCATCGCCACCTACCGCATAGATGCGCCAAGTTCCTCTCGTAGAATAGTCTCGTGCAATTTCTGTAGCATGGCCTCGATGCTCGGTCATGACAATTTCATAACGAGTTTCGGGGTATTTTTCTTGAATATTTTTAAATAGTTCCTTAATCCGACGCGCCATTATAGCGCCAATTCCTTTGCCGGCCTTGGGGTTAACGATAAACAAATGTTTTAAATGCATATTATCAATTTCCTGTCATCTTATTTGTTTTTACTTGAAAAGGTCCAGGGGCCGACCTGATTGCTTTACGACTTTGCTCCATTCACCCACGAAATCTCCCAAGGCCCATTCATGCATAATGATTTCTTCATCGTCCAATGGAATGGTAGCTAAAGGATCTGCTCCTAAATTGCCATTCTCATCTTTAGGATAAACTAACAACTTTGATTTTGTTCGAATGATTGCAAAAAAAGCATCTGGTGAAGAAACCGCATCTTGTGCATTTGGCACCAAACTTACGATTCCACTCCAACGTGGCGTCAAATTGTCATAGCGATAGACCCTGTAGTTATCTCCAAAATTCATTGGATAGGTCAGGTACTTATCCTCAAGGGAATCTTCAGAATTAATGCGACCTTCATAGATCCAACGACCATTATACCTCTTAAGTATAAATGAGTTTTCTTTAATTTCCACTAAACCAACAGATTCTTCTGGTTTTTGAGCACCAAGGGCAATTTTCGCAGCAGTTTCCATGACATTAATTCCTTCTGGTCCAAAAACATCGGTAATGCCAATCCGACGATCATATTGGGGGTTGGATATATTTCGTGTGGAATAAAATTGCATGGGTCCAAACTCTCGATTCGAATAAATCCCAGATCGAACACTAAAATAGTCGTTTGAGACAAAAGTAATGTCACTGAGTCGCGATTCCATGTCAAGGGATGCCGTCTCCCGAACTTCTGATCCATCAGCCAAGTTTTTAATCACAATGCTTTCTCGAATCACATCCACATTCTCTTGTCGCTCTACACTCATTTTGTAGAACACATTACGTGGGAAAAGAATATCTTCAACCTCATAAATCTCCAATGGTTCATCTTTCGGCTTGGCAATCCAAAGGGTTCGATACTCTGCTTCTCCTGGTATGCCGTTAAGATCCACCCGATCTTTACGCAATCCTAATAAAACTCCATTAGCACTACTTGGCTGCTTTTGAACAGGGTTTCCTAAGGTGTCGGTGCTCAATTCAATATTAGTTTCTTGCAAATGGTCGGTTTGATTAAAGTAAAGTAATACGTTGTTACGCTCTATAGCAATTTTTTCATCACTCAGTTTATATATCCGCTCAGAAAACCCCTTAGCGTCTGTTACTGTATATACTGCCACAATATCCTCTGTAAGGCCCACTTCTGAAGGTGAAATCTTATAACGAGTCAAAAAGTATTCATAGGTTTTAACTTGCATAGCTTTTAGATTAGGATTTTCGATGGAGTCAGTTCCTATAATGATGCGTTCATTGGATAGGTACGCACCTAGACCATTAAAGTAATCCTCATCAATATCGTGGTTATCTGGGTTTAAAGAATAGGCTGAATCAAACACCCAATAAGGTGCCAATTCTAGTTTTGGTGTCCGCGGCATAGTTTCATCAATGGCAAGGACAGTGTTTGAGATGGAACACCCACCTAAAGTTATGCTCATTAAAAGAACCCATAGAATAACATACAGCTTATTTGATTTTTTTCCCATAATGGACCTCCCTATGGACACTAACCTCCATAACTGTTCCTTGACCTTCAACTGACTCAATTTTTAGATTTCCACCATGAAGACGCGCAATTTCGTCGACTATTGATAACCCAATCCCGCTGGAGGATTTAGAATGCTTGCCTTTATAAAATTTCTCTCGTACTTTGGGAATTTCCTCAAGGGCAATCCCAAGTCCTGTATCACAAACAGTAAAATAAGTAAATTGAGCATCTTGGCTAATTTCAACCTGAATCGAATCATTGGCTTCTGTAAATTTGAAAGCATTGTCGATGAGGTTGACAAATATTTGCTTGATCCGGTTTTCATCTCCCATAAAGGACTCAACTGAATCATCCATTAAAAAACTAAACTTACGCGGTTCTCGCTCTTTTCGTCCCTCTGCAAAAGATTCAATATATCCTTTCAAATTAGCCGGATTCACCCAGTTAAATTTCATATCTATCTTACCAGACGAGAATCTTGAGAAATCTAGTAGCTCATTGACCATGGCTTTTAAACGATCTGATTCCTGCTCAATAATCTCTAGTCCTGCTACCATGAGTTCCGGATCCGTGGCCGGATCATTTAAGGTGACTGCCCAGCCTTTAATGGCTGTTAATGGCGTGCGCAATTCATGGGAAACTGAAGAAATAAATTCATTTTTCAGTTCTTCTTTCTTTGAAATCTCTGAAGTCATGTAATTAAACGTTTGAGATAAGGTTCCAATTTCATCGTTACTCATCACCGGGCTTTTTACATTATACTGACCTTTGGCCATTCGTCTGGCCGTCTCAGTGAGCTCAGTAATGGGTTCAATCAGCTTTTTACTCATGATAATTCCAATCAAAGCAGTCACAGCTGTAATAATCCCTCCGATGAGGAAAAACAAACTAGTTATATTTTTCAAATTCTGGTCCACCTGCTCAAGGGAGGCGATATAGCGAATAACGCCAATCACTTTCCCCGTAGAAATCAAAGGTGTTGATATACTCATTACATGTTCATTGGTCTCTGATATTTTAAAAATTTGATACTCTGCGACACCTTTTAAGGCTGATTTCACATCTAGAAGTTCTGAATTGGGTACTAGATGGGCTTGAGAATCCAAAATAAGCATGGAATCTGTATCATAAATTTGAACTCTAGCCTCATCGCTCCGCCACCAACTATCTTGCTCTGCATACAAGTTTTCAATTAAGCTTCCTGCGGTTGCTATATTGTCTTCATAGTAGTCTGCTGAATACTGAACCTGACCTTTTAGTGTGTTGTAAAAATTCGTATAAAAATATCCCCTGACAAAGCTTAAAAGCACAGCCAGGGTGAGAATATAGGTGAGCCCTAAGATGAGTAAAAGACTTTTCGAAAAACTAGCTCGAATGCTTCGTTGCTTTACTCTTTCTTCCATCTGTATCCAGTTCCCCATATCGTTTCAATATAATTTGGTTGGGATGGATTATCTTCAATTTTAGATCGAAGCCGACGCACGTTAACATCCACAATTTTCGGATCTCCTGTAAAGTCATAACCCCAAACCAAATTAAGCAAATCATCTCGAGTAAAAGCTTTTCCTGGATTTTCCATGAATATTTTCATCAGCAAAAACTCCTTAGGCGTTAAAACAATCTCCGACTCATTTTTTGTAATTGTCTGAGAGTAGTTATCCAATTCAAAACAGAAGGTGCGAATGATTTCCTCTTCTTCAACTGCGTCTTTTTCATTGATGCGACGAAGCAAACCTTGGGTCCGCAAAATAAGTTCAGTTGGATTAAAAGGCTTAATAATATAATCATCAGCTCCACCTTTAAGGCCCACAATTTTATCCGTGTCTTGGCCTTTGGCTGTCAACATGATGATCCCTATTTTTTCATTCTCTTCTCGAATTTGCCGCAGCACCTCAAAACCATCAATCCCAGGTAGCATGACATCTAAAATGGCTACATCAGGTTTTTCAAGTTTTGCGATACGGACTGCTTCTTCACCTGTATCTGTCTCGTATACGGAAAAACCGCTCCGTTCGAAATTAATTTTTAAAAATGTTCGAATACTCGCTTCATCTTCACATATTAAAATTCTATACATTATTTTCCTCCTCAGTCGCTGATGGTTCTATTTTCCATTAAAGAATACAATGAAAACCAAGTGGTTACAGCGCTGTAACAAGTACCTTAATTATACACTAGACTCATGAACTTTTTTAGTTATTCTGCAAATCCACTTAACGGACTTCGAAATTTAGTATATATTAAGATATGGAACTTAAATAAGAAATAGGCAGGCAACAAACCAGCTATCGGAAACATCCAAATAATTCCTATCTTTATAATTTAGACAAATCACTAATTTAATCCTGTAATAATTGTAGGAACTAATTCGAACTGATTTATTATAAACCACTAGCATGAAAAGTGGCATAAAAAACAAAGTTGACTTGTGAAGGAGAATGTTATGTTTAAGTTATTTAATAAAAAAGTCAGTATTATGGCACCCGTGACGGGACGCTGCGTGGATTTATCTCATGTCCCTGATGAGGTTTTTTCACAAAAAATGATTGGGGATGGTGTGGCCATTATTCCATCGGATGGCTTATTTGTAGCCCCTGCTGATGGTGAGCTAACAATGCTTTTTCCAACCGGCCACTCCTATGGAATGAAAATCGGCCAAAACATTGAGATCCTCGTCCACATTGGCATTGATACCGTAGAACTGAACGGCGAAGGTTTTGAACTTTTAGCCGAACAAGGACAGCAAGTGAAAGCAGGTACTCCGATTGTTCGAGTGGATCTCGACTTTTTAAACGCTCGTGGATATAAGACAATTACGCCAATTATCCTAACTTCACCTAGTCCAGAAGATGGCGAAACAAATTTAAAGGCAGTTTATGACCGAGATGTATTAGCTCTTAAAGACCTTTTATTTACAGTCACTTTGTAGCTTAACTAAATATAAAAAAAGCTTCCGACTAGGATGGTAAATGATACCAAATGAAATTTCATCAAATCGAGTAGGAGACTAGCCATTAACTGACTAGTCGACCTCTCACACCACCGTGCGTACCGTTCGGTACACGGCGGTTCTCTAGTTTTCACATATT
>LFRM01240476.1_pt1 | contig 18951 bp, 15 predicted proteins | sample 618341 | NCBI WGS metagenome assembly LFRM01 (sample SAMN03654438, study PRJNA283298) | anaerobic digester metagenome | isolation source: pool of bioreactors CSTR01a, CSTR02a, and CSTR03a thermophilic anaerobic... | place: Denmark: Kgs. Lyngby | collected 2014-05-21 | reverse complement strand
ATTCTCACTGAAAGTGTTAACGGAAGCGGATATAACAGAAAATATGGTCTACTTGGTTCTAACAAATCCACGGAAGATACGATAAAACTTTTTCCTGAAAAATGTGATGAATTAGTAAAAGAGGTACAGAAAAATATTAAGGAACATACAGGTAAAGATATCGAAGTTATGGTTTATGGAGATGGCGCATTTAAAGATCCTCAAGGTAAGATTTGGGAACTAGCCGATCCAGTAGTATCGCCTGGTTACACAAAAGGATTAATAGGTACCCCCAATGAATTAAAACTAAAGTACCTAGCGGACAATGATTTTAAAGAATTAAGAGGCGAAGAGCTAAAGGATGCTATTTCTAAAAGCATAAAAGAAAAAGATGATGACTTGGTAGGCAGCATGGCATCTCAAGGAACTACTCCGCGTCAGCTAACTGATCTGATTGGTTCCCTTGCCGATTTAACGAGTGGCTCTGGAGACAAAGGCACGCCGGTAGTGCTTGTTCAAGGGTATTTTGATAATTTTACTAATTAAGAATAATTAAAATACACATCCGAGGATGTGTATTTTAAATGCTACTATATTTCGGTAATATCTTTTTCCAGTTTCTTTAAATTATGCTCTATAATAAACTGATTTATCAGATTGCTTATTCCGGTAAATATTAAACTAATTCCTATAAATGTCATGAGAAAGATTTCCGATTCGAAAGGATAGAGCACGATTGCTATACCTAATAGGCAAATGCCCAATCCTATCAAGATAGCTACAAGTCCTTTTCTAGGAAGCTCGTTTCTGAAATTTATTCCGGTTATAAATAGAAGAGAACCATCAACAATTAAAGTGATCCCTAAAATAATTGGAATTATTGAAGATACAGCTATTGGTCTTATAAATATGAACAGACCAAGCAGCACTGTAAATATACTAAGGACTAGGTTAAGCATTGCGCCTCTAGGGTTAATATTTTTCTTGATAAAGTACCCAAATAAACTGATGATTCCAAATGCAATAAAAGCTGCAGAGCAGCCGTAGCAAATCATCTTAATAGACATTTCAGGTTTTAATACCAAAGCAAACCCCAGAATCAGCATAATCACTGATGACATGATTGTAGATAATCTTAAACTTTTTAATAGCTCCATAATAACCCTCATTAAAGAAAACAGCACTTACAAATACTGTTTTCTACTTTCCTATATTTCTTTTCTTTTTAGCTTTTTCAACATCAGAAGGGAAGAGGACTGTATTGTCTTTATCCTCGTATGTTCTTTTTGGTACATCATCTTTATCCGGAGTTTTATCGTGTGGTTTTCCTGATGAAGTACTTATTAAATAGTAGGCAAATATTCCTACTAAAAAGATAAATCCAAGTATAGCTAATGGCATATAATCAACTCCTTAATTGTTTGTTCTATATACATTTTAACTAATAAATATAATATAATCAAGCCTATTATAAAGAAAATAAATAAATCTTGACAATCGTAAGATTACATAGTAGTATTACCTAGTAGTTTAATTAAATATTAAGCGGTGACGAAGACAGTAACTGGGAACAATACCCTTACAGAGAGATGTGCATAGGTGAGAGCATGTCGGTGAAACCCTACGTGAAAATCACTTCCGAGCTTAACACTAAAGAGAGGCGCCTTGATTGAGGTAGCAACTGGGGTGGTACCGCGGTTTGAATAAATCGTCCCTATAGAATTCTATAGGGATTTTTTGATAAATAGAGAAAGGTATAAAAAAATGTTTGAAAAATTATCGGATAAACCAATTGCTGAATTTCAATTAGAACAAATAGAGCAATGGAAAGAAGAAGACTTATTGGACAAATGCGTAACGGAAAGAGAAGATTGCCCAAGTTATATATTTTATGAAGGCCCACCAACTGCAAACGGGCTGCCAGGTATTCATCATGTTATGGCAAGAACCCTTAAAGACTCAGTGTGCAGATATAAAACAATGAAGGGCTTTAAAGTTAATCGTAAAGCAGGCTGGGATACTCACGGTCTTCCAGTAGAAATTGAAGTAGAAAAACAGCTTGGAATGTCAGGCAAACAGGACATAGAACAATATGGAATTAAAGAATTCAACGAAAAGTGTAAGGAATCCGTATTTGCTTATACAGGTCGATGGAGAGAGATGACTGAAAGAATGGGTTACCTAGTAGATATGGATAATCCATATATTACGCTAGATAATGACTATATAGAAACCGGCTGGTGGATAATAAAGGAATTCTTTGATGGCGGAATGATATACGAAGGCCATAAAATCCTTCCCTATTGCCCAAGATGTGGAACAGGCCTTGCATCTCACGAAGTAGCTCAAGGATATAAGGAAATCAAAACCCTTACAGTTACGTGCAAATTTAAAAGAACAGATGTAGACGAATATTTCTTAGCTTGGACAACAACTCCATGGACGCTTCCTTCTAATGTAGCGCTTACAGTTGGAGCTAAGATTAAATACATTAAAGCTAAAATGACAGAAGGTGAAGAAGAAGGAAACGTATTTTATATTGCTAAGGTATTAGCTGATAAGGTGCTTGGAGAAGGTAAATACGAAGTACTCGGCGAAATGCTTGGCAAAGACCTTGAGTATATGGAATACGAACAACTTATGCCATATATAGACACTGATAAGAAAGCATTCTTTGTTACCCTTGGTGATTATGTAACAGTAGAAGACGGAACAGGTATTGTGCATACTGCCCCTGCATTTGGTGAAGATGACTACCAAACAGGAAGAAAGTATGACTTACCAGTATTTCAACCTGTAAACGAAAAAGGAGAATTTACAGAGACTCCTTGGGCAGGCCGTTTTGTAATGGAAGATGGTCTTGATGTAGAAATATTAAAGTCACTTGTAGCTGTTGATAAAGTTTTTTCTAAAGAGAAATTCATGCATAACTACCCTCACTGCTGGAGGTGCAGTACGCCTCTTGTGTACTACGCAAAACCAAGTTGGTACATAGAGATGAGTAAGCTAAAAGAGCAGCTTGTAGCGAATAATAACACGGTAAATTGGTATCCTGATTACGTAGGAGAGAAAAGATTCGGAAACTGGCTCTCAGAAGTAAAAGATTGGGCGATTTCAAGAAGTAGATATTGGGGAACACCAATACCTATTTGGAGATGTGAGTGCGGTCATCTTGAATGCATAGGTAGCAGGCAGGAGCTTAAGGATAGAGTTACAGAAGAAATAGATATTAATATTGAATTGCATAGACCATATGTGGATGATGTACATATTAAATGCCCTCATTGCGGCAAAGAAATGAGCAGAATTCCTGAAGTAATGGACTGCTGGTTTGACTCAGGCGCTATGCCTTTTGCGCAGTGGCATTTCCCATTTGAAAACAAGGAAAAATTCGAAAGTGAACTTTTCCCTGCAGATTTCATTTGCGAAGGAATTGACCAAACTAGAGGTTGGTTCTATTCATTGATGGCAATATCAACCTTTATAATGGGAAAAGCACCGTACAAAAATGTATTGGTAAATGATCTAATCCTTGATAAAGAAGGAAAGAAAATGTCTAAAACAAAGGGTAATACAGTATCACCTTTTGAACTTTTTGATAAATACGGGGCAGATGCTACCAGATGGTACCTACTAAGCGTATCACCTGCATGGACGCCGACTAAATTTGATGAGGAAGGTCTTAAAGATGTGGTTAGTAAATTCTTTGGTACGCTTAGGAATGTATATAACTTCTTTGTACTTTACTCAAATATAGATGATATAAATCCTGATATGTTAAATGTTTCTAAGGAAGATAGACCAGAACTAGACAGATGGATACTTTCTAAGTATAACAAAGTGGTAAGAGATGCTACAAATTCTATGGATGAATACGATCACATGAAAATGGTTAAAGCCATAAATGATTTTGTAACAGAAGACCTATCTAACTGGTACATCAGAAGAGCGAGAAGAAGATTCTATGCTGAGGAGATGACTGAAGATAAGAGATTTGTGTATGCTACTACATATGAAATTCTAGTAGGAATTGTTGAATTAATAGCACCGATAGCACCATTTATTTCAGATGAAATGTACGTTAAGCTAACAGGTAACGAAACAGTTCATATAGCTTATTATCCTGAGGCTAATCTTGACCTTATCGATGAAAAGGTTGAAGAAAGAATGGACCTTGTTAGAACTTTAGTAACTCTTGGTAGAGGAACTAGAGAAAAGGAAAGAATCAAGGTAAGGCAGCCACTTAACAAAGCTATCGTAGATGGTAAGTATGAGTCAGTAATCAGCGATTTAATTCCGCTAATCCTAGAAGAATTAAATGTAAAACGAGTTGAATTTGAAAACAACTTAGACCAGTATATGGACTTTTCTGTTAAACCTAACTTTAAGACAGCTGGGCCAAAGCTTGGTAAAAACATAAAAGCCTTTGGAGCATTCTTAGCTAAAGCAAATGCAAAAGAGCTTGTAGCAACTCTTGACAGAGGGGCGCTGAAACTTGACTTAAATGGAGACATCATTGATATAGAAAGAGATTTTGTAGATGTTAGAATAAGTGCTAAAGAAGGATTTGCAGTAGCTATGGAAAGCAATACTTTTACCATATTAGATACCAATCTAACAGATGAGTTGATTGAAGAAGGATATGTAAGAGAAGTTATTTCTAAGATACAGCAGCTTCGTAAACAATACGACTTTGAAATGATGGATAATATAAATATCTTTATAAACGCAGATGAAGTTATAGCTAAGGCTATAGAAGATAACAAAGAATTCATTATGAAAGAAACATTAGCTAAGGATATCATAGCCAAAGAAGACATCATTCTGTATGACGTAAATGGTCACAAAACAGGATTAGATGTTGGAAGGATAGGTAATAATGCTTAGCAACATATTAGAGTATTCGCTTTCTGAATTTGAAAACGAAATAGTAGCCCTTGGCGAAAAAAAGTTTAGAGCTAAACAAATATACAGCTGGCTAATTAAGGGAGTAGACGACTTTGGGGAGATGAAAAATCTCCCTAAGGTTTTAGTCGAAACACTAAATGAAAATTTTGTTATAGATCTTCCTAGGCAGGTAGAAGTTCAAATTTCAGAAACAGATGGTACAAGGAAGTATATATTTGAACTTAAAGATCAAAATAGAATAGAAGCCGTGTTTATGAAATATAAATATGGTAATACCGTATGTGTATCCTCTCAGGCAGGCTGCAAAATGGGCTGCAAGTTTTGCGCATCAACATTAAATGGACTTTCACGAAACCTTACGCCAGGAGAAATTTTAGGACAGATAATCGCTGCAGAAAAAGAAAGCCAAGAAAAGATCAATCACGTAGTTGTAATGGGAATAGGCGAGCCCTTTGATAACTACGAAAACGTTTCTAAGTTTTTAAAACTGTTAAATGACAAGGATGGATTAAACATAGGTATGAGAAATATAACCATATCTACATGCGGAATAATTCCTGTGATAGATAGATTCGGAGACGATTTTCCCCAAGTAAACTTGGCCGTTTCACTTCATGCCGCTACCGATGTAAACAGAACAGAAATAATGCCAATAAATAATAAATATCCAATAAAAGAGCTTTTAAGTGCATGTAGAAGATATGTAAATAAAACACACAGAAGGATAACCTTTGAATATACTTTAGTAGATGGTAAAAATGACAGTAGAGAAGATGCTGCTGCTTTAGCAAAACTTCTAAAAGGATTGCTATGCCATGTGAACCTCATTCCACTAAATCCAGTTGCTGAAACTGGCCTTAGAAAAGCGCGAAGGGAAAATATAAATGCGTTCTTGAGGGAGCTTGAAAAAAGAGGTATACAGGCAACTGTAAGAAGGGAACTAGGAGATGAAATAGATGCTGCTTGTGGGCAGCTTAGATTAAGAAAATAACTGCTAATTAGCAGTTATTTTTTGTATTGAAAGAGTGATTATAATTGTTCCAATAATGGATAAGATAGTTGAAACCATAAGCAAAGTAGAAGCGCCGCCTAAGTCTAAAATCATTCCACCAAGTATACTTGAAAACACGGAGCCTATTGTAGTCATTACTATAAATAAGGCCTGACCTCTAACTGCCTCTCTTTTATCCATTACCTCATCTATGAAGTGAACCATAGCTGGAAGAAAAAGTGCAAAAGCAAAGAGCTGCGTTAGTTGAGCGACAAATATTAAAAAGACAGATTTTGCAAGGTAGCATAGAGCCACCTTTATGGTGAATCCAAATGAAGCAACTACAATAAGCGTCTTGCAATTGAACCTTTTTTTAATTTTCATAAATAATACCATAGTTGGTATCTCTAGAGCAGCCATCAGAGACAGTATTCTGCCCATGTCAGCGCTGTTTCCACCTACGCTTCCTACTATTTGCATCATGAAGATATTAAGCACTGCATTCCCGAAGTAAAGCCCAATTATACCAAAACTCATGATGAAGAAATATTTGTTTCTTTTTACAAACTCATCAAAGGCAATAGGTTTTATATGCTCTTCATCCTCATCTTTTAAAAATGTTTTATTCTTTTCTTTTCCAAAACTGATATGAGTTGCAAATACAAACCCTAACATTAAAATTAAAACTATTTGCCCTGATATAGGAATAGATACTATACCGTAGCGTAAAACTATTGACCCTAGAGCAGCAACCATTAAAGCAAAAAGAAGAGATCCCATGCTTCTAGCTAAACCGAAGTTTATCTGACAATCGGCTCTTTGTAGATAAAAATTGAGGGAATTTATAAAAGGCTGACCAGAAGTTGTTAAGGCAATAATAGCTATGTATATGGTTGTCAGCAAAATAGACTGGCTTTCAAAAAATAAAAGCCCAGTATTTAATACTAGGATGGCTAATACAAGTCCTTCTATTACATTTAATAAAGAAAACTTCTTAGAGCGATCTGTAAAGTTAGCAAGAGCTGGCTGAATCAGAACAGATAAAATACTTCCAAAAGCAAAGATAGCTCCAATTTGTGAATTGGAATAATCTTTATCAAGCAGAAATACTGAGGCAAAACTGCACGCGATACCGTAGTACATCCAATATGTTCCCTGCACCAGAGAGTATTCTAAATTCAGTAAATTTTTCATCTAATAAGTAGCCTCCGAGTTGTAAGTATAACACATTCATAAGAAAAAAAGAAGGCAAAATAATGCAAAAAAGAGTGATATGTGGTATAATAAATTGATTAATTATGTTTTAATGAAGGAGTGTTTTATGAAATTGATAATAGACGGAACAGGTGGAGATTATGCGCCCAGAGAGATTGTAAAGGGTGCTGTTTTAGCCGCTAAAGAAATCGAACACGAAGTAATTATAATTGGAGAAGAAGATAGAATTCTTGTTGAATTAAAAAAGAATAATTATACAGGGGACAATATCACATTGATAAATGCCACCGAACAAATTACAAATGAAGAATCACCTGTAAAAGCTGTAAGAAGGAAAAAAGATTCTGCTATAGTAAAAAGTCTTAATATGATTAAAGATGACGAAGCTGATGTATTCATTTCTGCAGGAAGCACAGGAGCGTTGCTAGCTGGAAGCTTGTTAATTTTAGGAAGAATTAAGGGTATTGACAGACCTGCAATTGCTGCGTTTTATCCTAAAATAGGTAAAAATGAGCCTGCTCTTTTACTTGACTGCGGAGCTAATACTGATATTAAGCCTAAAAATCTATTACAGTTTGGGATCATGGGAAGCATATATATTGAAAATATTTTACAAAGGAAAAATCCTGAAGTAGGCCTTCTAAACATAGGTGTAGAACATAATAAGGGAGATAAGCTCCACAAGGAAGCTTATATACTTTTAGAAGATAGCAATCTTAACTTCATAGGCAACGTTGAAGGAAGAGAAGTTCCAGCTGGTGTTTGCGATGTAATAGTTGCTGACGGATTTTCAGGGAACATATTTTTAAAGACTTCTGAAGGCATAGCTAGCTCAATTATGAAGCTTATAAAAATCAAGCTTATGGAAAGCAGTATATCTAAATTAGGCGCGTTGCTTTCTTCAAAGAAATTAAGATCATTGAAAAAGGAATTTGACTATGCAGAAGCTGGAGGCGCTCCTATTTTAGGAGTAAAAGGTGTGGTACTTAAAATTCACGGTTCTTCTAAATCTAATGCAGTGTATAATTCAATATTAAAAGCCATACCTTACGTGGAAAAAGATTTAGTTGACATGATAGAGAGTAGCGTTAAAAGGAACGGAGATTTAAATGATTAGAGAATCCTATATGAGTTTAGAAGACGCCATAGGATATTGGTTTAAAAATAAAAAACTCCTCATAAATGCAGTCACTCACAGTTCTTACTCAAGCGATAAGGGTATGAGCTACCCCGAAAACAACGAAAGACTCGAGTATTTAGGAGATGCATTTTTTGATGCAATAATAGGAGATAGGCTTTACAAGCTTTTACCAGAAGAACGAGAAGGTAAGCTTAGCAAGATGAGAGCTAAGATTGTATGTGAAGAATCCCTTGAAGATATAGGGAAAGAAATTAAAATAGGTGATTATTTGCTCATCGGAAAAGGCGAGGAACAGACTGGAGGAAGAACCAGAAAATCAATAATAGCAAACGCTGTAGAAGCAATTATAGGCGCTATATATCTAGATAGTAATTATGATGCTACTTATGCAGTTGTAAGTAAACTCTTCGATGAGAAAATAAATTTAGCCATTGAAGGAAAACTTTTAACTGACCATAAAACCAAATTACAGGAAATATTACAAAAAAAACATAAGGATAAGGCACCTTCATATGAAGTGATAAAAACAGAAGGACCAGACCACGAGAAAGTTTTCTTTGTTAACTTAGTATTAGACAAGGTGGTTTTAGGTAAAGGACTTGGTAAAAGTAAAAAAGAGGCAGAGCAAAATGCAGCAGCAGATGCTCTTACGAGAGGAGTAAAGAAGTAGTGTATTTTAAACGAATAGAGATGCAAGGATTTAAATCATTTGCAGATCCTGTAATTATAGAATTTCACGAAGGTATAACATGCATTGTAGGCCCAAACGGAAGCGGTAAAAGCAACATAAGTGACGCCATAAGGTGGGTGCTGGGTGAGCAAAGTCCTAAACTTCTTCGTGGCGGCAAAATGGAAGAAGTAATATTTGCAGGTACCACTAACAGAAAATCACGTGGTATGGCAGAAGTTACATTAGTGATAGACAATTCCACCGGAATTCTTCCCATTGAATATAATGAAGTGGCAATTACTAGGCGTATGTACCGCTCAGGTGAAAGTGAATACTTAATAAATAACAATCAATGCAGGCTTAAAGACATAAGAGAATTAATAATGGATACAGGTATAGGGGTTGACGGATATTCCATTATTGGTCAAGGTAAAATAGCAGACATAGTAAGCACTAAAGCTGAGGATAGAAGAGAAATATTCGAAGAAGCAGCTGGTGTTGTGATGTATAAAAAAAGGAAATCTCAGGCCGAGAAAAAACTAGGCAGCGCACAGGATAATTTAGATAGAGTAAGCGATATAGTAAATGAAATAGAAGACAGAATAGGCAGTTTAAGAGAAGACAGCACCAAAGCTAAGGAATTTTTAAATCTTCGAGATAGATATAAGTTTTTAGAAATAAATTTAGCTTTAAATAATATAGGTAATCTTGATAAAAACACTGAAGCATTAAAAGGCATAGTTTCTGAAAGTGAAGAGAAGATTAAATCGCTAGTTAATAAAAGGGATTCTTTAGAAGCTGAAATGGATCAGCTTATGGAGAAAAACGAGAACTTAGATGAGCTTAGCGCTGAAGCAAACGATAATCTTATTAGAAAAGTTAACGAGCTTAACATAATAAATAGCCAAGGACAGGTTAACGAAGAGAGACTAAGCGCTGTAGATAAAGATATTGCTAGATTAAAAGGCGAGATAAAAGAAACTGATGAAAAACTTAATTCGGAAAACGCTAAGTTAAAAGAACTGGAAAAAAATGAAGAAGTTTTACAAGCTGACAAAATAAGTGCAGAGAAAAAACTTCATGATGCCGTAATAAGACTTAACAGTATAACATTAGAAAACAACGAATTGGTTACAAGTATTGATGATAAGAAGAATAGAATAATAGATATTAATAATGAGAACGTAGGAAGAAACGGCGAAATTAATACACTAAGAAGCTATAAACAATCCTTAACATCAAGAAAAAGCCAGATAGAGTTTGAAAATAATAGTGGCGATGAGAGAGGTGCGGGGTACAAAGTAAAAACCGAGACCGTAGAAAGTCAGCTAGGTAAGCATAAAGAAACACTTAAGATATGTGAAAATGAAATCGTAAAAAACGAACAAGAAATACTTTCGCTAAATGAAGAGTATAATTTGCTTTCAAAACAAATTGATGATAATAACATAAAACTCAATAGAACGTATGCAAGGAAAAAAACTATCGAAGAAATGGAGAACAACTATGAAGGATATAATAGTGCTGTAAAGTTCACCATGAAATCAGGAGTAAAAGACGTATACGGTACAGTATCTGATATAATTAAAGTGCCTAAGGGATTAGAACTTGCTATAGAAACTGCATTAGGCGCGGGTATGCAAAATATAGTTTGTGAAGATGATAGCACAGCTAAAAATATGATAAGCACACTTAAAAAGAACAGCGCGGGCAGAGCTACTTTTTTGCCCGTTAGATCCATCTATGGCAAAAAGTTAAGTGTAGAAAAGATGGAGGGTCTACTTGGCGTAGCGGCAGACATGGTTGAGTTTGATGGTAAGTTTAACGATGTTGTGAATTATCTATTAGGTAGAGTAATAATAACTAAAACTATGGATGATGCAGTAAGATTATCTAAAAAACTTAAAAATGGAGCGAGATTTGTTACAGTAGAGGGCGAAGTGGTAAATGCTAGCGGAGCTATTACTGGTGGTAAATACAGAAATAAGTCGGCTAATCTAATAGAGAGAAAAGCAGAAATTGCAAATTTAGCGACGGAATTTGACAAACTAAGCGAAGAAAAGAACATATTAGCAATTAAAAAGGAAACTAACGATAAGAAAAAAACTGACAATTCTAAGGAAAAAGAAAAACTAGCAGCAGCTAAGCAAGGTTTGCTTTTAGAAATTGGTAATTTAAACAGTGAGCTTACCCATATTAAAGATTTGATAAGAGAAACTGGAATTAATTACGATAAATACGATAAAGAGCTAAAAAGAATAGCGCAAGATATTCAAAATGCAGAACAAATGATAGACAAACATAAGAATGAAATGTCTGAAGCAGAAACTGAATTAGAAAAGCTAAATGAAGAAGTGGATAAGCTCTTAGTTGCAGCAGACGAACTTACAGATAAGATTGAAGCTTCGAAGGATGAAATTACTAATTGCAAGGTTACGGTTAACGAATCAGAAACAAAAGTCTTTGGTCTTAATGAACTTATAGAGAGAATTCATGATACATTAATAGACTACGAGGATGAATTAAGCGATGCAACTTCAGAACTTGAAGATTTGTTAGCAGAAAAAGAACTTCTTTGTACTGGTGATGATGAAACAGGCGAAAAGGAATCTGAACTTAAAAAGGAAAAAGAAAACCTGGAGAAATACATAGAGCAGGCAGCCAAAGAAAAAACGAGCATTAATTCTAGGTATGCAGCAATTAATGAAGAGCAAAAAGCCATAGCAGTTGAGCAAAATAATACAGTGGATCAAAAATATAGGGACGAGATTAAGCTAGCAAGAAATGATACACAGCTTACTAATATTAAGGATAAGTTATGGGATGAATTTGAAATATCATATGCCGAAGCAAAGGATATGAAAGAGGATGATTTCCCTATTACATCAGCTAATAAAGAATGCAGAGAAGTTAAGATCAGGCTTAAAGAATTAGGAGACGTAAACATATCTTCTATCGATGAATATGAAAAGGTTGGTAAAAGATATGAGTTCTTGACAGAACAAAGAAAAGACATCCTAGGAGCAATGGATGAGCTTAAAGAGATTATCTTTAATATGGATAAAACGATTAAAAAGAAATTTAAAGATCATTTCGATAAAGTAGTAATTAACTTTGAAACAATTTTTAAAGAGCTTTTTAACGGGGGACATGCAGAGCTTAGGCTTGAAGATGATGATAATCCTTTAGAATCAGGCGTAGTAATTGTAGCGCAGCCCCCAGGAAAGAAATTGAAAAATATTAATTTAATGTCAGGTGGCGAGAAAACCATGACAGCTATCGCACTAATGTTTGCAGTTCTAAAATCAAAGCCTACACCTTTTTGTATACTCGATGAAGTCGAGGCTGCATTAGATGATAGTAACATAGAGAGATTTTCACTTTATTTAAAGAAATTCAAGGAAATACAGTTTGCACTTGTTACTCACCAAAGAGCAACAATGCAGCACGCAGATGTTTTGTACGGCGTTACAATGCCGGAACATGGAATTTCAAAAGTATTATCGTTAAAAATAAATGATAAGTTTGATTTAGAATAGAAAGGAATAAAAATGGGATTATTTGATAAAAAAAATCCTTTTCAGAAATTTTCAGAGAGAGTAACTGACTTTATTTTAGCAAACCCTAAAATAGATGAAGAATTTTTGGAGGAGCTAGAGGAGATATTGATAATCTCTGACATAGGAATAGAAACGACTGAGTATATTATGGAAGAACTCAGAGATAAAATTAAGAAGAAATACATAGAAAACCCTGAAAGAGTAAAAGCAGCGTTAACTGAAATAATTGCAGAGATTATGGACAAAGGTGATAGAAATAAAGTTTCCAAAGAAACACCTTTAGTGATATTGGCTATAGGCATAAATGGTGGAGGCAAAACCACATCCATTGGTAAAATTGCCAACATGTATAAAAAAGAGGGAAAGACAGTAATGCTAGCAGCAGCGGACACATTTAGAGCGGCAGCTGCAGACCAGCTTCAGATATGGGCAGACAGAGTTGGTGTAAGCGTGGTTAGGCATGAAGAAGGAAGCGACCCTGCAGCAGTTATTTATGATGCAATACAGTCAGCTAAGGCTAAAAACATTGATATATTAATATGCGACACCGCGGGTAGACTTCAAAATAAAAGTAATTTGATGAAAGAACTTGAAAAAATGAACAAAATAATAAACAGAGAGTTTCCAGAAGCTTTCAGAGAAACGCTTTTAGTGCTTGATGCAACCACAGGGAAAAATGCAATAAGCCAAGCTAAAGCATTTTCAGAAATAGCAGATGTAACAGGTATAGTGCTGACAAAATTAGATGGTACAGCAAGAGGTGGAATAAGTATTACCATAGCAAATGAACTTGATATGGCGGTAAAATATGTGGGATTAGGTGAAGGATTAGATGATTTAAAACCTTTTGACTCCATGAAATTTGCAGGAGGAATATTTAATGAGTAAACCAGTATTAGCAGTAGTAGGAAGACCGAATGTAGGAAAGTCTACATTTTTTAATAAAATTATAGGCAAAAGAGTAGCTATAGTAGAGGATACACCTGGTGTCACAAGAGACAGAATATATGCAGAAGCTGAGTGGAATGGTATCGATTTTGCTATCATAGACACAGGTGGCATAGAACCAAATACATCTGACCCTATACTTTCTCAAATGAGAGAGCAAGCTCAGATTGCCATGGATACATCAGATGCTATACTTTTCATGGTGGACGGTAAAGACGGACTTACAATAGCAGATACTGAAGTAGCTAGTATGCTTAGAAGAACAGGCAAAAGAGTTATTTTAGTAGTAAATAAGATTGACAAACCAAATGATTTACCAGATAATTTCTATGATTTTTATGAACTTGGACTAGGAGAACCTATACCAGTAAGTTCAGCAAACATGCTTAATTTTGGTGATGTTTTAGATGAAATAGTAGATAGTTTTCCAGATGATATTTATGATGACAATGATGACGCAATAAAGGTAGCTGTAATAGGAAAACCAAATGTTGGCAAGTCTTCGCTTATAAATAAACTAGTAGATGAAAACAGGGTGATAGTATCTCCTATAGCTGGGACTACTAGAGATTCAATAGATACTAACTTTCATTACAAGGATGATGATTACATACTTATAGATACAGCAGGCATTAGAAAAAAGAGCAAGGTAAATGAAAATATCGAGTGGTACAGCGTAGTTAGAGCCATTGCGGCTGTGGAAAGATGTGATGTATGCTTACTCCTAATAGATGCTGAAGATGGCCTGACAGAGCAGGATAAAAAAATTGCAGGAATCGCTCATGAAGCAGGCAAGGGACTTGTGATAGTAGTAAATAAATGGGATCTTGTTAAAAAAGAAACTAACACCATGAGAGACTACGAAAGAAAGATTAAGTCAGAGATTTTATTTGCTACTTATGCACCGCTAGTATTTATTTCGGTAAAAGATAATAAGCGAGTGTTTAATGCGATTGATTTGGTCAAACTAGTTGCATTAAGTAGGTCTAGGCGAATATCAACGGGTCAACTAAATAACGTTATCGTAGATGCGACAATGATGAAACAGCCACCATCAGATAAAGGCAGAAGACTTAAGATATATTACGTGACTCAGGTAGGTGTTAAACCTCCTTTATTCTCATTTAAAGTTAATTCAAGAGCTCTTATGCATTTCTCATATTCGAGATATCTTGAAAACAGGATAAGAGAAGCCTTTGGATTTGAAGGAACTTCGATAAAATTCGTGTTTAGAGAAAAAGGAGAGAACTAAAATGAAGCTTTTTATTTGTGTATTACTTATAATATTAGCATATTTTTTAGGCAATATTTCGCCGTCTATGCTGCTTGGCAAAATGAAAGGTGTAGATATAAAAAATGAAGGTAGTGGTAATGCAGGAACAACTAATGCGTTAAGGGTATTAGGCGCAAAAGCAGGGGTTTTAACCTTTGCTCTTGATATACTTAAAGGTTTTATCGCTGTGTGGTTTGCATTACAATTCTCTACTTTTTATTGTGCATATATATGCGTAATCGCAGTGATATTTGGGCACATATGGCCTGCTTTATATAAATTCAAGGGAGGAAAAGGCGTAGCAACATCAATTGGAGCAACGCTAGCTATAAGCCCTATAGTGACGCTGGTAGTTACAGTTTTTTCGCTAGGCATGGTAGCTGTATCTAAAAAAGTTTCGGTTGGATCCTTAACGGCAGCAGCAGTATATCCAGTAGCGACGTTTATCTTTGTAAGAGAGTTTTTCCCATTTGCCCTTATTTTATGCTTAACTATAGTAATAAAGCACAGAGAAAATATTAAAAGACTGATAAATGGCGAAGAAAAAAATATAATTATTAAAAAGGAGAAGTAAATTGAAAACTAAAATAGCAATAATAGGTGGAGGAAGCTGGGGCACTGCTTTAGCACAGACACTGGGGAAAAATGGTCACAAAGTAGCTCTATGGGACATAGACGCTGGTCTTATTAAAAACATGGAAAAAGAAAGAGAAAACAAAAAATATCTTCCTAATATAATATTAAATGATAATATCGAATTGGTTACTGATGTTTCTATCGGTATTAAAGATGCTAATATAGTTTTATTTGCAGCTCCTGCACAAAGGTTTAGAAGCGCCCTTGAAAATGCTTTAGAATATTTAACAAAGGATATGATAATCGTTAACGTGGCAAAGGGAATCGAAATAGGAACGCATCAAAGGCTATCTGAAATTGCTGAAAGCTTAATTCCGGATATGTCATATGTAGTTTTATCAGGACCATCTCATGCTGAGGAAGTTGGCCTCGGTCTTCCTACCACAGTATCAGCTGCATCAAAAAACACTGAAGCAGCTATTCATGTTCAGCATATATTTTCCAATGAAACTTTTAGAGTATATACCAACGAAGATGTAATAGGAGTTGAGCTCGGCGGAGCGCTTAAAAATATAATAGCTCTAGGCGCAGGAATATCCGATGGCTTAAACTATGGTGATAATGCGAAAGCGGCACTTATGACTAGAGGAATCGCAGAGATGAAAAGGCTTGGAGTTAGGCTAGGAGCAAATCCAGAAACTTTTTCGGGTCTTGCAGGCGTTGGTGATTTAATAGTAACTTGCACCAGTATGCATTCTAGAAACAGAAGATGCGGTATAATGATCGGTGAAGGCATGAAGCCTAAAGAGGCAGTGGAAAAAGTAGGCATGGTAGTAGAAGGCATATACACTGCTGAAGCGGCGCATGAACTAGCTAAAAGCTGCGAAGTAGAGCTTCCTATATCAGAAGGAATATATAAAATTGTTCTTGGAGAGATGGAAGCCAAAGATGTAGCAAAGTTTCTTATGGTACGTGAGAAGAAAGATGAGATGTTAATATATTAGGAGGAAAATTTATTGAGTAATAAATATCATATTATCACTTTTGGATGTCAAATGAACGAGCATGATTCTGAGAATATAGGTGGAATGCTGGAGGATATGGGATACGAAAATTGTGATGATAAGGATAATGCAAATATAGTAATTCTAAATACATGCAGCATAAGAGAACACGCAGACGAGAGATTTTACGGCAAGCTAGGCCAGCTAAAGAAAAAGAGACTTGGTGATCCAAACTACGTAGTTGCAGTATGTGGATGTATGATGCAGCAGGAACATATTGTCAAGAATATGAAAAAAAAGTTCCCTTGGGTAGATATAATATTTGGTACTCACAACATAGAAGAATTTCCCAGATTATTACAAACTTGCATGGAAAAAAGAAGTAAAGTAAAAGAAATATTAAGTGATAGAGACCTGGTTCCTGAGAGGCTTCCATCTAGCAGGCTATATAAATATAAATCTTTTGTAAATATAACATATGGATGTAACAACTTCTGTACATACTGCATTGTGCCTTATACGAGAGGTAGAGAAAAAAGTAGGTCCATTGATTCTGTTATAAGTGAAGTCAAGTTTTTAGTGGCAGACGGGGTTAAAGAAATAACATATTTAGGGCAGAATGTAAATTCATTTGAAGATCCAGATGGAAGAGATTTTACTGATTTAATATATGAAACAAATAAAATTGAGGGGCTTGAAAGAATAAGGTTTATGACAAGCCATCCTAAGGATCTGTCAGATAGGCTAATTAAAGCCTACGCTGATTGTGACAAGCTATGTAACTATATACATCTTCCTGTTCAGTCAGGAAGCACTGAAGTATTAAAAAGAATGAATAGGAAGTATGATAGAGATAGGTATCTTGGTATAGTACGTAAAATAAAAGAAATGGTTCCAGATATAACGATATCAACAGATATAATTGTAGGATTCCCTGGCGAAACTGAGGAAAATTTTTCAGATACCTTGGACATGATTAAAGAAGTGAAATATGATTCTGCGTTTACATTCCTATATTCCATAAGAAAAGGTACCCCAGCAGGAGAATATGATGATCAAATACCTGAAAAAATAAAGCACGAGCGTTTCGATAGATTATTAAATGATATAAATAAAATAACGGCAGATAAAAACCGTGAATATGTAGGAAGAATCGAAAAGGTTCTTGTGGAAGGCATTAGTAAAAACAACAAAAGTAAACTTGTGGGAAGAACTGAAGGCTTTAAGCTTGTTAGTTTTTTCGGTGAAGCGAATCTGATTGGTGAGATTATAAGTGTACGAATTATTAATGCTAACACGTTTAGCTTAGAAGGAGAAATGCTATGAGTCAATTGCTAGAATTCATTACGTTTAGTAGAATTACTACAATTGTATATTTCCTAAATTTTATTATTGCAATGGTGATAATATTTTTGGAAAGAAAAAACCCTTCTTCAACATTAGCATGGATACTTGTCTTATTTGCCGTTCCGTTTTTTGGTATATTCCTTTACATAATATTTTCACAAAACATTAGCAGAAGACAAATGTTTAAATTATCACCCTTAGAGGAAGAAACTGTAGATAGATCATTGGCTTCTCAAATAAGCTATATGGAAAGTGGGCTATATCAATTCCCAAATGAAAGCTCTAAGAAATGGGAACATATGATAAAGTTAAATCAAACGTATGGGCAAGCATATTTAACTGAAAATAATGAAATAGAACTTTTGACAGATGGGAAAATAAAGTATCATAGATTAATGCAGGACATAAGGCGAGCCGAAAAATATATTAATATAGAATACTTTATAGTAAGAAACGATAGTGCTGGTAATAAGCTAATTGATTTATTGGTTAAAAAAGCTGCCGAAGGTGTTGAAGTCAGATTTCTTATGGACGGAATGGGCAGCAGAATGATATCTGAAAAAAAAATGAAGAAGCTGTCAGAAGCTGGAGGTCAGTACGCCTTCTTTTTCAAGCCGATTATGAAGTATCTATTCATAAACTTTAATTATAGAAATCATAGAAAGATAGTAACAATAGATGATAAGATTGGATATATCGGAGGATTCAACATAGGTAGAGAGTACTTAGGGCTAAAAGATAAATTCGGCTACTGGAGAGATACGCATATAAGGATCAGGGGCGATTCTCTTGTCGCACTAAATCAAAGATTTTATTTGGACTGGAGATATGCATCAAAAGAAGAGTTTGATATAATTGATAAGTGTATACCTGATGATTATGAGCCTGGCAAGAAAATTGGTGATAATCCCATTCAGATTATTTCATGTGGACCTGATTCGAAAAAGCAAGAGATTAAAAATGGGTTTCTAAGAATGGTGGCTTATGCTAAGAAGAACATTTATATTCAAACGCCATATTTCATACCCGATAGTGCGCTTTTTGATTCACTATATATGGCAGCAATGTCTGGTGTGGAAGTGCGTATAATGATACCTTCTATGCCTGACCATGCTTTTGTTTATTCTACTACGTTATCTTACGTTGGAGAACTTTTAGAAGCAGGTGTAAAAGTTTATATTTACGAAAATGGGTTTTTGCATGCTAAGACTATGGTTGTAGATGGAGAAGTCGCCACTGTTGGTTCGGCAAATTTCGACAGAAGAAGCTTTATCCTCAATTTTGAAGCAAATGCTTTTATATATAAAAAGGAATTTGCGGAGAAAATGGAGAATCAATT
>LFRM01146266.1_pt2 | contig 18951 bp, 16 predicted proteins | sample 618341 | NCBI WGS metagenome assembly LFRM01 (sample SAMN03654438, study PRJNA283298) | anaerobic digester metagenome | isolation source: pool of bioreactors CSTR01a, CSTR02a, and CSTR03a thermophilic anaerobic... | place: Denmark: Kgs. Lyngby | collected 2014-05-21 | reverse complement strand
GCGGATTCACTGATTTTTAGGATTTCTGAAATCTCTCTGACCGACAAGCGGTCATAATAATAGAAACTTTGTATCAAATGCTATAATGCGTGAAGTTGTCAATTTTAGAAATCAAGTTTCCAGAACGGTTCAATCTGTTTTTATTAAAGATAAATCTAAACGAACTAGAACATTTAAAAAACCTACTTTTAAAATGACTGAATATGCATCTAATGTAGCAGAAATCGCAATTAAAGAAGTTGCAGACCAAACTAGTAAATATGCCGAAGTAGGGGCAGACAAAGTATTTGATAATAAATTATTAGAAGCAGCAAGAAAGTTTAATTATCTTGCTATGGAAGAAGCCGATTTTATCTTTATGAGAGATAGAATGGGTAGAGAACTCGCCGAATGGGCAACCGCTAAAGGTTATACAATAGAACAATTAAAAAATGATTCTGCTTTGCTAGAACAAGGAAAAGCATATGCTATGGAACAAGGATTAAAAGCAACTTTCCGAGATGCAAATGCACTTACCACTGCTATTAATAGTTTAAGGGCAAAAGGTAAAATTTGGGATATGGCTATCGTTTCTGTGGTTCCGTTTGCTAAAACTCCGGTTAATATCGCTAGACGAGGTTTTGATTATTCGCCTTTAAGTTTTGCTCGAACTCTAACAACAGAGTTAAAACAACTAAAACAAGGAAAAATATCTGCCGGACAATTTGTAGACAGACTTTCTGAAGGCTTTACAGGAACAATGATTATGACTTTAGGATATTTCCTTGCTAAAATGGGTATCGTTAAATCCGGAAGTGATGAAGATAGAAAAGAATCTGCTTATAGAAAATCTATCGGCGAACAAGATTATTCTATTAAAATCGGAGATAAAACTTATACTCTAGATTGGTTAGCTCCTTCGTCTATACCATTCTTTACAGGTGTAACTCTTTTTGAAGGAATGGATATAGAAGATTTTAATGATATTTGGCCTGTTTTGGCTTCAATGGAAAAGTTGCTTGATCCAATTACAGAAATGTCCTTCTTGCAGAGTTTCAATAATATTATGTCTAGTTATAGTGATAATAAATTAGCAGGTGTTTTCAGTAGTATGTTGCTTGCTTATGCGGGTCAATTCTTCCCAACTTTAGGCGGTCAAATAGCAAAAACAATAGACCCAACACGCAGAATTACTACTTCTACTGCTAGGGGATATGAAAAGAAAGTAAATCAACAAATTAATTATTTGTTAAGCAAAATTCCCGGTTATTCTTTCTTGTTAGAACCATATGTAAATGTTTGGGGCGAAGAAGAAATAAATACTTCTTTTGAAAACAGATTGATGGAAAACTTTGCATATCCGTTCTGGATCAGCGAAAACAAGAAAACAGAGGTCGATAAAGAAATTTTAAGACTTTATGAATCATATGGAAATGTTTCAGTTTTACCGGGAATTGCTAATTCCTATTATACGGTAGACGGTGTCAGGATAGATATGACCGAAAAAGAATATACCGAATTTAAAAAGAAAGTTGGTAAGTTCTCTTATGAAAATTTAGATAATTTATTTAAGTCTAATTTCTATAAAAACTTGACAGATGAAGAAAAAGAAAAAGCGATAGAAAAAGTCTATTCTTATGCCAGAGATTATGCTAAAGGTGGCAATAATAAAGCCTATCTTGTTTCAAAGGCTTTAGGTGCAAATAAAGAAAATATGTATGCTTATTATTATATCCAACTTCAATCTATCGAAGGAACTAAAGATAAAGACGGGAATACAATCTATAATTCTAAAAAGAAAAATGTTATAAACTTTATAGAAGCTCAAAAACTTAATAAAGCACAAAAACACATTTTGTTTGCTTTAGCAGGATATAACAACACAACCGATAAAGAAGAATCATTCGCTTATATCGACAGCTTGAAAGATTTGACCGCAGAACAAAAACAAGCATTAAAAGAGTTGTGTAGTTATTCAAAATAAAAGAAAATGAAAATAAAAAAAGACTAGGAATTAAGCGATTTTTTCCTAGTTTTTTATTGCTTTTTTATGTCATTTTTAAGTAGGAAATTTTCGATTAAAAATCATCCTTTTATCATAACCCAAATCAAGATAATTGCTAAACCAATCCAAGCATACATAAACCAAAAAACTTGAGTAATTACGGTTAATAATGCCAATAAACCTAAACTTAATGTAAGTATACTCCCAAGAACATCTTTTAACTTACCAAATTCCCATTTTTTAGTCCAAAACATTAGAATATTACCAATTAAAATTGCAGAAAACACTAAAATTATTTCTGTTTTTGAACCGTAAAATCCTCCGAAAAATGCAAATAAAGATCCGAACGCTATACACCCGTCCGCTATGCTCGAAATCACTTTGTTTGTCTTTGTCATAAAACTTGTTACCCCCTTTTTATCTCATTTTAATAGTATTCCTAGTTGTTTCCATTTTATACTATTTTTAATAAAATTGAAACTTTTTTATATTTTTTTTAATTTTTCTTGCTTGTAAACCCTACTGTGAAGTTTACTGTGAACAAACTGTTAACCCTATAAGAATAAGAACTAGAATAAGAACTAGAATTTAAAAAAGAAAAAACTACCAAAAAGAAAAAAATTTTCTTTTTCCCCTCTTTCCTTTACTTTACTTTAGTTTAGTTTACTTTAGTTTACTTTGTGTACTTTTGTATTCATTAAACACTCTTGAACTATAGTTATTGTCAACATTTACCTCATTAATGATTACATTAACTCCCCAAAATCGCCATTTACTCTTTAATAGGATAATCACGCTTTTATATTTTTCTGGAAGAATCCTTACTAAATCAATAAGATGGTCTTCTTTTTGGGAATTGTATATTGCGCAATGGTCAAGGGATGCTTTTTTTCTTCTATATGCTTTTCTGGTCAAGCTAATGCTTTCATTGATCGTTACTCTGATGAGCCAATATTTTTCTTCCTGTTCGTTTGGGAATGAAGGGTTTAATCTAATATACTTCATAAAAACTTCTTGAAGTATGTCTTCTGCATCCTCTTGATTGCGCGTTAACCATAGCTTATGTTAAATAATAATTGTGAATACAAACCATATTTTTTTGAAAATTCTTCTTCCGACATCATTTTTGGTGCCATAGCAAACTCATCCTCTCACTTATAAAACGCTTAACTATGGGAAAACCTGACATTAATTTATATAAGAAGGGCTCTTTATTAAATTATAATTTTTAATCATTCAATGTCAATATTGACTAAAGCAATGATCGTTCATTGTTCGCCAAGACAACAAGAGAAAATTTCATAGTTTATAAAAAAAGCCCCTGGGGGCTAGATGTTCTGATTTGCTTCGATCAATTCCAAAAATGCCTTGCTTCTGGAGAGCATCAGAAAGGCAATCACGCCCGCAACGCTCACCGTCACAAATTCTCCGAGGGCGACCTGCAAAATCGAAAACAATGGGGGATGACCGAAAACAAAGTGGAGTTGCAGGCCGATGATGAGACCGTTGGCGACGACCGGATAGAGCGAAGCGAGAAAAATGTTTCTGCTTCTCGATATCAGAAAAACGGAGATGAAGGTCGCGAGCGTTCCGAAGGGCACGTCGGTCAGAGCCATGGGGCTGAAAAAATTGGCGATGAAACAACCCAGAGTCAGGCCGACGACGTAATCCCGCCTGAAAAAGCAGAGAAGCACGAGAATTTCCGAAATTCGGAACTGAATCGGTCCGTAGGCGATCGGGCTCACGGCGAGGGTCAGGGCCACATAGAGGGCAGCGACCACCGATTGGCGGACGATTGTTTTGATTTCCATGGTCATCACCTTTCCTAGTGTTTCCGGAAATCATTATATCATGAATCCGGGTATTCCAAAAGCATCAGATGTATTTGCTTTGGATTCTCTTGAAAATTCTTAACACAGCTCCTCCGAAAACCGTGAGAAAAACGACATTGGCGGCCATGTGCACCAGGGTGAAGGTAAAGGATGCCCCCGCCACCGCCAGAAAGCGCGGCAGATGGAAGCGGTTCTCGATGAAGAACACGGTCTGCAAGTCCATGATGCCGGCGTAAAGGAACGCAGAAAAGATGCCGAGGAGAATCATGCATATATAAAGCAAAGGTTTTTCAAAATCAAGGATGCCCTTCGCGGTTCCCGAAAGCGCCCCCACGAGCCCCCAGGCAAACATTTGCCAGGGAGTCCAAATCCCTTGCCCGAAGTAAAAATTCGAAAGCAGAGCCGACAGGGCCCCGATCAGGAATCCGGTCTCGCTTCCGAAAACGAGAGCGGAGAGAATGATGAGCGCGGTGACGGGCTTGAAAAAGGGGAGGGGCGAAAAAAGGATCCGCAGGGCGACGTTCAAAGCGGTCAGGACGGCGATGAGGACGATTTCCAAGGCGCGGGGCCGGGAGCCTTCGAAACGCAAAAAGAAGGGAAGCAGCGCCAAAACCACAATCGCCGCGGAAATGATCCTATATTCCCCCGTCGCCTCCAGCAACAACAACAAGGGGATGATCAAAATCCAAAGGAGGAAGCTAATTCTCTTCATCTCTCTCACCGTACTTTTTCGCCAGTTCGATGACCTCTTCTTCGGTCAGCGCCTCCGGATAGAGCCGGCGGGCGATTCTGTTCGCGGCGGTGGTATAAAATGTGTTTTCCGTAAAGAAGGCCCGGGGAGGCGCCAAACTTTGGATCCTCCCGTCAAAAACGAGCCCGGAGCGGTCGCCCACCCGCGCAGCAAAATCCAGATCATGGGTCGCGATGACGATCGTTACGCCGGCTGCCTTTCTTGCCTTTAGAATTCCGAGCAGTTTCCCTTTCCACTGGGGATCGAGCGCCTTGGTCGGCTCGTCCAGCAAGAGCAGGCGCGCCTTTTTTCCGAATACCTTTGCGAGCGCGAGGCGCTGCTGTTCGCCCCCGCTCAGATCATAGGGGTGTCTCTCCGCAAGTTCTTCCAAGGCAAATTCCCTCAGTGTTTCGCCATCCACTTCTTTCCCGACGGTTTCTTCCAAAAAGAGGTCCTGGGGATTCTGGGGGAGATAGGCGATTATTTCTTTATAATATGCGTTCCCGTGGGCTTTGGGGCTCTTACCGAATACTTTGATTTTCCCCTGCAAGGGTGGGTAGAAACCGGCCAGAAGCTTCAGGAGCGTCGTTTTTCCGCTCCCGTTCCCGCCGACCAGGGTGAGGATTTCGCCTTCATGGACGTCCAAATCCGCGCCCCGGAAGACTTCCGAATGTTTCTCGTATGCGAACCAGAGATTTCTGATTTTCAAAACCCTTTGTCCGAACTCAATCTTTTCCGAAAATTCCCCGATTCCCGGGCTGTATTTGTTTAAGAACTCTGCGCCCTCCCGCACCGTGAGCGGAGAGGGACCGCTTCCCTTTAAGCCGAGGAAAATCTTCGCGGCGCTCGGAAGCGCGACTCTTTCCGGATTTTCCAGCCGGGGAAGGACCTCTTCCGGCTTGCCCTGAACGATGATTTCGCCCGCTGCCATGACGAGCAATTTGTCCGCAAGCTTCAGCACGGAATCAAGGCGTTGCTCAACGAGCAGAATGGTGATCCCCAATTCCTGGTTGAGCCTTCCGAGCAGGGCAACGAACTGCTCCGAGGCGATCGGATCGAGCTCCGCCGTCGGCTCATCCAACAAAAGCAGCCTGGGCCCCGCCGCCATGACCGAAGCGAGCGCAAGCATCTGCTTTTCGCCCCCGGATAGCTCCGCAGTGTCCTTCCTGAACCAGGAAGCGATTCCGAAAAAGGAAGCGAGTTCCCCGATCCTGCTTTCGATTTTTTCCTTGGGAAAGCCGAGATTTTCCAAACCGAAGGCCAGTTCATGGTATACCCTGGCGGTCACGATCTGGTTTTCCGGCTTTTGCATGACATATCCGATTTCCGCGGAGAGGCGCGGGGAAAGCTCTTCCCGGGGTCGATTGAAAATTAGAATTTCGCCCGCCAGCCTTCCCTTCGGAGCGACTTCTTTCTTAAGGATTCTTAAAAGCGTTGATTTTCCGCTTCCCGAGGGTCCCGTCAGCACCGCGAATTCCCCTTCCCTAAGCGAGAAACTCACGTCCTTCAGAGCGGGTTTGTCATCGTAATGAAAACTTAGATTTTTGACCGCAACCAATGCCATTTCAATTTCTCCTTCATTTCCAGGATTGCTCCGCCGAAGAAAAAGAGGGCCGCCCCCAAAACCCTGCAATGCGGAGAGATGGCAACAATGAATGCCGATATCGAAACAATCAAAAACGCGAGATCGCTCCCCCGGAAGCGATAGGGTCCGTAATTCGTTCTTTTCGCGGAGCCGAATCCGCGCGCTCTCATCGCCAGCGCCGCATCGAGGGCGTTTTCCAGGGACCAGGAGATGAGCGCGACAAAGGTTTTCATCCGGCTTTTGACTCTATTGAAAAAACCTTCCCCATGCAGGCCCAAAGCCCTCTGGGCCTGGCCGATTCTTTCCCCCTGCTTGGAGAAGAGGGGAACGAATCGCAATCCCATCGAAACAAGCAGGGCGGTGTTCGGCAGCGCGCCTCCGAAAAGGTAGATGAATTTGTCTGCGGAAAGCAAATGATTGAAGAGAATGAACCAATGGATGACGGCCAGTATCATCAAAGCGATGTCCAGCCCCGCCAAGAGGGCTTCTTCCGTAATCCTGAGCCGGCCGATGTAAAAGAGTGGTGAGCCGTTCTGATTGAAAAGCGGGTTGAGGATGATTATCAGCGCGGAAAAAAGCAAATTCCAGAGCAGGGTTTTTGCTTTGATTTTTTCATGAAGCGTTTGCGTCAATAACCCGGCCGCGAGGGACAGCGCCAGAACTGCCCGATTCTTTACCAGCATCGTGAGAATCATGACCAGGGCAAGATGCACAAAAACCGGGGCAGGATGCGATCTCTTCAAACTCATGGGCACTCCTGATAAAAAAATGCCGCTTCGGCGGCAATTTTCTCTGCTCGCAAAACCCACTTCCCGCCGAAATGGTTCGCGCTGATTACGGCAGGTCTCCTGACTTCGGGATTTCAAGCATGGTTTCCGTCCTTCCCGGTTTCCCAGTGGATCTTACGGAACCATTAATCCCATACAGTAGCGGGGGCTGTCACGGATTCTCACCGTGTTCCCTTTTAATGCTTTGAAAAGCAACCGTAATCGCCATTATTATAACACAAAAGAAAAGCCATCGCAACGCTAACTTGAAATTTTATGGGGAATAATGTAAAATGGAAGTATGGTTAATGAGGAAAAATTAAAGAAAACTATTTCGAAAAACTTGATCCGATACAGGAAAATGAACAATCTGACGCAGATGGAATTGGCGGTCGCGCTCAATTATTCTGACAAGGCGATATCGAAATGGGAAAGGGGAGAAAGTTTGCCGGACATTTATGTCCTTTCGCTCATCGCCGATTTTTATAACATCACCGTGAACGACCTCATCTCCGATCAGCTCGGGGAAAACAAGAAAATCTACCAGGCGGAAAAAATCATCTCCCTGCTTTCGACGGTGGTGATCTACACGATCGCGACCATCAGTTTCGTTTTTTTGATCATCAGCAATTTCCGAGTTTCCAGACCCTGGCTCGTCTTCATCTATGCCCTGCCTTTTTCCGCTTTTGTTCTCATATTTTTCAGAAAAAAGTGGAACAGCAGGCTCTATGAACTCATCATCGGCACGATCCTAATCTGGACGATCGCGCTCTCCCTGCATCTCACTTTCTATCCGCGAGTGGACAAGATGTGGATGATTTACATCGTCTGCATTCCCCTGCAATTGATATTGCTTTCCTGGTTCATTTTGAAGGTCTATTACAAAAAATAATCCCCGCCCTGCGGGGATTATTAATTAGGTCTGTATTCATAGCGGATGTATTCGAAACTGCCATGCTTTTCGATGCAGTCCGTCATCCAGGCATGCACCCTGTCCCTGAGCTCCTGCTTCGCTTCCTGGCAGGGAAGATCTGTTCTTGGGTAGAAGGGTTCGCTGATGTGGATGGTCGGCTTGGGCGGGCGCTTTTTGAAAATCTTTCTTGCCCTGTAGACAGTGACCATGGCGAAGACCGGCGAATTCAGTTTCACCGGGTAACGGAAGGAAGTCGCGAGAAAGGGCCGGATCTTATTGTAATAGGGCCAGATGTGCGCTTCCGGATAAATGGCGATTGCCTTTTTTTTCCGCCACCTTTCTTCCACCGCCCGGGTGAATTGCTTCATCGCTTCCATTCCGGAGGGAATCGGGAGCGCGCCGAGCATCATCACAATCTGTTTCAAGCCCCGGATCGAAATCGCATCGCGGTTGGCGATGACATAGGATTTTTTCGGAAAGGCGATCAGGGAATGGGTGAAGGCGTCAAAGAAATGCGTGTGGTTCCCATAAAGGAAGTAGCCCGTTCCGCGTGCTTTTCTTAAGGCTTTCCTGTTTTTCACGCGCAGGCGGAGAATCAGGAAACAAAAGATAGTGATTAAGGGAAAGGCGATGAAATAATAGAGGATGAAACTCGCCAAACGGAAGAAGGGGTTTCTGTTGATGAAGGGAAAATCGGGCCCGATGTCGATTTGCTTGATCTTCGTTCCCGCGAAATCGTCATCCACGGGATCGGAATAATAAATGACTTTTTTATTCATCGGACTGCCTCCGCGTTCCTGAGAATCATTTCTTCCATCGCGTCCATGCAGCCCCCTTGGTCGAATTTGTTTTTATAGCAGAGATAGGCTTCGCTTGCTTCCTCCCTCGCTTCCGGATTGTCCAGCCAATAATCGATTCTCTCCGCGAGGCTTTCCGGATCATTCAGACGGAAGAGATTTTCCGGGGCGAGGGCAAAATGCCGGGTCGCGCTCCGCGGCGAATCGGAAATCACCGGCACCAAACCGCAACTGATCGCTTCCAGACAGGCAATCGCTTCGATTTCGATTTCCGCAGGATGGATGTAGAGATCCGAATAATTGATGCAATCGACCAACTCTCGTCGGGAAAAGAAACGGAAGAGCGGCTTCACGGGAAGAATCCCCGCCACCTTTTCCAATTTTTCGCGCTGGGGTCCCGCCCCCGCAAAAATCAGCTGAAGTTTCTCCCTGTGTTTGGAAAGATTCGCTGCTTGGATCAGAATCCGCTGTGATTTTTCTTTACTGAAGCGGCCGATGGAAAGGAGCACGAATCTGTCCCGAAAAGCTTCCGGTTTCGGAACTTTCTTTTTCCGGAATTCGCCGTTCACGCCGTTCGAAATGACGACCCCGTTGGTTTTTCCGACGATTTTCTCGAAAGTGTCCCTGATGAATTGCGTCGGATAATGAATGCAGTCGACATGGCGATAAACGGTGCGGTAGAAATATTTATAAGTGAGCTTGTTCGCCAGTTTGCTGTTCATCAGAAAAACATGGTTCGTGAAGTTTTCCGCCTGGCAGTGGAAACCCGCGGTCAGGGGTTTTTTAAATTTTTTGGCGATTTTCACCGCCGCCTTGCTCAGGAAAAAGGGAAGCATCAAATGAACCGCGTCAGCATCGCGGATCGCTTCCTCAAGCACCTGCTTCTCCCCCCTGGCAAGCGCGATTCCGTTTTTCTTCACGTAATTGTTTAAGGGCCCGAGATTCAGGGTCTTCACCACATAGTACCCCGGAAGGTCTTTCTTGTCCTGATCGGGGCAAATGACCCTCACTTCATGGCCCTTTGCCTTCAGGCTTCTGATCAGATTCATGGCTGCGATGGCCGTGCCGTTGTTTTCCTTGCCCAGCACGTCGCATACTACCGTTATGATCATGGTCCCACCTGCTTTCAGTGAAATTATAAGCCACAAACAGGCGGATGCCAATGAATAATGAGTAGAGTTTGTCTACAAAAAGTAGAATCATGAAAAAAAGGCGCTTTTTTGCGCCTCAGCCTGTTGACAAACTACTTTTTTAGGAAATCCTAAAAGAGTAGTTTTATTTTTTCCCCACTATAGTATAAAATATTAGTTATTTTATAACAAAATGATATAATAAATAGATAATATAAATCCTTTTCTCCCACTTTTTAAATATGTCTATATTAAAATTAAATGAGCGTTGACTTTGTCAACGCTCTGGCCTATAAATTGAAACTCATTTTCAGAAAATCGATGTAATTGTTGTAATGGTTTTTCACTTCCGCGGCGGGCGCCCGCTTCGTCAGAAACTTTTCCAGGCAGGCTTTCCCGATCATTTTTATCAGGTTCACGATTTTATGCGAATGTTTCGATTTCCTGACCTCGGCCGGAAAACAAGTCAGATCAAGTTCCACATCCGGTTCAATGATTTTCTCGAGCAGGTCCTCGCGGGCTTTGTCATTGAAAATAGTGGAGATGATATTGATTCTGAATTGCCTGTTTTCTTCGTTTGCAAGTTTGTCGATTGTGTCGGAAAACTTCATTTTCAAAGCCTCGTACACATCGTTGTCGGTTTCCCGCAGGTATCTTTGGAATTTTTTCCTGTCGATGCCGTACATGTAATGAATCAGATAAATGAAGAGATCCTCGACATTTTCAAAATATTGATAGAAACTTCCGCGCGGAATCTGCGCCTCCTTCACGATGTTCGCGATCACCGCTTTTTCCAAAGGCACGCGCGAAAATTCCTTCTTGGCCGCCCTGAGGATTCTAATCCTCTTTTCCTTGGGTAAATTCAGGAATGTTCTGGTTGGCATAAGTCACCTCCATACCTAAAATTATTTTATCATAATTGAAAAATCATTGCAATAATAACCCTCGCGAGTATGATAAAACAGTTTCCTTAAATGAAGATTAAACCTGTAAATCCCCTTTCTTGATCCAACCCGCCTTCCGGAAAAGCACATCCAATAGAAAAACCAGCACGAGGGGGAGCGCAAACTGCAGGATGATGATGCTCGGCCAGGCGGCATCCCCCATCGAATGAAAGGTTCCGATCTGTCCGACCAGGCCCGATGTTCCCATGCCGCTGCCTTCCTTTGTGCAGGTGGTCTGAAAAACGAGCGTCGCCAGCGGCCCCAAAACGGCGCTCGCGATGATCGGCGGAAGCCAGAGCAGAGGTTTTTTCAAAATGTTTTTGAACTGCAGCATGGAGGTTCCGAGAGCGACGGAAACCACGGTTCCGAAATTGTTGTCCTTCCGGGACATGACCGCAAACCCCAGCATCTGCGTCGCACAGCCGACGACCGCCGCTCCGCCCGCCAGGCCGTCAAGCCCGATTGCGATGGCGATGGCAGCCGAAGAGATCGGCGCGGTCAGAGCCATGCCCATGACCACCGCAATGATGATGCCCATCAGGAAGGGTTTTGCTCCGGTCGCCCATTTGATGAATTCGCCGAGCGAACGCATCATGCCCGACACGGGCTCATTTATGAGCAGGTACACGCCGTAAGCGACGGCAGAGGACGCAAGCGGAATCAGAATGATGTCCAAAAAGGTTTTTTTTCGAAAAATGAGGTTCAGGACCTCGATCGCAGCGATGACGGTGAGGTATTCCACCATCGGATCGCCGATTTTAAGGCCGGAGGCGATGCCTCCCGCAATGCCCGCGGCGACCAGACGCAAACCTTCCAGTTTCAGGCTCCAGGCGATGCCGATGCCGATCCCGACGCCGGTCAAGTTCTTCAGTAACACCGCCAGTTCGGTCAAGAATTTTATATCAAGCAATTCCCCGGCGGTGTTGATGATCGTGCCGACGATTAGTGTTGAAAAGAGACCGTAGGCCATGCCGTTGAAGGTTTTCACCAGATAATCAAGGATTTTTTTCAGAATGTCTTTCATGTTCTTCCGCCCCCATTACCAGCATTATACATCATTTCGCACATCTTTTCATCAAGAAAATGAAATCCTCTTAAAGCCGGGCCTTAAGAGGATTTTTTTCATGCTTCTTTTTTCAGCATTCTCGCAAAGAAGTCAATCAACTCATAGACCGCATTCAGGAAAATTCCGAAAATCGCTGCGGTGGCAATCGGGGGAAGGTCGATTCCAAAGAAGGGAACACTTCCCAAGAAACTACCTCCGAGGCCGATGATCAGAATCGTGGCAATTACGGAAAGGTTTTTTGCGTCGAAGAGATTGACCTTCTTGTCGAGCATGATCGAAATCCCCTGGGCCCCGATGACGCCGAAGAGGTAGACCGAAAGCCCGCCGATGACGGCGTTGGGAATCGAATAGACGGCAGCCGAGAGGGGCGTGAAGAAGGAAAGCAGCATTGTGATAATGGCTGCGGCCATGAGGACGTGGATGGAGTAATTCTTGGTGATTGCCATCGTGCTGATGTTTTCGCCGTAGTTGGTTCCGGCGGGGCCGCCGATGGCGCCGCTGATCATGTCGCCCAAGCCGTCACCGATCAAATTCAAGCCAAGTTTTCCTGCAATCCCATACTTTTTCGAAACTCCCTTTTCATCCGCCAACTTGTTCACATATAAATCGAGCTGATAAAGATGTGCAGTCGATTCGGGAATCGTCGCAATCGCAATCGGCATGATCGCAAGCGCCGCCTCCCAGGAAGGTTTCGGCAACGTGAAATGGGGGAGTTTGAAGAAGGGTTCGTTGGCTCCGAGCGAGAAATCCACAAAGCCGATCCCATATTCCTTCCCCACAAAATAGGCCAAGCCATAGCCGAGCAGGAGACCGAGCAAAATCGGAATCTGCCCCAAGGTTCCTTTTTTGACATAGACCGAGAAGAAGATGGTAGATAGGAGGGTAACGAGACCGATCGCGATGCTTAAATTCTGGGCTAAATTAAAGTTATCCTCCGTCACTCCCAAAACACCTTCCGGATCCACCATGTTTTTGAGCGCGGTGCCGGCAAGGGATAGCCCGATGATCAGGGCGACGCTTCCCGTCACTGTCGGGGGCAGGATTTTTTCGATTCTTTCCATGCTGATTTTCCTGACCAAAAGCCCCACGGCGATGGAAATCAAACCGGAAAGGACGATTCCGAATTGAGCTTGGGAGATCAGAGCGTCGGGAGCGGGTATGCCGTATTCGGAGGGAATGGTAATCGCGCAGATAGCCGTGATGTAGGAAAAACTGGACCCATAATAAAGGGGAATTTTCTTCCCCGTGATTAGAATGAAGCAAAGCGTGGCCAGACCGCTGGCGAAGATGGTTGTAGAAACGTGAAAGCCGGTGAGAATCGCGACGAGAACGGTCGCGGGGAACATGACGATGATCTGCTGCAAGGCAAAGAGCAGAAGCTTCAAGAATGAAGGTTTTTCGTCCGGCAAATAGCCGATTATTTTTTTGGTTTCAATCATATATCTAACTCCTTATTTAATTTTTTCCCAAAAAAATGACGAATCATGGATTCGTCTTTAATCCAATAATTCGTCATTATTCTTTTTCATATGATTCCGGCACCATCAAGTGCAGTGAGCAAGAAATAAATGAGGAAAAGACCCGCGCTACCCCAGAGCACCGGATGGATCTCTTTTGCTTTCCTCTGGCAGAGTTTCACAATCACATAGAAGATGAAGCCGAAAGCAATCCCGATGGAAATGTTGTAAGCAAGAGTCATCAGGAGCGCCGTGAAGAAGGCAGGTACGGCTTCTGAGAAATCGCTCCAATTGATGTCCTTGAAACTTCCTGCCATCAAAACGCCGACCACGATCAATGCTGGAGCGGTAGCTGCTCCGGGAACCACTGCCGCGACCGGAGCCAGGAATACGCAGAGGAGGAAAAACGCAGCTGTGAAAACGGATGTGAGTCCGGTCCTGCCCCCGGCTTCAATGCCCGCGCTCGATTCCACATAGGTCGTCGTGTTGGAAGTTCCGAAGATGGCACCCACCGAAGTCGCGATCGAGTCAGCAAACAAAGCTTTTTCCATTTTGGTTTTAAAGCCCTTGCTGTTTTCGACGGCCGCGATGTCTTCGTCGGTGAAAATGCCGCTTCTTCTGCCGGTGCCGATGAAGGTGCCGATTGTATCAAATGTGTCGGTGAGACTCAAAGCGAAGATTGCCAGCAATGCCATCGGTATTTTTGACGCATCCTGGAAGAGAGTGCCGATGCCTCTAAAGCCAGCACCGAAGGTTGTCCCGAGTTCTTGGAACGGTTTTCCGATGTCTTGGAAGAGAGTCTTCAGCGGAGAAAGATCGGTTACTCCCAGGGGAATGCCGATGAGGGTGGTGGCGATGATGCCGATGAGAATCGCTCCCCTAACTTTCAGAAGCATCAAAACAATGGAGATTACCAAACCGATGACTGCCAATATCGGAACGGTGGAACTGAAATCAACCAATGAGGGAACGATAGTAGAGTCGACCACGACTCCACCGCCCGGGATTGCAAACCAATGATTAGGATCGGCGGTGAATGTGAGCATGCCCGCATTCTTCACGCCGATGTAAGCGATGAAGAGACCGATTCCGCCGCCGATGGCGAACTGGAGATTCTCCGGTATCGCCCTAACGATCATTTTTCTGATTTTAGTAACTGTAATAATGATGTTAATGAGGCCGCAGATAAACACCATTCCCAAAGCTTCCTGCCAAGCAAAGCCCATGCCCTTGCAAATCGTATAGGTGAACATAGCATTGAGGCCCATGCCCGGAGCGAGAGCATAGGGAACGTTCGCAAAGAGACCCATGACCAAAGTTCCGATGACGGTCGCGATAATCGTCGCCAGGAAAATGGCGCCATGGGGCATCGGATTGTCCAGGGTTCCCGCATTCGTGAGGATGGCAGGATTGACGAAGATGATGTAAACCATGGCGAAGAAGGTCGTCAAGCCAGCAACCAATTCCTTGGTCACAGTAGTACGATTTTCCTTGAGTTTGAAAAAGTCGTTCATACCTTTTCCCTTTCGTTAGATTGTTAGTTTTGCAGTAAATAAAAAAGCAAGCACATAGAGTACTCGCCAATATTTACCAATAGACCTGCTTTTAGACCTGCTTAAAAACAGCTTATCGCTGGCCCATTGCCAATAGTCAAGCGATTAGGTCGCTTGGTAGAGACTCCGGAACCAAATTATCCGGATTATATTGGCGATGCTATTAAATTTACAGTTACAAAACTACGCTACAATTGTACCACAGAGAAAGCGGCATAACAAGAGAATGAAAATGTTTACATGCAAATTTTGTTTGAAAATGTTTGCAGGTCTTGAATCAAAATCTGCAGGCAGCATGTTTTAATAAAATGTCTGAAAAGCAATTGCCTTGAAATAATAAAACAAATGGGCTAGTATAATAATAAATTACAAAGCAACAAAAGGAGAAATGAGTCTTGAAAAAAACTTTTGTAATCTTCGGCGCGACAGGCGACCTGACAAAAAGAAAACTCCTCCCCGCTTTTTATAATCTCCAGGCCGAAAACAGGCTTCCGGAAACTTTCGAAATCATCGCCGTGGGCAGGAGGGATTTCGATTCCGAACTCTACCGGGAAAAAGCGGCGGAGCATGTGAAGAACCATTCCCGAAACAAACCCCGACCTGAGATTTGGAATAAACTCCGGGAAAAAATCCGTTACCTGAAAATGAATTTCACGAAGGAAACAGAATACCCGCAACTCTTTGAAGCGCTCCGCGGCACGGAACTTGCCATCTTTTATTTTGCTGTCGCGCCCGAACATTTTGAAACCATCACCGTAAATTTAAAAAATAAACTCCCTAAGGATTTTGGTGTCCGGGTCGTGATTGAAAAACCCTTCGGCCATGACCTCCCTTCCGCCGCCTCCTTAAACAAACTCCTCTCGGACTCCTTCGGGGAAGAAAACATCTACAGAATCGACCATTATCTCGGAAAAGAGATGACGCAGAACATCCATTTCATCAGATTCGCGAACACGATTTTCGAACCCCTCTGGAACAAAGATTTCATCGAACAGGTCCAGATCATCTCTTCGGAGACGATCGGCGTCGAGGATCGCGGGAATTATTACGAACGCGCGGGTGCGCTTTCCGACATGTTCCAAAGCCACCTGTTGCAACTCCTGAGCTTAATCGCGATGGAGAAGCCGGAAAACCTCGACACGGAGACCGTGAGGGATAAGAAGGTTGAAATCCTCTCCGCTTTGAGGCCGCTTACGCCGGAGGAAGCAGAAAACTACCTCGTCTTCGGGCAGTACTCAGGGGACGGAAACATTCCCGCTTACCGCGAAGAAAGGAATGTTTCTGAAACTTCAGAAACCGAGACCTTCCTGGCGCTCAGGCTCTTCCTCAATTCCGAACGCTGGCGCGGCGTCCCCTTTTACATCATGACCGGGAAGAGACTGCCCGTGAAGAAAACGGAAATCATCATCCAGTTCAAGAAATTCCCCTCGCCCTACGATGAGGATTTACACAATCTCCTCGTCTTCAAAATCCAGCCCGAGGAAGGTGTCTACTTGCGTTTCAACGCCAAGAAAATGGGGGTGACGGACGAAATCGTGCCCGTGAAGATGGACTTCTGCCAGAACTGCCATATCGGGCTCAATTCACCCGAAGCATATGAACGGCTGCTCGATGATGCGATCAAGGGCGATTCCGCCCGCTTCACGCGTTGGGACGAAATCGAGCATTCCTGGAGGTTTGTACAAGGGTTGAAGGAACATAAAAGCAAACTCCACTTCTACCCTCCTTTCACCTGGGGACCGGAGGGGGCCTGGGAGATGATCAAAAGAGACGGAAAACATTGGTTCAATTCGGAGGATGAGGATGAAAATTTATGACATTTCCATGACCATATCGGAAAAGATGCCGGTATACAAAAACCGGGATGAAAAAAAACCAGGTTTGCTTCCGGAAAGGAAGGGGCATGTTTATGAAACGCGCCTGGAAATGAATCTTCACACGGGGACCCATGTCGATGCCCCCCTGCACATGCTTCCCGATGGAAAAACGGTTTTGGATTACCCCTTGGAGAAATTCATCGCGCCCTGCCGGGTGCTCGCCTTTCCTGAAACAAGGAAAATCGGTGCCGCGGAATTGCAAACGAAACAAATCGAAAAGGGCGATTTCGTGCTCCTGAAAACAGCCAATTCCGAAAGCGATGTTTTTGAATTCGATTTTGCTTATCTTTCAGCGGACGGAGCGGAATATCTGAAAGAACTGGGCGCCTCCGGCATCGGGATTGACGCCCTCGGCATTGAAAGGGACCAGGAAGGTCACCCCACGCATAAAATTCTTCTCGGGGCGGGGATTCCTGTTCTTGAAGGATTGCGCTTAAAAGATGTGCCCGAGGGAAGGTATCTTTTGCTTGCCCTGCCCCTAAAAATCGAAGGCGCGGAAGCCGCTCCCGTCAGAGCCGTGCTTGTTGACAAAATATTCGGTTGACCCGAATATTTTTTTTGCTTTGCCAGGCGGAATGGTTCTTTCTTTTCATAGTTAAAATATGGTATAATTAGCATAGAATTTATAAAGAAGGAGACAAGCCTTTGAAGAATTTGTTTAATGTAAAAACGGAGATCGGAAAACTGGAGAAAGTTTTGTTGCACAGGCCGGGGGGCGAACTCGAAAACCTCACCCCGAAGATGTTGGAAAAACTGCTTTTTGACGACATTCCCTGGCTTGATCTGGCCGTCCGGGAACATGATTATTTGGCGGATTTGCTGAAGAAATGCGGAGTCGAGGTGGTTTATCTTGCAGATTTGGTTGCGGAAGCATTGGATGCGAACGCGGAAGTGAAAGCAAGTTTCATCAGCCAGTTCCTGTCCGAAGCCAACATTTACAGCGAAACCTTGACCGAAGTTCTGACAGATTATCTCAATTCATTTTCCGACACCAAAGAAATGGTCGAAAAGACCATGGCGGGAATCAAAAAATCGGAAGTGCCTAATTTTATCAGAAGGACGCTTTCCGATTACATCAGGGACTATCCCTTCATCACCGATCCGATGCCGAACCTCTATTTCACCCGCGATCCCTTCTGCGTCGTCGGTCACGGCATCATGTTAAACAAAATGTACACGCTGACGCGGAGCCGGGAGACGATTTACGGCGAATACATTTTCAAATACCATCCCGTCTACGGGAACCCTCCCGGAATCTACTTCTTCCGCGACTTCCCTTCCACAATCGAAGGGGGGGACGTCATCGTCCTGAGCGAAAAAATCATCGCCGTCGGCGTGAGCGAACGCACGCACCCGGCATCGATTGAAAAACTCGCAAAGAACCTCTTTTATAAATACGAAACGAGCTTTGAAAAAGTGCTCGCCATGGACATTCCGAAGACGCGTTCCTTCATGCACCTGGACACCGTCTTCACGCAGGTGGATCATGACAAATTCACCACGCATGCGGAACTTAAGGAAACGATGCGGGTGTTCGAACTGACGAGGGATCCGGAAAGGGAAGGGAAATTGCTCGTGAAGCCGATTGAAAAATCCCTGAAGGAAATCCTTGAGTTTTATCTGGAGCGCGAAATCGAACTCATCCCCTGCGGTGGCGGGGACGTCGTCGCCGGCAGCCGCGAGCAATGGAACGACGGCGCCAATTGCCTAGCGATCGCGCCCGGAGAAGTCATCGTCTATCAGCGAAACCACATCACGAACGATTTGCTTGTAAAACATGGGGTCAAAATCCATGCGATTCCTTCAAGCGAATTATCCCGCGGCCGGGGCGGGCCCCGCTGCATGAGCATGCCCTTCTACCGCGAAGACATATGAAAACGGAGGATCATAAATGAATTTCAAAAACAGAAGTTTTCTCACCCTGCTTGACTACGAACCCGAAGAAATCATGGCCTTGCTTGAAATCGCGCGCGAGTTGAAAGCAATTAAACGCGAGGGCCGGAAGCAACCGCAACTTCCCGGCAAGAACATTGCCATTATTTTTGAAAAGGACTCCACGAGGACGCGTTGCGCCTTTGAGGTTGCGGCCTATGACTTGGGAATGAACGTGACTTATTTGGGCCCCTCGGGCTCGCAAATGGGAAAAAAGGAAAGCGTCAAGGACACGGCGCGCGTGCTCGGCCGCTTCTATGACGGCATCGAGTTCCGCGGCTTCGCGCAGGAAACTGCGGAAATCCTTGCCCGCTATGCCGGCGTCCCGGTTTGGAACGGCCTCACCGATCTCTATCATCCGACGCAGGTGCTCGCCGATTTTCT
>LFRM01349566.1_pt1 | contig 18957 bp, 14 predicted proteins | sample 618341 | NCBI WGS metagenome assembly LFRM01 (sample SAMN03654438, study PRJNA283298) | anaerobic digester metagenome | isolation source: pool of bioreactors CSTR01a, CSTR02a, and CSTR03a thermophilic anaerobic... | place: Denmark: Kgs. Lyngby | collected 2014-05-21 | reverse complement strand
AGCATGCATATCTTCAATAATATAGCTGTGCAGTGGAATATATGGTTTTCTTCCCAGGTTGGCAACATTGATGCAAGCTCTGCCTCCGGGAACCAAAACCCTGTAAGTTTCCTGGAAGATTCTTTTTAGTAAATTTAGATACTCTTCGAGTGATAAATTATCATCATAGTCCTTACCGACATTATAAGGAGGTGAGGTAACCATCAAGTGGACGCTGTTGTCCGGGAGTTCTGCCATTACTTCACTGCTCTTGCAAAAAATTTTATTAATATTTCCAGGATCTATAGGGTTTTCTATATATTTTACGTTTTTCTCCTGGTTTAAACCCTCATAAAGCCTGCTTTTATAAAAGCTGGAAGCGTCATGATTTATTCTTCCCGGTGTTCCAAAAGAACTTGTTTTTGTCCCATTTTTTCTTCTGCTGTAAAATGTTTGCGGTTGTTTCATAAAATTATTTTTCTGTCTCCTTTATAAGTTTTAAAAAACATAGAGCTTTTTGTTCATAAGTTAACTCTTTATCAGCAATTTCAATAATTTCGCCAAGACGTTTTTTGCTTTGCATACCCGAAAAGAATTCCCTGTCTTCATTAAGAAGGTCAAGACAGTGTAAATAATTGCCGCAGCCGCTCAGATTTGCTAAAATATCTATGGTGGGTTGATTCATTTGTTGCATACCTAAACAATTTCATATGGGAAAGGGTGCCAATGCTCATGATTGAATTTAAAACCAAGGTGTTAACCACAACGATAATGGACCCACGCGACAATTTTAATCGGAAAGAGATAGAGACCGAGATTCGCTTTGATCCCCTCACTGGGGAAAGCAGCAGGCTGGCCCATTTCGGCATGATTAAACCGCAAAAAGAAGATTTCTCCTCCTGGGACACTCCCGAAAACCACAGTCGCTGTCCTTTCTGCCCTCCGAATATCGAAAAGATAACGCCACGTTTTCCGCCGGAGCATCTGCCGGAGGGGCGACTGCATAGGGGTGAGACGACACTTCTCCCTAATATCGCCCCATATGACCAGTTCAGCGCTCTGGCAGTAATGAGCCGCGACCATGTGGTGCCCTTGGAGAAGCTGTCTCCCCGCCTTTTAAAAGACGCTTTCGAGGCCGGACTGGAATTTTTCCGGATTATCGCTGCCAAGAAATACCAACTGCCCTATTATGCCATCATGTGGAATTACATGCCTCCTTCTGGAGGTGGTATAGTCCACCCTCACCAGCAGCCCATCATCAGCGATGCTCCGGGGAATCTTTTCAGGAAAGCTCTGGAAAACAGCCGGCGCTACTACCAGGCTCACCGTCAAAGCTACTGGAAGGAGATCTGCCGTGTGGAAAAAGAGAAAGGCCAGAGGTTCATCGGCGAACTGGAGAGAAGCTGCTGGCTTATCTCTTTTGCGCCGCTGGGCGTAATGGGAGAGTTTCTGGGCATCTTTCCAGATGTCCATACCATCTTCGATGTTGATGAAACGGTAGTTGATGAACTGGTAAGCGGCCTGGAGCGCCTCTTCAGCTACTTTTTATCCCTCAATATATATAGCTTTAACATGGGGCTCTTTTTCGCCCCTGCAGGCACGGAGCAATATTTTTCACTGCACCTGCGTCTCATACCCAGGCTTTATTTAAACCTGGTTCACAGGCCGTCTGATATTAACGCAGTGCAAATGATCCTGCAGGAGCCCTTTGCGGTGGTATATCCGGAAAAACAGTGTGCGGAGCTCAGGTCCTTCTGGTAAACACCGGAGGCATGTTACATTTGTGTTGGCTGGCCTGCTGCATCGCTTTAATTTTTGCTGCTACAGCGGGATTCACTTTCCCGCCCTTTAGATAGCTGTCCAACTCCATATACGAGAAACCAAGCTCATCTTCGTCGCTTTGGCCCTCCCACAGCCCTGCTGTGGGTTTTCTTTCGATTATCTCACGGGGTATCTCCAGGTAAGCGGCTAGCTCACAGACCTCTTCCTTTAAGAGATCGCCGATCGGTTCAAAATCAACACCTGCATCGCCGTACTTGGTAAAATAGCCGATACTAATCTCGCTTTTGTTGCCGGTTCCGATTACCCGATAGGAATGCTGGGCGGCAAGATAATAGAGAACGCTCATGCGCAGGCGGGGTTTTAAATTGGCTGCCGCCAGGCTTATCCCGGTTTCATCTGCCTTTTTGTTTTCCAGCGCCAGAAGCATCTCGTCGAAGACGCGGTCCAGGCTAATTGTTTTACAGGGTATGCTGAATTTTTTCGCGACCAGTTCGGCATGCGACCGTTCTGTTTCCGGGCTGTAACACGGCATAATTACCCCCAGGCTGTTCTCGGGGAAGGCTTTTCGGCACAAAACCGCCACCACAGCCGAATCGATCCCCCCGCTTAACCCAAATATGGTACCCCGGCCTCCTGAAGAAATCACTTTTTCCCGCAACCAGTTGATAATATCGCGGCACAGGCTTGCAGCGTCCATTCTGGATATCTCCTTTCTTTGGTTGTAGCATTTTCTGTTAATGATTGCTCTTATCTTCCCCGGCTTCCTCGAAAATAAAGGGATAGGCGGGCCATATACCGCTCTTTTCCAGAGAAGTTAAAAACCTTTGGTAGAATGACGGGTAACGAGAGGTAATATACTTCGTTATTTCTCCCATTTCCTGCCTTTTAGTTTTACCCGATACAGGGCAGGGGTTCTCAATAACCGGTAAGTTTTCCAACCGGACAAGGGAGGATACTGTGCTCTGGGTAATGGAAGTCAATGGCCTGATCAGATAGAGATCCTGCCGGCTCAGGTAGGTGTGCGGTTTAAATGTCTCCATTTTTCCGGTATATATTAAATTAAGGAAGAAGGTCTGGATGACATCATCAAGATGATGCCCCAAAGCCACACGGTTGCAACCCAACTCCCTGGCTGCTTTGTGTAAAGCGCCACGCCTAAGCTTGGCACACAGTGAACAGGGATTCTTCTCCCGGCGCAGCTCGAAGACAATCTTAGCTATCCTGGTTTTCTCCACGTGAAAGGGTATCCCCAGTCTTGAACACAAGCCTTCCAAAGGGGTGATATCCATTTCCCATCCCAGATCGACAAAAATCGCCTGCATGGAAAAAGGAAAAGGTGCATGTGACCGGACCAGGGACATAATGTAAAGAAGGGCGCTGCTGTCTTTCCCTCCCGAAACTCCAAGGGCCAGCCGATCCCCTTCACTTAGCATCCCATATTTGATGATTGTTTTTTTAACCGGGGTTAAAAACCACCTGTTGTAATTGCGATTCATTACTCCGAACCTTCCCGCCTTGTCATACTTGATGATAGCACAAAATTTCCCTGCAGGAAATAGTTTTTAATATGGTCATATTTCTATTATAAACCTCTTTTTTATTATTGACATCTCCAGTAGCAACTGTTAAAATAAGTCGGAAGTAAAAAGTTCCTTTAAACCAGTCCGGAGAGGCTGGAAAGGAGTTTAACAGGTTGCTTGCTTAATTTAAAGGTGGCTTTTAACCTCCTTGGGCCCATCCGGCCGCGGAGGTTTTTTTATGCCGTCACGGATTTGCTTGGAGCAGGATTTATACTCTGTAAATACTGCTCCTGCGATACAGAGGAGGTAAACTTATGGAAGCCAGGCTCGTTTTGGAAGACGGTTCCCTGTTCAAAGGCAGTTCCCGCGGCGCCCGGGGAGAAGCCTGGGGCGAAGTTGTTTTTAACACCAGTATGACAGGTTACCAGGAGATTTTGACTGATCCTTCCTGCTGCGGCCACATCTTAACAATGACTTTTCCCCTTATCGGTAATTATGGTATAAACAAGGATGATTTCGAGTCCCGGCGCCCCTTTTTAAGGGGCTTTATTGCCCGCGAATTCTGCCAAACGCCCAGCAACTGGCGCTCCGTGATGACGGTAGAAGAGTATTTGACAGCAAACAACATTATCGCCATGGATGATATCGATACGAGGGCTTTAACTAGGCGGCTCAGAGAAAAAGGCAGCATGCGGGGGATAATTACTACTGAAGATACGCCCCTGGAGAAGCTCCTGGAGAAAGTAAAAAAGCTCCCCGCCATCTCCGAGCTTGATTTTATCCCGGAGGTGACGACACCGGAGCCATATACCTGGGAAAACGAAGGCCCGCACGTTGTAATCATCGACCTGGGGCTTAAACTTTCCATCGGGCGCTCCCTGCATAACACCGGCTGCCGGATCACCGTCGTGCCGGCTTTTTTTAGCGCCCGGGAGATCATGGAGTTGAAACCGGCTGGTGTAGTGTTCTCCAACGGACCCGGAGACCCGCAGATGGCCAAAGGGGCTATCGAAACAGTCCACGAACTTGCCGGCCGGGTACCCCTGCTGGGGATCTGCCTGGGCCATCAAATCATCGCCATAGCCCTGGGTGCCAAAACCTACAAGCTGAAATTCGGGCACCGTGGGGCCAACCATCCCGTAAAAGATCTTTTCGGGGATAGGATTTTCATTACCTCCCAGAATCACGGTTTTGCCGTTGATAGAAACAGCCTGCCAAAAGGCCTGCAGGTAACACAGGTAAACCTCAATGACGGTACGGTAGAGGGGCTGCGGGAGGAAAAACTGAAGCTCTTGACCGTTCAGTACCACCCCGAAGCATTTCCGGGGTCTATTGATTCTCACCAGCTGTTCGCTCATTTCCTGGAGTACATGAAAGTATCGTAGTTTTCAAGCAAACCAGCGGAGGTGTCCAACTTATGCCGAAAGACCCGACGATTAAGAAAGTGATGGTAATAGGGTCGGGCCCTATTGTTATCGGTCAGGCTGCCGAATTTGACTACGCCGGTTCCCAGGCCTGCCGCGCCCTGAAGGAGGAAGGGGTGGAGGTAGTCCTGGTTAACAGTAACCCGGCCACAATTATGACCGATACGCATATGGCCGACCGTGTTTATCTGGAGCCGCTGACCGCAGATTTCGTTACCCGTATCCTGGAAAGGGAGAGACCTGACGGGCTCCTGCCCACCCTGGGGGGGCAGGTCGGGTTAAACACTGCCAAGGAAGTCGCTCGCCAGGGAGTCCTGGATAGACTGGGGATCCGGTTGCTGGGAACACTGCTGGAAACCATCGAAAAAGCGGAAGACAGGGAGAAATTCAAGCAGATGCTGCAGGAGATCGGCGAACCCGTACCGCCCAGCGGCATCGTTTCCACCGTGGAAGATGCCCTGGATCTTGCCGGGGATATCGGTTATCCCGTCATCGTCAGGCCCGCTTATACCCTGGGTGGGACCGGCGGCGGTATCGCCGGGGATGCCGATGAACTCCGGGAGATTGCTCTCCGCGGCTTGAAGTACAGCCTTATTCATCAACTGCTTATCGAAAAGAGTGTCAGCGGATGGAAAGAAATTGAATTTGAAGTAATGAGGGATAGCGCCGGCACCTGTATAACAATCTGCAGCATGGAAAATATTGACCCCATAGGGATCCACACCGGGGACAGCATCGTCGTGGCTCCGGCCCTTACCCTTACCGACCGGGAGTACCAGATGCTGCGCACTGCCTCTTTAAAAATTATCCGCGCCCTAGGTATCGAAGGGGGTTGCAACATACAATTTGCCCTGGATACCGCCAGCTTTAACTATTACGTCATTGAAGTCAACCCCAGGGTAAGCCGCTCCAGTGCCCTGGCCTCCAAAGCGACAGGCTATCCCATTGCCAAGGTAGCCAGCAAAATCGCCATCGGGCTCAGGCTTGACGAGATCAAAAACGCTGTTACAGGGAAGACGTGGGCAGCCTTTGAGCCCTCGCTCGATTACTGTGTGGTCAAATTTCCGCGCTGGCCTTTTGATAAATTTGCTACGGCCGACCGTAAGCTGGGCACACAGATGAAGGCCACCGGTGAGGTGATGGCCCTGGGGCGCTCTTTCCAGGAATCCCTGCTCAAGGCCATCCGCTCCCTGGAGATAGACATCTTCCACCTCGAGTTACCGGAGCTCAAGCAACTCTCACCGGGTGCGCTGAGAGCAGAGCTTTCTTCCCCGACGGACCGCCGTCTTTTTGCCGTAGCCGAAGCCATGCGGCGTGGGCTTTCCCTTAAGGAGATTAACTATCTCTGCAAAATCGATCTCTTCTTCCTGCATAAAATCAAGGAGATCATTGATCTGGAAGAAAAGCTGAAGACACAGGGCAGGGAAAGTCTGAACAGCGAACTGCTTACCTCTGCTAAATATAACGGCTTTTGCGATTACACCATCGCCCAGCTTACCGAAAGAACTGAGGAAGAGGTACGCTCCCTGCGCCGGAAGTATGGTATTAAACCGGTCTTCAAAATGGTCGATACCTGCGCAGCGGAATTTGCTGCGGAGACGCCTTATTATTACTCCACCTACGACCAGGAAAATGAAGTCCGCCCTTCTTCCAAGGAGAAAATTGTTGTCCTGGGAGCAGGCCCGATCCGCATCGGCCAGGGGATTGAGTTCGATTACTGTTCCGTTCACGCCTCCTGGGCACTGAGAGAAGAAGGGGTCGAATCGATCATTATCAATAACAACCCGGAGACGGTCAGCACGGATTTCGATACCTCAGACCGCCTGTACTTCGAGCCCCTTGTCCTGGAAGACGTTCTCAATGTCATAGAAACGGAGTCTCCGCTGGGGGCGGTAGTCCAGTTCGGCGGCCAGACCGCTATCAACCTGGCCGAACCGCTGGCTCGCGAGGGGATCAACATTATCGGCACCCGGGTCGAAGATATTGATGCCGCGGAAGATCGCCGCCGTTTTGACGACCTCCTGGAGAGGCTGAACATTCCGCGTCCTCCCGGGGGCACGGCTGTAACTGTGGAACAGGCGGAACAAATCGCCAAAAAGATCGGCTATCCCGTCCTGGTCCGCCCCTCTTATGTTCTGGGCGGACGGGCCATGGAAATAGTGTATAATAGCAAAGACCTGCGGGAGTACATGACCACCGCTGTTAAAGTGTCCCCCAACCACCCGGTGCTGGTCGACAAGTACCTGAAAGGTGTGGAGCTGGAAACCGACGCTGTGGCCGACGGCCGCGAATGCCTAATCCCGGGGATCATGGAGCATATTGAAAAAGCCGGCGTTCATTCCGGTGACAGCATCGCTGTCTATCCCCCGGTAAATGTTACTCCTGCCCAGCAAGAAAAGATTATTGCTTATACTACGGAGCTGTCGCGGGAGCTTAATATCAAAGGGAGCATCAATATACAATATGTCCATCATGAAGGAGTTCTCTATGTCCTGGAGGTCAATCCCCGCTCCAGCCGGACGGTTCCCTTCCTGAGCAAAGTGACGGGGATCCCCATGATCAACCTGGCCACCAAGATCTCACTGGGCAAAACGTTGCCGGAGCTGGGGTTCCGGGGAGGCCTTATCCCTCCGCCCTCTTTCGTAGGCATTAAAGCGCCCGTATTCTCCTTTTCCAAGCTCTACCGGCTGGAAACCTCCCTGGGGCCGGAAATGAAGTCCACAGGCGAAGTCATGGGTATTAACAGGTTTTTCCCCCGTGCCCTTTACAAGGCCCTGGCAGCCTCGGGCTTTGAGCTGCCGCCCCAGGGCAACGTGCTGGTCACCGTTGCCGATAAAGACAAAAAAGAAGCGCTGCCTTTAATAAGAACGCTCTCCAGGATGGGCTTTAAAATACACGCCACCAGGGGAACAGCCCTGTTCCTCGAAGAAGCCGGCCTGGAGGTGGAACGCATCAATAAGATCCGGGAAGGTTCCCCTCATGTTGTGGACCTTATCCAATCCGGCTCGGTGGACCTGGTCATCAACACCCTGACAAAGGGTAAAATGCCCAATACGGACGGCTTTCGCATCCGCCGGGCTGCAGTCGAACACAATGTTCCCTGCTTTACTTCCCTGGATACAGCCACAGCCGCCGGAGAAATCCTGGAGGAGCTAAGGCTGGGAGAGGACCCCGGGGTGCTTTCCCTGCAGGAATACCTGGCCTTGAGCTGCTGCTAAGGTTGAAAAATATTGGCTGCCCCGGCGCTGCGGCAGAGTTCTTCCCACCGGCGTTCCACGTTTTCCTGTATGAACTTGATGTGTGTACTATCCAGGGAGGAGAAACGCTTTTGCGGCTTTAGATAAACATCTACCGGCAGGTACTCCTCCGGCAGTAAATTGATTCTGTATTTTACCCCGTCTTCCACCTCCCAAAGTGGGAAAAGGCGGGTTAAGACGGCCAGGCGGGAAAGCTCTATAGTTTTATCGCTCTGGCTGCCCCAACCCGGCGGGCAGGGGGTTAAAATATGCAAGAAGCGGAAGCCCTTTATTTCCAGGGCCCGTTCGATTTTGGCGCTTAAATCTCCGGGGTAAGCTATCGTGGCTGTAGCGGCATAGGGTACCTGGTGAGCGGCCATGATTTTCATAATATCCTTTTTGGGGTTGCTTTTTATTTTGGGGGCGGGTGTTGTAGTAGAGTGGGAGCCGTAAGGGCTGGCCGAGCTCTTCTGCATGCCGGTGTTCATATATGCTTCATTGTCATAACAGACAAAGATAATATCCTCGTTGCGCTCGGCCACGCCGGAAAGCCCCTGCAGCCCGATATCAAAGGTGGCGCCGTCACCGGCCAGGGCAATAACCTGCGTTTGCCTGTCCCCGACAGCCTCCAGCCCCTTTTTTATCCCCGCGCCTGTGGCAGCCGCCGACGGGAAGGGGCAATGCAATACCACCGTCTCCAGGGAACGAAAAGGATACACTCCGGAGATGATACTCCAGCAGGAGGCGGGAATAACAACAACCGCCCTGGAGGCAGCTACCTTGGCGATAAAGCGCACTGCTACAGCCGGGCCGCAGCCAGGACAGGCATTGTGCCCGCTTAAAAAATACTCCTCCGGCAAAAAGCTACCCAATAGAGTATTGATCATTGTAAATCCACCCCCCAGATAATGTTACTCCAGTCCCGGTCCCCGGCGCTTCGGGAAGAGACCGCCTGCAGAGCTCTATGTAAGAGCTCAGGCGTCAGGTCTACTCCTCCTGCCAGGTTGAGCTCGGCTATCTCCCCCCGGTAAGCGGTACCCTGCAGCACCGCCCGCAGCTCCTGGGCAAATATACCGCCTGTTCCGGCTGAAATATTGCGATCGATAACCACGATCCTCTTGATACCCTCCCGGCAAAGGGGTGTTACAATTTCCTCTGCAGGGAGGGGGCGGAAAAGCCTGAGGCGCAGAAGTCCCAGCTTTTCCTGGCCGTTTTTACCGGCGGAAGAACGAAGGAAACTTTTTACCGTCTGGGCGGGTGCACCGGCGGTTACAATTACTGTATCGGCCTCCTCCAGGTTCACAGCTTCCGCCAGCGGATAATGCCGCCCGAAAATCTCCCGGAAGTGAGCCCCTATTTTTCTTGCTAGCTCGGGAACCTTCAATGTAGAGAGGTGACGTTCCTGAAACACGCGGGAAAGGTAACGGGAATCAGTAACAGCCTGAATGGTCTGCGGGTTGGCAGGGCTGATGGCCGCCCTATAGGGCGGAGGAGGCAGGAAGGCATCCACCTGCTCCTGAAGGGGCGGCTCCACCACCTCATAAGTATGGGAGAGGACAAACCCGTCATAGACAACCATGCAGGGGATCCGCGTCTGCTCCGCCAGGCGGAAGGCCATGATCAGCGTATCCATAATCTCCTGCACATCTGCGCAGTAAAATTGTATCCATCCCGTATCGCGTTGTGCAAGGCTGTCCAGTTGATCCGGCTCCAGGCTCCAGGGGGCCCCCATCGCCCGGTTTACGTTGACAAGGACAATGGGCAGGCGGGCTCCGGCGGCCCAGTGCAGCAATTCATGCATGTAAGCCAACCCCTGGCTGGAGGTGGCGGTAAATGTCCTGGCCCCAGCGTAAGAAGCCCCGATCAGGTAGGAGAGAGCCGAATATTCCGATTCCACGCTGACATATTCACCGGGGAAAATACCCTTGGCCCACATATCGGCAATATTTTCTACCAAAGAGGTCTGGGGAGTTATGGGATAAGCGCACACAACCTGGACCCGGGAACATTTTATGGCCAGGGCGGCAGCCTGGTTCCCGTTCATGAGTTTACGCTCCACCGGGGTTCACCTCCTCCATTACCAGGGCGCCCGCCGGGCACTCCTGCACACAGATTCCACAGCCTTTGCAATAATCAAGGAGGATGGCAAAATTTCCGTTGCTGCAGTCAATGGCCAGGTCGGGACAAAAAAGCCAGCATAAACCACAGTTGTTGCAGGTTCCGCAGCTGAAACAGCGCCCCGCTTCTTCCTGCGCGGAACTGAAGCAGCCCTGACGCCGGAAAAGATAGGGATTCAAAGCAGCAAACTCCACAACCTCTTCTTTTCCGCTAAGAGGAGGGATAAGGCCCCGAGGCTCCCCGTTTTGTTCCTCGGGCCACAAAACTCCGGCAAGCAGCAAGGCCGCCTTCCGGCCGCTGAAGATGGCTTGCGGCACAGTTGCAGCGCCGTAGAGAGCATCGCCGGCAGCAAAAATAGCCCTTTTTTCATTCCGGGCAATCCCCTCCGGGGAAAAAGAAAGGGAGGTAATTTTCGCCAACCCGCTTTCCTGCCCTGCCGCGACGATGATAAAATCACATTCCATCTCGAAATCCGTTCCGGGTAGGAGTTGCAGCGCCTCCCCCCGCCGGGAAGGGGCGGCGCGGGCAGCGCGGATCTTCTGCACTCTTCCTGAGCCGCTTATCTCCCTCAATACCGTCTGGAAAAGAAAATTTACTCCGGCCTCCCTGGCGGCGCTGATCTCATCAGGATGAGCAGGTAACTCCTCCGCTGAACGGCGGTAAAGCAGCGTCACTTCTTCCGCTCCCTGCAACATCGCCGTACAGGCCGCGTCGACGGCGGCGTTACCGCCCCCCACGACAACAACACGCCCCAGGTTCTTCTTGCCTTTACCCAGGTGGACACCGGCTAAAAAGTCCACGGCTCCGGTCACACCGGGCAGCTCTTCCCCGGGCACCTTTAGAGGCCTGCTCTCCTGGGCGCCCACCGCCAGCAGCACAGCGTCAAAGCTCTTCTCCAAGTCGCTTAAACCGATATCTTTGCCCACCTCGAGCCCTGTTCTGATAATTACGCCTTCTGACTGCAAAATCTCCAGCTCTCTTTGCAAAATATCCCGTGGCAGGCGGTATTCCGGAATGCCTGTGGCCAGAAGGCCTCCGGCCAGAGGGAGTTTCTCGAGAACGGTCACCTCCACCCCCAGACAGTTTAGATAATAAGCGCAGCTCAGACCCGCAGGCCCCGAGCCGACAACGGCCACTTTGCGGCTCCCTCTTTTCCGTCCCTGCGGAAGGCCGTCCCGGGCGGAAGCAGCCTTATCCCCGTAATTCTTATGCCGCCACAGCCCGACGGCTTTCTCCACTGCACCGATGTTAATAGCCTCGTCCCATGCTCCCCTGCTGCACTGCTGCCGGCAGGGCTGGTAACAGGTATAGCCCGTAATGGCTGGGAAGGGGTTGTACTGCTTTATGACAGACCAGGCCCCTTCCCAGTCTCCGTCCCGCACTTTGTTCATCCAGAGAGGTATGCCGTTTTCAAGGGGGCATAGCTGTCGGCAGGGTGAAGTTTTTTCTACGCGCACGGGGGTTAAGAATCGCCATGACCCCGTTTGGTTCACCGTCGTAGGGATCGTTTCCGGGTAAACGGGCGGTAAAAGGCAATGATTACCTACTGAAGAGCGCATCGCCGACTACCTCCTTAACCTCTTTGTACCCCCGGCGGGCACTTTCCAGGTTTTCTCTTGCAAAATGGAAAATCTTTTCTTTTAAAGTCTCCTCCAACATCTGGAGCGGAACCAGCTTAAGAATTTTGACCAGCGCCCCCAGCATGACGCTGTTTACAAGAGGCACCCCGGAAGAAAGCAGGCCATAATCAGCGGCGATATGTGAGGCATCGACTATGTACAGTTTCCTCCCCCGGGCTGCTTCAGCCCACGCCGGTAAATGCTCCTCTGAAGCGTTAACCAGAAGCACGCCATCTTTTTTAAGGCCCTCCATTATTGCCTCTTTGGGAAGGACCGCATCGAATACTACGACACAGAAAGGCTTATAGATACGGCAACGGGGCATCAAAAAAGACCTGCTGTAGCGTACGAAAGCCGCTACCGGAGCGCCCCTTCTTTCTGCCCCAAAAAAAGGAAAAGCCTGGGGGTAATAGCCCCTGCGGAAAGCCACCTCCGCAGCCAGAGTCGCGGCCAGCACGGCACCCTGCCCACCCCGGCCGTGGATACGGATCTCCATCGGGTCTTCCGTATACATGAAATTCCTCCCTTACAAAAGACAACCAGTATCCATCTCGAAACTCGATTTTTTTCAATAATACCTCTTTATTAAAAAAAAATCAAGCACAAAAATGTGCACAATCACTCGTCCAGCTTTGTCTCTGAGAAATAGAGTGGCAATAGGAGTTTTTTTAGGCTTCTTTTTCCTGTCAAAAAAATTACTGGCAGTTTAAGCCAGTCTATATTTGAAAGAATGCTCTATCTGTTTTTATATCTTCTATACTATAAATATGAAATATGCTGTCAAGACAAATCGAGCTTTAATCACGCGCCAAAAAGTGTTCTTCCGGCGGCAGCTCTTCCAACTCTACAGCTATTACCTCCCATTCGTCATACAACAGCTCGACACGGTGTCGTGCCGCCTTGAACTCTTCCGCAATCTTCCGTGCTGTCGCAAAGTCCTCGTATATTCCCGGGTCAGCCAACTGTTCCTGCAAAGAGGATATTCTTGCTTCTTCTTCGCTGATCTCTTCCTCCAAACGGGCCAGGAATTTTTCCAGGCGGCGTCTTTCGCGGCGCAGCGCCAGGAGCTGTTCTCTTGCGGCTTTTTCCATCTCCCGCTTTTTACTTCCTTTTCTTGAGGCAGCATCAGTTTTTTTCTCCCGCTCAACGGCTTTTTTTTCTTCTTCAGCCGCTCTGGCCTCTATAAACTCCCGGTATGTTCCCCTGAAGAGCTTCACATTCCCCTCCCTGATTTCCAGCACTTTGGTGGCAATACGTGAAATAAAAAAGCGGTCATGGGTGACTACAAGCAGAGTACCGGGATATCCGGCAAGAGCTGTTTCCAGTTCTTCTACTCCCTTAACGTCCAGGTGGTTGGTAGGTTCATCCATAATAAGGAAATTTCCAGCAGACAGAGCTACCTTAGCCAGAGCTAGCCTGCTTTTTTCACCGCCGCTCAAATCCCCGACTTTTTTAAATACCTCGTCTCCCCGGAACAGAAAACGGCTTAAATGCTTGCGCGCCTCAGCCTCTGTTAAGCTTATTTGTTCCATCACTGTGCCCAGCGGAGTACTGTCAGCATCCAACTGTTTTTGCTCCTGGTCAAAATAGGCGATCCTTACACCGTGCCCGATTTTGATCCGCCCGCTGCTCTGCGCCTCTTCTCCGGTAATCATCCGCAACAAGGTGGTTTTTCCTGCACCGTTGGGCCCCACCAGGGCTACCCTGTCTCCCCATTCAATCTCAAACGTGGCGCCGCTAAAAAGCTCTGCGTCTCCAAAAGCCTTGGAGACCTTATCAAAGCGCAGCACCAGCCTGCTGCTGCGCCCGGCAAAGCTAAAATTAAGCTTGACGGTTCTCTCAGCAGTGGGTGGAGAAAGCAACTGCATTTTACTGAGGCGCTTTTCCCGGCTGTGGGCCTGGCGTTTGGTTCTCTCATCAGCAGAAGCCGTCCGTATAAAATCGAGATCTTTTTTTACCGCGGCCAGCTGCTTCTGGTAAACCTTTTCCATGCTGTCCCTTTCCAGTTGACGCTGCGCAACATAGGCAGAATAATTGCCCCGATAACATTTTAGTTCGCCTCTTTCCAGAGAGGCAATTCTGCCCACAACCCTATCCAGGAAATAACGGTCATGGGATACTACCAGCAGAGAGCCGGGCCAGGACCGCAGATAATTTTCCAGCCACTCCAGGGCTTCCAGGTCCAGGTAATTTGTAGGTTCATCCAGGAGGAGCAGCTCCGGCTCTTGAAGGATCAGGGCGGCCAACTGCGCCCGCGTTTTTTCTCCGCCGCTAAACTGTTCGATAGAGCGTCCCCAATCCTCTTTCTTGAAGCCCATGCCCCGGGCCACTGTATTAATCCGGTTTTCCAGGGTATAGCCGCCTTTACTTTCATACAGTTGGGTCAGAAAGCCATACCTTTTCATAAGGGGGTCAAGGGACCTACGCTTTGCTTCGGCTCCAAGGAGAGCCATCTCCTTCTCCAGAGCAGACAACTCCTCTTTGATGGAGAGAATATCCCTGACAGCCTCCCTTAAATAATTCCCCAGGGTTGTCCGCTTTAAAAAAACCGGTTTCTGCTCCAAGTAGCCCAATGAGGCTCCCTTGGATAGGAAGACTTTACCTTGATCAGCTTCTTCCTCGCCGGCGATAATTTTCAACAGGGTGGTTTTTCCGCTCCCGTTGGGCCCCACCAGCCCCATCTTATCTCCCCGTTGGAGCACCAGGGATACTCCTGCCAGGACCCTGTTATCCCCATAATCTTTGTAGATATTATCTAAACGCAGTATTGGCATCTACGCCTCCGGTCATAAAAGATGAAATAATTATCCTGTAACTTTGCTAAGACTTGTCTGTCCGCTGCTAATAATATAACAAATTCCCCGGCGACTTGCCAGGGAAAATAAGGTTACCATTTATAGGGGTGGCGAAGGTTAGTGCTCGCTCCAGGGTTCGCTTGAGGCAGGTTTTACAGCTCAGCTCAGGCCCTCGATTGGCCTTCCCGGCAGAGCTCACATCCATGTTCGCGCTGCCGGCGGCGGACCTCCATGTCCGCCGGGCCATCTCAAGCCCTCGCTTCGCTGAACCTGCAAGCTCAAGCTACACATTTCGCTCGCCACAACCTTACGCCACCCCTGCGGGACATGAAACAGATTCTGGATAGTGGTATTTTCATCTGCTTTGTGTCGGGGAGGTAGGCAGGGCAAATTATACCCTGGCGCTTTCTTTGACTGTAAAAAGGACATGGGCGCGACGTTCTTCGATCATTTTATCCACTGTCTGCTGCAGTTGTTCGGGGGTGGCGGCAGGTTCAAAACAGTGCCTCCCCAGGCAGGCGAAAGCGCGGGCTTCCTGCACCCCGGCATACTGGTCGAGTCCCATCTCCTTCGCTGCTTCCGGTTTCAGCAGCCTTACAACCTTGGGAGGAACAACGGCTGCAATGGCCGCACTGTGCAAAGGCAGCAGCCCCGGATCGCCGTCATTTCCCACGACATCTATAACGGCGCCGCGCTCCCTGGCGCCAAAGGCCGCTAGCGCCAGCGAGGTGCTGAAAAGGCCGTGCTCCCGGTACTCATCCATAAAAGCGTGAACGATATCCGCAGCTTTTTCCAGAAATGCCTCTTCACCTGTCAAAGAGGCCAGCTCCACAAACCACCGCGCACAGAGAGAGTTGCTTCGCGGATCAAAAAGAGGCAGGGCCAGTTTGCCCTCTCCCTGTTCTATGAAAGGCCTGTCGCTCAAAGCACCTCCGTTGGAAGAAAGATATTCCAGGCAGTAGTCGGCCAGTTCACGCGACAACTCCAGCCAGCCCGGATCGCCGGTATGCTGGTAAGCGGCTGTCAGCGCCAGCCCCATGGAAGACTGATCATCGAGCAATCCCCAGATTTTTGCCTTATTTTCCTCCACGTCCAGGTAATGCGCCATACCTTTTCCTTTTAAATAACAGCGTTTCTTAAGCATTTTTAGCGTTTCCAGCGCCAGGTCGTGCCACCTGGATTCAGCCAGTATAACGGCAGCCAGAAACAGGGAGCGAACCAGCAGCGCATTCCAGTTGACATAGATAGTGCTGTCTATTCTGGGTTTGGCTCTCTGCTGCCTGTCATCCAGGGGCAGGGAATAGTATTTTTCGTCGGCATCTTGCGATCCGGCCCAACCGCCCGCCTCCGGCATATAAAGGTTGCTTTCCAGGTAACGGAGCATATCGCGAGAGACCCGGGCAAAGAGCTCATCCGACGTTAACCTGTAGGCCAAAAGCAATATATATAACAGCTGGGCGTTGTCTTCCAGCATTTTTTCGTAATGGGGGACGCTCCAGTCCCGGGTCGTACTGTAACGGAAAAAACCTCCCTCGACACGATCATAAATGCCTCCCTCAAACATGGAACGCAGCGTATGGGTGAAAATATTTTCCCATTCCCTGCCCCCCTGGTAGAGATAGGCCAACTGGGCAAGCTCCAGGGCATCAACCATGGGAAATTTCGGGAAGTTGCCGAAGCCGCCGTACTGGGAGTCATAGCTTTTCTTTACCTGGCTGGCGGCAAAGCCTATCAGATCGGCAAATGTCTCTGTTTCCCGGCCTTCTGCCCTTACTTCTGTTTCCATTCTCGGCGGCCGCCCGCTCCTTAACTCTTCTGCCTTTATCCTCTCCCGGGCTTCTTTCTTGATACCTTCAGGGTCCTTGCGGTAAAAATGGTAGACGCTCTCCAGGACTTCAAGCATTTTATCCGGCGGTATATAGGTCCCTCCAGTGATAATATCCCCTTCGGGAGTCAAAAAAGCAGTAGTCGGCCATCCTCCCAGGTTATAGCGGGCATTTATATCCGGCCGGCGGTCGGTGTCAACCCTGATGGGGATATAATTTTCACTGATAATTTCTGCGACCTCTTCATCATTATAGGTGGTTTCATCCATGACATGGCACCAGTGGCACCAATTTCCAAATATGCTTAACAAGATCGGCTTATCCTCAGCCTTTGCTTTTTCAAATGCTTCGTTACCCCAGGAGTACCAACTAATAAAACTCTGTAAATTTGGGGATTTACCCTCATTTATTATGTTCTTATCTTTATTGTTATCTTGAAAGTTCATTTCACAAAACACCTCACATTTTATTATATTTTTCCTTAGCTGTTTTGTTTTTATGTAAGAACATTGCAGATCTGATGACTAATTGATGACAAAAAAAATAAACCCACTATAAAGTAGAGTATATAATGTTGCTCACTAAATCCCAATTTTATGGATATGTTCGGCAGACATACTGTTCCGGGATTTTTTCAAGGGGTAATCTGTTTATTTACTTTTCTCCCACACCGGAAACAACGCCGAAAAGATGAGAACCACAGCCAAAAAAAAGATAGACAGGCCCAGCCATCTCGAAACAATGGGAAACACTGCGGTAACAAATAAATAATCTTGATTTTTTGCCCACCAGAGACCTGTAACCACAATGACAAACAAACAGCTTTGCGCTAAACGTAAAAGAAGGAATTCCCCCGACAGCGGTGCAAACCGGCGTCTTCCGCTGCTCATCCCCCGGCCAAGCCGCCACAATTGCCATAACACAATGGAGAGAATTAAACCGTTTAAAGCCCAGAGGGCCTTTTTCACCCGGATAATTTGCTCCATACCAACGGAAGAAAACCCGTTCCAGTTTGCCCAATCCCTTAATATATAAGCAATAAAGGGCCAGCTTCGCTGGCTATTGGTTAAAATAACAATCCCGTCGCCTGTTTCCGGGAACGAGTGAAAATGAGTCATCACTCCGCCGCCCTGACCGCCGTGGGAAACGGCCCATTCACCATTAGGCAGGTTTTCCAGATAATAACCCAACCCGTACGCATCAAATACAAGTTCATAAACACCAATTTTATCGACCATCGGCGTATAGAGTCTATTTATATTTTGTCGGGTAAGCACTTCTTGACCCTCATGGGGAAAGTTTGTCATCCCGGCAGCAACAAAGGTGGCGATATCCTCTGCAGTTGACAAAAGGCCACCGGAAGCTTTTTCCGGATAAACGTATAGAGGCACAGGCCTGCCTTTTAAATCATAACCGGTGGGAACCGCGGGTTCCAGATCCTCACTCCACGTAAAAGTAGATCGGTTCATTCCAAGGGGAAGGAAAATTTCTTCCTCCATATATGATGCAAAATCGCGTCCCGTAACTTCTTCGATCAACAATTCGAGCAAGTTATATCCAGTATTGGAATATGAAAATGATAAACCCGGCTCCCGGATAAGAACAGCTTCTTTAGACAAACTTTCCTCTAAGGAAGGCATCTCTTCTCCCGGGGAGTAACGTTCCAAAAAATTTCCCAAAGGCACACCGGCATTATGGCTGAGCAGTTGCCTTACCGTCACCTTTTCCTCTGAAAAATTCGATTCCGGCAACTCCCAGTTTTGCAGATACTGCACTGCGGGATTATCCAGCTCAATTTTCCCCTGCTCTACTAATTTCATTACCCCCCAGGCAGTAACGGGCTTTGAAAGTGACTCCACCCGGCAATAAGTATCGGTGGTCATTCTTCTTTCATTTTCCAGATCAGCATAACCATAAGCTTTCGACCAAGCGGCCTGGCCGTTTTGAACCAGTGCGATACTGACTCCTGGAATATCATAATATTTCATTAAAGCGGGGATACGCTTGTCAAGATGGGCGGTAAAGTCCTGGAGGGAAGAGTGCTGTTCAGCAGCCCCTGCAGCATGAGACCAGAGAAACAGCATGATTGCTAATAATACCAGTATTTCGGCCTTTCTTCTGTTAAAAAGGTGCCATAAATCCGCCCCTTTACCACCCATCATATGCATCACCATTCCCCACTGGGAACTCAACAGTGCAATTCCCCACAGGGCTGCCAGGAGAATTAACCAGCCCCGCTCTTTTCTCCGTTTTGAGTTCTCCATAGATAGAATGTCTCTCCCGCTCTTAATCAAGGTCTCCAATCCGAAATCCTGCATTTCGGAGGGAGTTAGACATGTAGACCACGTTTTTTCCTCTGCATAAGCCAGCCCCGGGTCCGCAGGTATAATCATTATTAAGTCTTTAGCTTTCCTTAAGATTATTTTTTTATGTAATTTCCCTGGAAATACAGCTCATTCGACAATCTAAGCCAAATTTTTAGATTATATAAAAATAGTTAGTTTAAAACCTCTGAGGTTTCCGGTTTGTACTCTTTATGGCCAAACAAAGGGATCCCCCTGCGGTTAAACTCCCTGGAAAGAATAACGATTGTCACAAGGAAGGCCAGCAAATCGGCCAGCGGAATAGCAAACCAGGTTCCCTTTAAGGCAAAAAAAT
>LFRM01317529.1_pt1 | contig 18962 bp, 17 predicted proteins | sample 618341 | NCBI WGS metagenome assembly LFRM01 (sample SAMN03654438, study PRJNA283298) | anaerobic digester metagenome | isolation source: pool of bioreactors CSTR01a, CSTR02a, and CSTR03a thermophilic anaerobic... | place: Denmark: Kgs. Lyngby | collected 2014-05-21 | reverse complement strand
TTTGAGGTCTCTTTTCTATCTCTGACCCCTTTTTACCTACTAAAACTTTACACTACCTTGATATATTCCTGCGTGTAATTCGCTAGAGGGTCGAGCAGTTTAACGGTTGAGAGTCACATGAAAAAAGACCCTATGTTTTTTCATAGGGTCCCCATTTACAGTAAAATGAGCCGCTGATCTGCCGTAAAAAGCGCGGTAGAATCCGGAAATATATAGCTTTAAAGCTGTTAGGCCGTAAACAGTCCGCCGCTTCAGCTTATGGCTTTGATGCGCTTAAAGGCTTCAATAATCCTGGAGGTATCCACAGTCAGCGCAATGCGGAAATACCCTTCCCCATAGTGCCCGTAGCCGTTTCCCGGGGTGAGCACCACCCGGGCTTTTTCCAAAATCATTTCACAGTATTCAGCCGAGGTGTAACCGTCCGGCACTTTGACCCACATATAGAAGCTGCCCCGGGGAGGGATGAATTCCCACTGCAACTGCTTCATCACTGCCACGGCGGCATCACGGCGCTCCTGGTAGATGCGCCGCATCGCTCCCACAACCTCCTGCGGACCTTCCAAAGCCGCTATTCCGGCATACTGTATCGCCTGAAAAATCCCCGAATCCACGTTGGATTTGAAACGCCCCATCACCTCCACTGCGTCCCTGTTGCCTGCCATACAGCCGATTCTCCAGCCGGTCATGTTGTAGGTCTTGGAAAGGGAGTGGAATTCCACCCCCACCTCTCTGGCCTGGGGCAGCTGCAGAAAACTGGGGGCCTGATAGCCATCGTATGCCAGTTCGGAATAAGCCGCATCATGGCATACCAGTATGTCATAAGCTTTGGCGAATTCAATCACCTTATGGTAAAACTCGATATCCGCAACTGCGCCGGTGGGATTGTTGGGATAATTAATAAACATCATTTTGGACTGTTTGGCTATCTCAGCCGGAATATCCTCCAGAACGGGAAGATAATGATTCTTGTCATGCAGAGGCATCACATAGGGCTTGCCGCCGGCCAGTTGCGTAGCGCCGGCATATACCGGGTAGCCCGGGTCTGGAACCAGGTTGATATCGCCTGGATTCAAATAGGCGAAGCATATATGGGCAATGCCTTCTTTGGAGCCCAGCAGCGACACCACTTCGGTTTTAGGATCCAGCTCCACTCCGAAGCGCCTTTGATACCAGCCGGCTACAGCCTCGCGGTAGCGCAGCAGTCCTGCTGAACTGGGATATTGATGGTTGGGGGGATCATAAATCGCTTTTGCCATAACGTCTATGATATGCCGGGGAGTGGGCTGGTCAGGATCCCCGATCCCCAGATTGATAACATCTATGCCCTGCTCCCGGGCGGCTGCAATCCTTTTTTCGATGCGGGCAAACAGATAAGGGGGCAGTTCCTGCATGGCCTGATTTGGCATCATGGTTGATCACTCCTTTGGGGCTCACAGCTCATTGGTTCGCTGATAAAGCCTTGGTAAACCTCCCTGACCGGGCCGGTCATGTAGACATGCTCATCCTTGGGGCTCCATTCTATGAAAAGCTGGCCACCGGGCAGGTGCACCAGAACCTCCCGCCCGGTATGGCCCTGCAGACAGGCCGCCACCACCGCAGCGCAGGCCCCGGTTCCGCAGGCCAGGGTAAGGCCGGTACCGCGTTCCCACACCCTGACCACGATCTCCGCACTGCTTTTGACCTGTACGAATTCCACATTGGTGGCGGCCGGGAAGAGGGGATGCTTCTCCAGCTGGGCTCCCCATTGTTCCAGCGGCACCTGGCTCACATCCGCGGTAAATATAACCGCATGAGGATTGCCCATGGATACGGCATTGACCTTAAAGCATTCACCGCAGGCGTTTACGGCGATATCCAGGTTGCTGCCTTCTGCCTCAACCGGGATGAGAGCGGGCTTTAAAATGGGTACTCCCATATCCACCCGCACCGCTTCATCAGCCAGTAATGCTACCCGGCGGTTGCCGGCCCGGGTTCTCACCATAAAGGTGTCCTGATCCACTAGGCCAACCTGGCGAGCATGCCAGGATATGCAGCGAATCCCGTTTCCGCACATCTCCGCTTCCGACCCGTCGGGATTGAAAACGCGCATGAATATATCCGCCTGCGAATCAGGTCCGGTAACCAGGAGGCCATCGGCTCCAATCCCGAAGCGGCGTGCACACCAGGATGCGCTCACCGCCTTATAAGCGGCGGCATCTTCAAAAGAAGCGGCCTTTACAACGATAAAATCATTGCCCAGGCCGTGCATTTTAACAAACTCCATCTGCTTTCCCCCTTCATCTCCTGAGATCACCGGCTATCCGATCTTCATCTGCGGGGCTCAACCCATAAACCCGGCATACATCTGGGAAAAAATACGCTTGTTCACTGCTGTCAAGCGGGTGAAGGGCTCCGCCAAAATGTAATCCATATCATATGAAAAATGGGCTGCGAATCGCCGCAGATAAGGCAAAATGCCCTGTAAATCCGCTTCTCCATGTAAAAGCTCGGTTTTGCTGTTATCCGCCCGGTGCTTTTCAGGGACCTCGCCGCGTATATAGATTTCACCGGCATACATGCCCGTTCCGCAATAAGGTCCAGTTGGGGTGTTATGGCGGCCATTCAATCCCAGCACGATAATGGTGCCTCCGGCCATATATTCCCCCACAAAAGCCCCGGCCTGACCTCCCACAACAATGACCGGGCTTTTGTCCTGATAGGCTTTCATGTGTATGCCCAGGCGATACCCGGCATTATCCCTGATATACAGACCCCCGCCGCGCATGCCGTAACCGGCGATATCACCCACTCGCCCATATACTATGATCTCGCCGTCACTCATGGTATTGCCGACCCCTTCCTGCCCGTTGCCGTAGAGCAGGATAGTGGGCCCGTCAGCGAAAGCCCCCAGATTATTGCCGGCGGTGCCGTGCAGCACCAATCTCTTGCTGTTCTTCCAGCCACAGCCCAGGTAGCGCTGGCCGTTCAGATTCAGCACCTCGACCTCCTCATCGGGGCTGAGCTGCAAGGCCTGCAGCAACGAATAATGGTCGTAATTAACCGCATCGAAGACCGCCATGCTCTTCCCACCTCCTCATCTCTGCCCAATAAGCTGCGGGCAGGCTGGCCATGGAGGGCTCCCGGATAAATTCCTGCCACTCCTTCAGTTCGATCCTGATCTGCTGTTCGACTATGGCGGTCAAAGGGCCGGTTATGCCGGGGAGGTTGATGGCGATATAGCGCAGCAGATAATCCCCGTCTATGGTCATTTCCAGAGAGCTGGAGCCTTGCTGCCACTGCAGCACGGTACCGCTGCGATTTGGTTCGCCGGCCGCTATGATGTGCATTCCCATAAAATGAACCGCATTAAGGAATATAGCCCCCGGGTAGCGAACCGCCTGGCCGGCCATATTGCATCCCGCCAGGTAGCCTTCCAGGTGAGCCAGGGGCAATAGAGCCATCACCTCCGCAGCACCGCTCAAGATATTATGGGTTTCTATAACATCTCCGGCTGCCCAGATATCAGGATCTGAAGTCTGCAGATATTGATTCACTATGATACCCTTTCCGGTTTTCAGCCCGGCCTCCCGGGCCAGGGATTGATTGGGCCGGTTGCCTACGGCTACTATCACCAGTTGGGCCGGAATTTTAGCCCCATGGTCCAGCTCAACCTCACCGCTTTCGCTTATGGATACGGCCTGATGCCCGGTCAACACCTGTATGCCCTGCTCCTGCAGGTGCCTGAGCGCTATAGTTGCGCTCCAGGGGCTCAATAAGCGGGGCAGTATCTGTTCCTGCTTTTCAACTATTACCACTTTCATGCCGCGCTGATGCAGGGCTTCGGCAGCTTTTAGGCCGATCAGCCCGCTGCCCAGGATTACGGCTGTAGCTCCGGTTTCGACCAGGGCCGCAATTTCCTCGGCATCTTTCCAGGTGTACAGGGTTTTCACCCGGGGATGCTCGATGCCGGGCAGCTCAGGTATAAGCGGACTGGCCCCGGTAGCAAGGAGCAGGCGGTCATAATCTATCATCATGCCATCGTCCAGCTCTAATTGGCCTGCAGGCGGATCGATTCTGACTGCCCGGGCGGGGATTACCCGGGCTTGATTGCGGGCAAAGAATGCCTCGGAACGGTAATGCAGCCCGGCCGCACCTTTGCTGCCTGCCAGGAGGTAGCTTATCAAGGGGCGGCTGTAGCAGCCGCGCCTTTCTCCATCGATTATGGTGATTTCCCCCTTCTGATCATAACTGCGGATGCCTTCCACCGCACCCGCTGCTGCGATGCAATTGCCTATTATCACATATCTCACCTTGTCTCCACCTCCTCGGTCAGGCTCAAGGCGCCGTTGGGACAGAAGGACACACAGGCCGGAATCCCCTTCTGGTCGCGGCACAAATCGCATTTAACGACCCGGTACGAATCCCGGGAAGGCTGTATATGGCCGAAAGGGCACACCATCACGCAGGTAAAGCACCCTACACAGCGCTGGCTGTCAATGAACACGATGCCTTGGTCATCCTTCTGCAGTGCGCCGGTAAGGCAGGCATTGATGCAGGGAGCATTGTGGCAATGCCTGCAGGTATTCAGCCATGATTTATCATTCCTTACGATCAAATCGGCCCGGGGCTGGGGGGTGCCACGCTTGAAGGCTTTAAGCAGATTGCCGTCGTAACCGTCATGAGCGGCCGCGCAGTACAGCCGGCACAGCCCACAGCCCAGGCAGTATTCAGGATTGCTCTGTACTCTCATGTTGATCCCCCCTAAGCCCCGGCCGGGCTTACGCCCAACAAATCCAGCTCGTGCTGCTCCAGGCCGATCCCCTTCAGCATGAGCCGGTTGCCCCTCAGGCTGTCGACCGCATTGATGCCCATGCCGCCCATCATCTCTTTGATCTCGTGTTCCCAGGCTTTGAGCAGATTAATCGCCCTCATGGCTCCAATCTCAGGGTTGAGCCGTTTGCTCAGCTGCCGGTCGGTAGTGGCAATGCCCCAGTTACAGCGCCCGGTAAAGCAGGTCTGGCAGAGGTGGCAGCCCAAGGCCACCAATGCAGCGGTGCCGATATAGACCGCATCAGCCCCCAGGGCCAGTATTTTGACTACATCCGCGCTGTTGCGAATGCCCCCGGCGGACACCAGCGAGGCCTTTGGCCTGATGCCTTCATCGCGCAGGCGCTGGTCCACCTGGGCTATGGCCATTTCGATAGGAATGCCGATGTTGTCGCGAATGCGCAGAGGAGCAGCCCCGGTAGCACCGCGAAAACCGTCAATAGCCACTATGTCTGCTCCGGCTCTGACTATACCCGAGGCGATGGCAGATATATTGTGCACCGCGGCCACTTTGACCGCGACCGGTTTTTGAAAATCGGTAGCCACTTTTATGGTTTCAATCAACTGGGCCAGGTCTTCTATAGAATAAATGTCATGGTGCGGTGCCGGGGAGATAGCATCAGACCAGGCCGGGATCATGCGCGTTTGGGCCACACCAGGGGAAACCTTTTCCGCGGGCAGATGCCCGCCGATGCCGGGTTTGGCCCCCTGACCGATCTTTATTTCTATGGCAGCGGCATTGTTCAGGTAATCGGGGCTGACCCCAAAGCGCCCTGAGGCTACCTGAACAATGGTACAATCGGCGTATTCTTTGACCTCGTCATGCAAACCGCCTTCACCCGTATTCCAGTATGTCACCATCTCCCTGGCAGCTCTGGCCAGGGATTTCTGTACATTGAGGCTCACTGCGCCGTAGGACATGGCCGAGAACATCACCGGGATTTCCAGTTTTAATAGCGGTTTTTCCGCCTCGCTTAAGCCAGCCGAGTGATCGCCCAGATAAGTGGTCAGTTCCATAGGCTCCCTTAAGGGGTCTATGGACGGATTAGTAACCTGACTGGCGTTGAGCAGCAGGTGATCGAAGTAACTCCGGTAAGGCCGGGGATTGCCCATGCCGGTGAGCAGCACCCCTCCGCTTTCAGCCTGCCGGTAGATCTCGCGCAGGCTGTCAGCTGACCAGTATTGATTGGGTCTGAAGTCCAGCGGGAACCTGGTTATGGTCAGGGCCTGGGTAGGGCACAGCACCGCACAGCGGTGGCAGCCCACGCAGTTTTTTTCAGTAACCCACATGAAGCCGTCTTCATCCAGGTGATGGACCTGGTTTATACACTGGTTAACACATACCCCGCAGCGTATACAGCGCTCTTCATTTCGGCCTACGCTGAAGGCCGGGGTCAACAGGCTTAAGGTCATAATGCTCACCTGCCTCAGGCTGACCGGGCATTGGTCTCTAACCCGGTCGAGGGCGCCTCTAACAAGCCCTCTTGGTTGTGCAGCAGTCCGATAACCGGCTCTCCCCCGCCGGGAGACCAGGTTCTGTCCAGTACCGGGGCAACCGCCCGTATTGCCGCCTCTTCACTGGCTACATAAAGGTATTCATTGCGGCTGGCAGCCACCAGAGGGCGCAGTTTAATGCGGTCATTAACCGCTATCAGGCCGTTGTTGGTAGCCACGATAATGGAAAAGGGGCCGTTCAACAGCAGACTGGCATACCTGCGGCGCAGGCGGGCCTGCCGCTCCCGGTCCAGCTTTGACCAGAAGGGGGCCGCGATCACATCGATAGCATCCTCAAGGCTAAGGCCTTCTTTGCGCATCAGGAAGTCAAAAGCATAAGCGATGACTTCAGTGTCGGTCTGCAGCGAGATTTTATAGCCATACATCTCCAGATAGCGCCGGTTGGTGCTGTAGGATGAGATTTCCCCGTTATGCACCACTGACCAGTTCAACAGTGTGAAAGGATGCGCTCCTCCCCACCATCCCGGGGTGTTGGTGGGGAAACGGCCATGCGCTGTCCACAGGTAGGCCTGATATTCTTCAAGGCGAAAGAACTCCCCGATATCCTCCGGGTAACCTTCTCCTTTAAATGCGGCCATATTCCTGCCGCTGGATACGACGTAAGCCCCGCCTAAGTCGGAATTGATGGTCATCACCACCGCGGCTACAAAGTCCTCTTCCCCGAGCTGTTGCCGGCTGAGGCTATCCTCCCGGGGTAAGGCGAAGTAACGCCATATAAGGGGGGCCCTGGCTATTTTCCGGGTGTAGCGCACCGGCACGGGCTCGCGTTCCGTTATCCTGAAGTGGTGCATCAGATATCTCTCACACATCTGCTGCGCACCGGCATCGTCGTAAAAAATATGCAGGGCATAATGGTCCCGGTATTGGGGATAGACCCCATAGGCGGCAAATCCGCCCCCCAGGCCGTTGGAACGCTTGTGCATAGTGGCGATCGAAGCTATGATGGTACTCCCGTCGAAACGCTGGCCGCTGCGGTTGAGAACCGCGGCAATGGCACAGCCAGCGGGGATCCTGATATCTCCTTCCAATTTTAACACCGCTTTGCCCTCCTCTCCTCAAAATGGCGGGTTTGCTCTAGTATTTGCGCAGGTAGGTTTTGGTCTCCCAGGGATGGACTTCAGTACAATAACTTTCCCACTCCGACCACTTGCTTTCCACGTATTTGGTATAAATGTGCGGTCCCAGGGTATCCTTTATCAATTCATCTTCATCCATGGCTTGAAGCGCTTCCGCCAATGACCCCGGCAGGCTGGCAATCCCCAGCTTTTCCCGCTCAGCCCGGCTCATGCGATATATATTGGCATCAATCGCCGCCGGGGGTTCGATTTTATTCTTGATCCCGTCCAGTCCGGCGGCCAGCATTACCGCCAGGGCCAGGTAAGGGTTGCAGGTGGGATCAGGATGCCGCACTTCAATGCGCGTAGACGGGCCGCGTTTGGCGGGAATCCTGATCAAAGCGCTGCGGTTCTGATGTGACCAGGCCACATACACCGGGGCTTCATAACCAGGAACCAGACGCTTGTAAGAGTTGACCGTAGGATTGGTTATAGCCGTCATACCCCGGGCATGCTTTATGATTCCCCCCATGTACCAGCGTGCGGTATCGCTCAACTGGTCGGGGCTGTCGGGATCATAAAACACATTTTTGCCGTCCAATGTGGACAAGGATTGATGGGTATGCATCCCCGAGCCATTGATACCCGCAATCGGTTTGGCCATGAAGGTGGCATGCAATCCGTGGCGCTGGGCGATGGATCTTACCACCAGCTTGAAAGTGGCGATGTCGTCGGCCACCTTTAAGGCCGGGCCATATTTGAAATCGATCTCATGCTGCCCGGGGGCCACTTCATGATGTGAGGCCTCGATCTCGAAGCCCATATCCTCCAGGGTGCACACCATATCACGGCGGGCGTCTTCCCCCAGGTCCACCGGGGCCAGGTCGAAATATCCGGCTTCATCCTGGGTATGAATCAAGGGATTGCCTTCGCTATCGACAGTAAACAGGAAGAACTCGCATTCCGGCCCGGCATTCATCACATATCCCATATCTTCCGCCTGTTTGACAATCCTTTTTAGATTGGAGCGCGGATCGCCCAAAAATGGCACTTTGTTGGGTTCCGGGGTATACACGTCGCAGATCATGCGGGCCACCGCTCCGCTGGCCGGGCGCCAGGGCATAACCGCAAAAGTGCCGGGGTCGGGAATGAGATACATATCCGATTCCTCAATCCTGGCGAAGCCTTCGATGGAAGAGCCGTCAAACATCAATTCCCCGTTAAGCGCCTTCTCCAGTTGGCTTACAGGGATGGCAACATTCTTCAAGATCCCGGTCACATCGGTGAACTGCAGGCGAATGAACCTCACCCCATAATGCTTTACTTTTTCGATTACGCTGGCTTTTTCTGTGCTATTCATGATTATCACTCCTGTCTTCATAAACTTGAGAGCTGCGTCTTGCAGCGGCCAAACGCTCGGCTATACGCAGGGCTGCCTCCCTTAAGGTGAGGCTGTGGTTCATGGCTTCTTTTTGAATTAAATGATGGGCTTCATTTTCACTCCAGCTATGTGCATCCATGAGCAGCCCTTTCACTCGGTCTATCAATACCCGGGTTTCCAGCTTCTCCTCCAGTTTCCTGATGCGCGCCCGCAATTCACTCTCCCGCTTCCAGGACCACAGAGCCGATTCCACTGCCGGAATGAGCTTTTCACTGCTGACCGGTTTAAGAAGGTAGTGGCCTTCTCGCTCCCGGTGGGATATGTCGTCGTCCACCAGCAGAATCACTGCCGCCAGCTGGTCCTGGGTCACGATCTCGGCCAGTTTGGAGCCTTTACCCCCGTCCAACCCCTTGTCGATTATGATCAAATCGCAGTACAGTGAACGGATCCGCCTCAAGGTGTGGCTGAAGTCGCTGGTTTCAGCCATCACCTGAAAACCTGCCCGGCGGATAATGTCGGCTATGAGCTTGCGTTCGGCGCTGACTGCACTGGCTACTATGACTTTGCCGTTCAATCGCACCACCTGCCTTTATTAGTCTGAGCCCCTTGAAGGCATCAAAAAAGCGTCCAGGATATGAACCGCTTTAGATGTCGAGCATTATCCTGGGACGCCCTTGTCCGTTATTACTATTGAATTGTGTCGGTTATCTGTCCAGAGAAATTGTAAACCCATTCAGGGATCGGCCACAAGAGGTTAAAGCCCGATATATTGTATACTTGTTAGGGCTTTCACTTGGACTGAGCTGTTAAGCCTTCTACGCCAGCTGTATATTTATGATGACCGCCGAGAATAAACCTGACCGAAACCGCGCCGGTCGCTAAAATAATGCCGGTTGCATAACTGCCAGTAAGAACTGTTGCTCTACTCTTTTGGCTATAGAGCATTGTGTGGACAATTATATTGGTACCCCTTGTCCCGGCCGATCCATGAAACAAGTCCGCATATGATGATAACTCCCTAAAGATTGACAATGAAATCGGCCTGAGGATTCTTTATGGGTTTCGCCCTCATTGCCTGATATAGATTTTTGCCGGTATAATAGGGATGCTAAGGTCTGACAGGTGTATACTTGAACCCCTGCAGGCATAATCCGGGGTAAAGGCGCCTTTCGCCATGTTTATCTCCCGGGTATTAACAAAGATAGATTTCTCATTGCTGGTATCAGGGCGTGGTGTTATTACGGCTGCCCCGAACCGGCGCTATCAAGCCTTAAACCCGTACTCTTAACCCCCTCGAGGTGCTGAGATGAGAGTGACCATGGCGCAAATCAATCCTACTGTTGGTGATCTGGAGGGCAATTTCCGGCTCATCGCCAGGGCGGTGGCTCAGGCCAGTCAGGACAGCAGTGATCTGGTGGTATTCCCCGAACTGGCCATCACCGGTTACCCCCCTCAGGACCTCCTGGAACGTCCCTGGTTTGTGGAACAGGCTCAAGGCTGCCTGCAAAAAGTGCTGTCCCTGTCAGAGCAACATGAAGGCCTGGGCATATTGATAGGTACCCCAACTAAGGCTGCTGAAGCCGGCAAATCGCTCTATAATTCAGCAGTGCTGCTTTACCGGGGAGCGATTCTGGCTGAACGCCACAAAAGCCTGTTGCCCAGTTACGATGTATTCGATGAGACCCGTTATTTTGCACCAGCGCGGCACAATTCGCCGGTGCCTTTCAAAGGCTGGCGCCTGGGTATCAGTATATGCGAAGATGCCTGGAATGACCCGGCTTTCTGGCCGGCTCAACCCCCCCCTACCGCTACGATCCCATACAGGGATTGGCCGAGGCCGGAGCCACTGTGCTCATCAACCTCTCCGCTTCACCCTTTCATGCCGGCAAGGAAAAGCTGCACTGCCGGCTGATTAGCAATCATGCCCGGCGGCACCAAATACCGTTTGTTTATGTGAACCAGGTAGGAGGAAATGATGAGCTGATTTTCGACGGGCATTCCCTGGCGGTAAACGAGCAGGGTGAACTGCTGGCCATAGGGGCGGGTTTTAAAGAGGACATACGGACCTTTGATCTAGATACCCCGGGACCTGCTATAACATACTGCCCTGAGGATGAGATAGCATCAGTATACCATGCCCTGGTGCTGGGTTTGAGAGACTATGTGCACAAATCCGGTTTTTCCCGGGCCATTGTGGGTTTGTCAGGGGGGATTGATTCCAGCCTGACGGCCTGCCTGGCGGTAGCTGCCCTGGGCCGGGACAACGTATTGGGTGTCTTCATGCCTTCACCCTATACCTCGGCAGAAAGCCTGCAGGATGCCCGGGCTCTGGCACAAAACCTGGGCATTGATTGGCTTACCGTACCCATCACCGGGGTGTTTCAGGCTTATCTGGACGCATTAGGCCCTTTCCTCAGCGGTCCTCCTGACAGCACCGAAGAGAATATACAGGCCCGCATCCGCGGCAATTATCTCATGGCCTTTTCCAACAAACACTCTTATTTGGTGCTGTCAACCGGCAACAAAAGCGAAATCGCCATGGGTTACTGCACACTCTACGGTGATATGAGCGGGGGCTTGAGTGTGCTGGGCGACGTGCCCAAAACCATGGTTTATGAACTGGCTCGCTTCTTAAACCGCAAGGCGGAAATTATACCGCCCCGGGTGCTGGTCAAAGCCCCTTCGGCGGAACTCAGGTTCAATCAGACCGATCAGGATACCCTGCCGCCTTATGATATTTTGGATCAGGTCCTGTACCTGTATATAGAAGAGGGCCAATCCCTTGCCGAGATCATCGCCCAGGGTTTCGATGAGGAAAAGGTCGGACACATCATTGCGACAGTGGACCGCAATGAGTACAAACGCCGCCAGGCGGCGCCGGTGCTAAAAGTTACCAGCAAGGCTTTCGGCACCGGGCGGCGCATGCCCATTGTGCACAGGATCAAGCATCCTTTGCAGGGACTATAAAAAGGGACGGGCAAACAAAGCTAACCAAGGGCAATGACACTGACAGGATTATCAGTTGTTATCCCTAACCCCATTTTAATGAGCCATAAGCCTCAACAGCTTTTATTGCCTGGCGACTCAGGCGATATTCAGAAGGCTGCTGCATGACCTTCCCCGCTTAAATCCGCAACGCTGTAACCATCTTCACCATGCAGGGATGGCTCCAGACCGGCTTCTTCTTCCGCCGGGCTGACGCGCAGAGCAGTGAAAATACTTATGGCTTTCAGTATGGCATAAGTCAACGCTGCTGCAAAAACATAAGTCGCCACTACTCCTATGCTTTGCGTCAATACCTGAGCCGGATTGCCTGCCAGAAGGCCGTCTATCGCACTTGGATTTACAGCTGTAGTGGCGAGAATTCCGGTAGCTACAGCCCCCCCAGCTTTCAGCCACCCCGTGTATGCCGAAAACATCCAGGGCATCGTCATAGGCAAACTGCTCTTTTATCCTGCTTACAGCCAGATAGCATAGAGGTCCGGCGATCAAACCTATGGCGATGGCCGCCAGGGGACTGACAAAGCCGGCCGCCGGGGTGATAGCCACCAGCCCGGCTACTGCGCCGCTGACCGCGCCGAATACAGTGGGTTTGCCATGATGCAGCCATTCGGCCGCCACCCAGGATAAGGCCCCCGCGGCTGCACAGGTATTGGTCACCACAAAGGCCAGTGCGGCTATCTCATTGGCCGAAAGGACGCTGCCGGCATTAAACCCGAACCAGCCGAACCACAGCAATCCGGCCCCCAGAACCGTCAAAGGCATATTATGAGGTCGAATGGCCCTGGGTTCATTGCCGATGCGCTTGCCCAGCAGCACTGCGGCTACCAGTCCGGACACACCGGAACTGATATGTACCACCGTTCCTCCGGCAAAGTCCATAATGCCCAATCTGCTCAACCAGTCGCCTCCCCATACCCAGTGCGCCAGAGGGTCATATATCAGTGTGGTCCACAACAGGATAAAGACCACAAACACTGAAAATTTCATCCTTTCCGCAAAGGCTCCGGTAATCAGAGCGGCTGCTATGACAGCGAACATGAGCTGGAAGCCGGCAAAAGCCAGGTGAGGAATGGGCACGGCAGCTGATAAAGCCTCCCCACCGATGTTGCCGAAGCCCCAAAATGTCAGATCCCCTATCAAGGCGTGGTGATCAGGACCAAAAGACAGGGTATAACCAATTAATATCCATTGTATCGAGACCAGAGCCATAGTAGCCAGGCACTGCATCAGTACACTGAGTATGTTCTTGCTGCGCACCATGCCGCCGTAGAACATAGCCAGGCCCGGGGTCATCAACATCACCAGTGCAGCGCAGATAAGGATAAAACCGGTATCCCCGGCACTTATGCCGGATTCTTGAGCAGCCCAGGCCGGCCTGCTGGTTCCCAGGGTGATGGCCAGGGTCACTGCACCGAGCAATAGTTTTAACAATCCCATATTATAAAAACCTCCTCAACAGGGCTGCCCGCAGCCCAATATTTAGCGAGGTCCCCTTTGACCTGAATGCGGTTTTGCACAGCTGATATGCTGCGTCCATGCGCTCATCCAGCTTAAATACCTGAATGCCGTATTACAGAGCTGCATCGCCGCGCTCACCGCTGCTGATGCGTATAATCTCCTCCACCGGGTAGATAAATATTTTGCCGTCACCGATTGCCCCGGTACGGCAGGTCTCCATGATGGCTGCAACGATCCTTTCCAGCCAGTGATCACGGCAGATAACCTCCACTTTTACCTTGGGGAAGAGGTCTACGGATACTTCCTGACCGCGATAGTATTGCTTGACCTCTTGCTGCAGCCCTCTGCCCATCACATGGTAAACCGTCATACCGCGTACTTCCATTTGGTTGAGCTTCGCTTTGAGCTCCTCCAGCTTGCCGGGTCTGATGATAGCCTCAATCTTCTTCATTATTTCACCCCCTTTCAACAGCCAAGGCCCTGAAACCCGGTCAGGGTATTCAGCGCCTTGCCAAAGTAAAAAGTATATTAAATACAACCGCCCTCTGCCGGTTTGGACAGAGGGCGTCATTGCCCGCATTATTGATCAGATTACACGACGAATGGAGAGTTCACGAGCGCCTATATAAGCATCGACCCGGGCTACGAATTCATCCATCAGGAACCCGGTATCAAGCGGTCCCGGGGCCGCTTCGGGATGAAACTGCACCGACATCAAGGGCAGTTCCTGGTGTATCAGCCCTTCTACGGTGTTGTCATTGAGGTTGCTGAAAACTACCTGAACCGCTTTATCATGGAATGATGACTCTTCCACGGTATAGCCGTGATTCTGTGAGGTCATATAGACCCTGCCGCTGCGCAGGTCTTTCACCGGTTGATTGGCGCCCCGGTGCCCGAATTTCATCTTGCTGGTTTTGCCCCCCAGTGCCAGGCTCAGCAGTTGATGTCCCAGGCAGATGCCGAATATGGGAACCCCGCCCAAAACCAGCCGGCGAATGGTGGCGATGGCAAAGCCACAGTCAGCCGGGTCGCCCGGGCCGTTGGACAATACAATCCCATCCGGCTCCAGGTCCAGTATAGTACGGGCCGAGGTCTGAGCCGGCACCACTATTACCTGACACCTTCTCGCCACCAGCGAGGTAATGATGCTGCGCTTCACCCCGTAATCAATCAAAACCACCCGCCTGGGTCCTAAACCGGTCATCTTCATGTCCGTTCTGGTCACCTGGCCTACGTAACCCCCCGGTGGGGGGGTCAAGCAGCCGGCCTGTTTTTGCAGGTCGGCCAGATTGTCCAGCCGGGTGGTGATGATGCCTCCCATAGTGCCAGTAAGCCGCAGCATTCTGGTCAGGGCTCTGGTATCGACCCCCTGCAGACACGGGATTGAATGGTCATAAAGATACTCCCCTAAAGACATCTGTTGCTCATAATGGTCTGATCCGTTGCACAGTTGATTTACCACCAGGCCTTTAAGCCAGGAGCGCTGTGCTTCCATGTTTTGGGGGTTAAAGCCATAGTTGCCGACCAGCGGATAGGTCAAGACCACAATCTGCCCGGCGTAGGATGGATCGCTTATGATCTGCTCATATCCCACCATGCTGGTGTTGAATACCACCTCTCCCAGGTGAGAACCGCTTCCCAGCAATTGACCGCTGAATACCGTGCCATTTTCCAGTACCAGATATCCGGGATTGGTCTTCATGGTAATAACCTCCATACCGGGCAGGATTTATGCCCGAAAAAAACGCCAGCAGTGCTTGCTTGTCACTCTGGCGCCATTGCCTGTTGCTTCAATTTCATTTCCGTATTACAGTATAGCAATTGTATTTTAAACTGCAACCCATTCTGGCTCTTAATACTGTATACTTATACATCCGGGCTTACCTCTATGCCTGACCATTATCTCCGAGGTACCACTGCTCTTTCAACCCCTTCATGTTGCCGGGGCAATCTTCGCCTGCCCCGCCAGGCCTAATTGTAGGGCTTCGCTGGGCCCGGTTCTGTTCCCGGCTTTTTTTTATTGATCAGGCCCATCATAATATAGGTTTTGGGGTTCATAATAACACCTAGAGGCTGTAATATTATGAAATTCAATACTCATTTGGAATAACAAGCCGGTTTTGATGTAACAATCCTATTAAGGGCTTCATATCATACATTGAGCAGGCTGATAAGGTGTGAACAGCTTCTGGGTTCTACCCGGGGCTTTCATATAAAAAAGGGAAGGACACTTTGGTTCTTCCCTTTTTGCATTTTAGGCTAAAGCCGGGCAGTGTAAGCAGGCTAAATAGTACCTTGACGACTGGCTTGGTTTATTTCATAACAAGTGCCAGTGATGACTTGCCTTATACAAAAACGGATCGTTTCGGTTCGTATTCAGTGCGGGAAAGATTTCTCACCTTTACTCAGGGCAGTCATTTTTTAGAGCGGATTCAGCTGACAATATAATCAACTGCTGCCCCACAGGAGCTACAGCGCCCTGCTTCATAATGCACCATTTCTGTCCGGTAGTAGCTGCGCCGGATAAGCAGGGCCTGACAGTTAAGGCACCCGGTGTCATTGCTCCAGGCCACATTGCCGAGGTAGACAAAGGGGAGATGAGCCATGGCGGTTTGCCTGGCTTTTATCAGCGTAGCTTCCGGGGTAGGAGGTCGGTCGTATTTATATGCCGGGTGGTAGCGTGACAGGTGCAGGGGAATGGTGCTGCGAATGGAAGCCAGCCATTTCGCCATGGCATCTATATGCTCCAGTTGGTCATTGTCCCCGGGGATGATTAAAGTAGTGATCTCTACATGGGCACGGGCTGCGGCCTCTTCGACGGTGTTTATTACCGGCGCCAGAGTGCCCTTGCACAGCTTTTTGTAAAAGTCATTGGTAAAGGCTTTGACATCGATGTTAAGAGCGTCGATAAAGGGCAGGAGCTGATTTAAAGGCCGGGCTTCGATGTAGCCGTTGGTAACCAGCACCACCTTTTGACCGCGGTCTTTTAGAAGCCGGGCACAATCCCAAATATACTCATACCAGATCGAGGGCTCATTGTATGTAAAAGCAACCCCCACAGAACCGCTGCTTTGCGCCTGTTCGGCAATCAGCACCAGGCTTTCCGGGGGAATAAAGCGGGCAGGCGGGGTTTGATGAGCCAGTGCATAGTTCTGGCAAAAGCTGCAGGACAGGTTGCAGCCGTAAGTCCCGGCGGAAAGTATCATAGTACCGGGAAAAAAGTGATAGAGCGGCTTTTTTTCAATGGGATCCAGGGCCAGTGAGGCTACCTGCCCGTAATTGGAGGTTACCAGGCTCCCGGCCTGATTGCTGCGCACCCTGCAGATCCCCTTCTGGCCCGGCTTAAGCTTGCAGCGATGCGGACACAGCTGGCACTGTACTCTAAGCTCCCCCAGTTGTTCGAAAAACATGGCTTCTTTAGCCAAGTATATCCCTCCAGTTTCGGTAGCCTGGCTTAGGTGTAGCGGGTCACCTTGAAGCGCTCTATAGTATAGGCTTCATTATGAGATATGCCTGCTTTCTGCAGGGCGATTTGCAGTTGCTGTTCTACTGTGTCCACGCCCTCCAGGTCCGGCAGCAGGAGGCCGCGCTTTCCCCCTGAGCTGACAATTACCCCGTACTCTTTGGGATTGAGTTGATCCCGTGAGGCCGGTTCAGGTTCGCCCAGTATATCGACTGAATATACCAGCTCGGGCAGTTCTTCAGCCTTGAGGGGTGGGAAGCGATAGTCCTTGGTCGCCGCGCTGACCGCGTTGGCCGCTATTTCCTGGGCCAGATCCGGCCGGGTAGCTGTAATGGTACCGATACAGCCGCGCAGCTGCCCCTTTTTCTTCAGGGAAACGAAAACCCCCGCACTTTTCTGCTTCAACTCTGCCATTTCAGCGGGCAGGGCCGGCAGCTTATGGTTGCGGATATATTCCTCCAAGACCATGCGGGCCCAGCGTACCGGCATGCTCTCTTGCTGGCGCTTCTGCTGTATAGCCTGGCTTTGTCTTTCCTGTTCCTGTTCCAATATGCTGGGCTTTGCTTCCGTGCCGGGCTTAAAACCGGCCACCAGGTAGCCCACCCCAAATGGGCCTTCATAGCTGAAGACCTCGGGCTCAAAACTGATCCCGTCCAAAGCCCCCAGCATCATGACCACCGAGCGGTAACCGCATTCACCGGCATTGCGGCGCATACCCTCATCCATTTCAAGAATCCCGGCTACATCGCCGCGGGCCAGCATGTCCCGCATAGCCTGGTCAAAACGGGGGCCATCGGGATGGTAGCTGTAGGGGCCGTCGCTTTTAAGGTGATGGGACATGTCGCCGGAAGCAACAATAGCTACCCGCCGGCCCAGGCGCTCAGCAGCATGCCTGATCAAGAGACCGGTCTGATATAACTCCAGCAAAGGCAGATAGGCGATACTCAGGGCAATTATGGCTATATCATGGCAGCCCGCTTCCCGAATGTAATGCAAAGGCACCAGAATGCCGTGATCCAGGTTTTCCTGCAGTTTATACTTGCGGGCCAGGCCTTCATCGATGGCCAGCATGGAAATATCAGCATCACTGCACAATCTCCCGATTTCACTCAAAAGCTCCAGATCATTACGATAGGTTGGTCCCTGGTGGCGGCTGCCGAAATGACTGAAATCGCCGTAAAGTCGCGGTTCTACCAGGGCGGTAATACAATCTGCGAACACATTGCCATGCGGTGTGAAAAACACCACGGTTTCCGGATGGCTTTGAGCCAATTGCCCTGCCATGGCTTTCATAGCCGTGACCGTGCTCTCAACGTCCCGAAGCCTTGCTCCCCCAATATAAGGAATGATCAAAGGGGGATGAGGTGACAGAGCGGCATAGGTCAACATAAGAATCACTCCTTTGGCTGCTATACACTTTACCGATCAGGGTACAGCTCAATCTCGCTATCATAGCTCCTGACCTGGGCCTGGGCGATTCCGGCAAAAATAGCCTGAGCCATGCGGGCCTGGTAATCGCTGTCGGCTAACAGGCTGGCTTCCTGGGGGTGGGAAATAAAGCCCACTTCGACAATAACCGCTGGCATGGTGGTATTTCTCAAGATGTAATAGTCCCCTGGTAAGGCCTTGCGTTTAGTATTCCCCAGTTGTTTGGTTATTTCCTCCTGAATCATAACTGCGGTCAGCTTGCCGATTTGGCTGGAACGGTTGTAAAAGACCTGGGCCCCATGCCAGCGCGGACTCGGATCTGCATTGGTATGAATACTGACATAAAGGTCAGCCTTTAACTCATTGGCTTTTTCCACCCTGAGCCTTAAGTCTTCGCGTTTGCGCGCCGCCAGAGTGCCGGAAAACCCGTCTCCCACCAGATCATGGTCTGCAGTGCGCAGCATTACCACCATGGCCCCGGCTTCACTGAGCTTTTGGGCCAGGTGCTGGCTGATAGCCAGGGTAATATCCTTTTCCACGTAATTGCCGCGTGCAGCCCCCGGGTCACAGCCTCCGTGCCCCGGGTCGATTACTATCACTTTGCTGGCCAGTGCATAAGCCGGGATATAGTCTTCCTCTGGCGGCAGACCCAGCCAGATGGAAAGTATCAGGAGCAGGGAAAAGGTCGAAATAACAGCAGTCCTGTATATCCTCATGGGGAGGTAATAGACCCCTGATTTAAACACACGGCCACCTCTATTTCAATATTAATACTATTCCTTATATATGCTCAATTGCGGAAATCTAGTCGGATGACCGGGAAAGGCGTTTCTGTTGGGGGTGACAGATGGGG
>LFRM01288857.1_pt1 | contig 18986 bp, 18 predicted proteins | sample 618341 | NCBI WGS metagenome assembly LFRM01 (sample SAMN03654438, study PRJNA283298) | anaerobic digester metagenome | isolation source: pool of bioreactors CSTR01a, CSTR02a, and CSTR03a thermophilic anaerobic... | place: Denmark: Kgs. Lyngby | collected 2014-05-21 | reverse complement strand
TCGTAATCTGGGGTGTAGATCATGGGACAGACAAAGTCCGCGTAACCTCTCTCAAGCCACGTAAACCAGTCCTGGAACTTGTGGTTCAATGCATCATCATAGCTGGGGTAGACTGCAGCAGAGACGGAGACTTCCTTTTTTTGCTTTTTCACCCCTTCAAAGATGCTTTGGATTATGAAGGTGATCTGCTCCCTTCTAAATCTGTTGAACGCTTCTTCTGCTTTGAAGTCTCCATCTACCTCAAACCCAAGGTGAAGTGCTCCGTGCTCTTCTTCAAATCTTTCCAGGACCTGTGGGTGGTAGCCGAACTCGCTTCCCGGATAACGGAGAAAATCCAGATGGATTCCGGCAACCGGATACTTCTCTACGATTTCGAGGCAGTTGTCAATAACCCACCTCTGCACTTCAGGGAGCCCCGGCTCAAGGTACTGGGTCGGCAGTGCTTCACTGGCTCTGGATTTTGGATATTCCAGGACAGGAACTCCTTTGATGTCTACTGTACTCCACTCCGGGTGCTGAAAGAGCACATGTCTCGGGTCACTTGGAGGAGAGCCGAGGGAGCCTGTGGTAAAGGCGTTAACCCAAGCGTGTACTCTAAGGTCCCTTTTTGCGGCCTCTTCCAAAACAAACCCCAGAGGATCGAAAGAGGCTACAGCAGGAGGAAGCCTATCTGAGGCATAATAAGCGTAACCATTTGCGTTTACCTGGACAAAAACATCGGTTAGATTGGCATCTTTTACATCACTGAGCATCTGGATGATGCTTTCTTTTGAGGTAAGGGTGCTTCTTGTGACCCAAATACCTCTGATCTCGGGCCTTTTGCCCTCCTCGTTCTGAAACAGGACCTGTAGCACAAGAAGAACAGAAAACACCAATGCAAGTTTCCTGCACAGACCGAGTAAAGTTTTCAGTCTTCGGTTTTCCTTTGGTTCCACCAGGAACCTCTCCCCTCATAGGAAAACTGAATCGGAGTTTCTCTCCTTAGCTTAGTATGGGCAAAAGACTTGCCTTACCTGAGTCCTAAATCTCGTGCAATCGAACGAAGCGCGGTTTGATGGTTTGAAACTGCACCAGATGGGTAAAACTAATATAGATACCGAATTTTCTCTCTTACAGAAAACATAGATAAATATCCTATGGGAGGATCAGGAATGGAAAAAGTTAAACTTGCCGTGATTTATTATAGTTCTACAGGAACAAACTATCAGCTGGCCACCTGGGCAGCAGAAGCTGCTGAAGAAGCCGGCGCAGAGGTCCGAGTACTGAAAGTTCCGGAGCTGGCTCCAGAAGCTGCAATCAACAGTAATCCTGCGTGGAAAGCACACTACGATGCAACCAAAGATGTGCCCGTTGCCTCCAGCAGCGATCTGGAATGGGCAGACGCCTATATTTTCAGCGTTCCCACTCGTTTCGGCAATGTGGCATCGCAGATGAAGCAGTTCCTCGACATACAGGGCGGCCTGTGGGCACAAGGTAAACTGATGAACAAAGTTGTAAGTGCCATGTCTTCAGCACAGAATCCCCATGGCGGTCAGGAGGCTACCATCCTCAGCCTGTACACCACCATGGCACACTGGGGCGCTATTATCGTACCTCCTGGGTACACCAACCCTGTCATCTTTAAAGCTGGCGGAAACCCGTATGGTACGTCAGTAACCCAAGGTCAGGATGGAAAGATGATTGAAGACGTGAAAGATGCAGTTTACCATCAAGCAAAGAGGACTGTGGAAGTTGCAAGCTGGGTGAAGAAGGGCAGAGCCCTCTAATCGAAAAAGCAACGTATAAAACAATGAAGCTATGGCTCAAAGCGAGCCATAGCTTTTTTTGTGCAATGGATATTTGCCTATCGTGCTTCTACTCGATAAACACAAGGTCTTCCTCGAGAGCTTCGAGTTCATATGGAACGGGATGCTCCACTTCCACAGGCTCAACTAAGACCTCCGTCTTTTCAGCGGTGGTAGACTGGACAGTTGTGTATGCTACAAGCCCTATCAAGGCTGTTATGATGCCTAAGACAGTAAGGACTGCAATGGAAATCAAGGTTACCCCAACTACTTTCCAGATCATCCTGCTTCTTCTGTTTCTCTCAGCCAGAATCAGGTTCAGTTGCTCCAGTTTCTCTGCAACCAGGTCTGTTCCGTTAGATACTTCAACAGCATCTCCGAGCAGCGTACTTACGGGTACTTCAAAGATCTCCGCTATCCTGATTAGGAGATCTGCATCGGGCACCGACCGGCCTTGCTCCCATTTGGAGATAGTTTGCCTTACAACATGTAGTCGTTCTGCTAGTTCTTCTTGAGAAAGTCCTTTTTGTTTGCGTAGTCTTTTGAGGTTTTCACCAAACATCTATTTCTGCCCCCTTCCTATAGCCAGAATAGCTTAAAAGGGCTGTCTTGATGAGCAACGAAAGTTAACAATTGGTTGCCGTAGGGAAACATACGCCACTATATGTTGAAGTTCCTGTTTGTGGCGTGTGGAGCTGTGTCTATTTTGTAGTTCAGTAGCTCTTAGAGATAGTCCTTCCTCAACTCTGCAGAACCACAACTGCAGTCACTTCTGCAGCAAATTCAACAAGTTTTTGGATTTCGCTTGAGGTTGTCCTGAACCTAACTTCTAATCCATCGGTCTTCTCAGGTAAAATATACTAAAGATTATCCACCGAACACCTATCCAAACTCTGAAAGTCTGCACTATATAGGCGAAACATGTTTCAAGTTGCTGAGGAAAGGAGCGGACAGATGAACAACGAACTACTGCGGTTTGTAGAGCCGATCTATCGCTTCTGCGCAAAGCGGTTATCTTCTTTTGCAGATGCACAAGACCTAGCTCAGGAGATACTTCTCTGCGTTCTCCAGGGCATTAACCAATCGAAGATCGCCAACTTAGATGCTTATGTTTGGAAAGTAGCTCACAACCGCTATGGTAGAAAGGTCAATACCGAAAACAAAGACCTTGTTCTGGTTCATGGCGCAGAGTATGTTTCTGATTTTGTGGAAGACTTCGACAGCTCTTTTGACGAGTCCAGCGATGAGTTCCAGGCCGTTTTTCAAGCGCTACACACTCTAAGCTCTACGTACCGACAGATCCTAGTTGAATACTACGTTCACAATCTGAGCGTCCGCGAAATCTCATGCAAACTAGGCATCTCTGCTGAAACTGTGAAATGGCGCCTTCACGTTGGCAGGGAGAAAGTGAAAGAGAGGCTTTCAGAAATGGAACGAAACTACGAAAAGATCAAGATGTCCGTCATGTGCAATGGCTCTTTTGCCCCGACAAGATACGTTAATACCCAAGTGCACAAAGCTATCGCTAAGGCGTGCTATGATGCGCCGCTCACTATAGAGGAGATCAGTGTTTGCACCGGTATCCCCACCATTTACTTGGAAGAACCGCTTGAGCACATGATCTATGGAGATGCTATCGTGCAAATTGGCAAGAAGTACGCCACAAACTTCATCATCACCGACATTAAGGATCTCGAAAGCACCTATGAGTACCTTTCTAAACCGGTAATCGAAGAGATTACCGATAAATTAGTTGCCTACATTACCGAGACCGAAAAAATTTGGCGCGGTATCGGGTTTTACGGTTCAGACTTCCCTCTATCTCATCTGTACCACGTCTTGATTCCAACACTGGTTTTTCAAAGCGGAGACAGGTTCAGGGAGAACTCTTCCATTTTGCCTAAGGATCGTCCTCCCCGCAAAGACGGAGGTAACGGTTGGTTTATCGTCATCGAAGGCGTAGAAGAACTTGATGATAAATTCTCCGGCTGCAACCACTACCATTACTACAGCAACACAGAACCGCCTGCCAAGTTCATTTACTACTGGAATGGAGCATCCTATGATTACAACCTGGATAACATCCTCCGCAATGCTAGGTTCTTTATCTATTCTATAGGTCCGGACAATGAGTGCGTCCTTGTGGATGATGAAGATGCTGCCAAAGCATTGGAGAATGGTCTATGTAAAAAGATGTGGGACCGCTACTACCCTGCCATGCCGGTACTTACCTCCAATGAGTATCAAGCGCTTCAAAAATGGGCTGCTGAATGCCATGCCATTGATGCCGTTTGGCCGAAATGGATAGAAGCGCTGTATGGCAGCTACAAGTCCACAACGCCAAAAAGACTTGCAGATCAGATCGGGGGCAATGTAGACAGTTCGGCATACAACATCGTTGCTCTAATCACCAAAGAGCTTACAAGTCGCGGTCTAGCCGACAAACCTGAAGGCGATCAGCCGTTCACCAAGAACCTCTTGCTTGTGAAATAAAGATCAAGGCGGGAAGCCAAAGCTCTTCCCGCCTTTTTGCGTCGTAACTAGAACCTTTATTGAAATACACATCCGGCACTTCTACAAATGAGCTTAGTCCAAATGCCTTATGCTTCTGTCTTGCGTACGCTTACGTCTCCTGCCCAGACCTTAACGACTCTTTCTTCCCCGTTCTCTACTACCCTCACCAAGAGAGCTCCGTCGCTTGCGATGTCTTCGGCTATGCCCTCTAACTCCACTCCGCCTGTTACTGTCACTCTTTCCCCAAGAAGGATCGAATACTTCTTCATGATCTCTATCAGCCAATGGACGTCCTGAGAAAGCTTCTCATAGCCCTCTTCTAAGTGTAGGAGGAGAGCCGCCAAAACCGCTCTCCTACACAGCTCCATTTGCAGCTCGATCTTCAGCGATGTGCCGGGGATGTCAGGGGAAAACTCTGTCTGGTTAACGTTTAGACCTATGCCAAGCACAATGTGGCGAATATCCGGTCCGATAGCAGAGAGTTCTGCAAGGACTCCCGAGATCTTCCTTCCTCCGACAAAGACATCGTTAGGCCACTTCACTTGGGGTTTTAGACCGTACTGTTCCAAAACCCGGAGCACCGCGTACGCACCGAGAAAGGTATATGGTGCAGCTTCTGCTAGAGGTCTTTTCGGCCGGAGAATAGCCGACATGTAGATTCCCAGCGACTCTTCTGACTCCCAGGCCCTGCCTCTTCTACCGCGGCCTTTTGTCTGCTTTTCAGCAAGGATGATCGTGCCTTCTTCTGCACCTTCCTTGGCAAGCTCTCCTGCTTTGTCGTTAGTCGAACCTATCTCTTCTTGCCAAAAGATGCTGTTTCCGAGTTTTTTTGTGCTTAGAATCGGGAAAATTAGATAGGGATAGAGCTTGTCGGGTAGCTTTTCGCCTTGGAGTCTGTAGCCGACATTTCGCTCTGCCTCTATATGAAACCCCATGTTTTTCAGGGTTTGCACGTTTTTCCATACGGCATTTCGGCTGATGCCAAGTTTCTGGGAAATAGCTTCTCCAGATACTGCCTCACCACTAAGCAAGAACTCCAGAATTTTCTGCAGATTGTCGGGGGTATTCTTCTTAACACAGTACATTTTTCTCACCTCTGTTGAACATTGCATGGGGTTTGGGCTACTAACTAAGCAGTAGTGAGGTTGTCTGGGACCAAACCGAAAGCTATAATATGTATGGGCATTTGGTTCATTGCCAACCTTGATTAAAGGAGGAGATGTCATTGGACCGTATTCCACACAAAAAGCGTTTCTCCCTTTTAGCTATTATCTTACTAGCTTTTATCGCTGGTGGAATAACCTTTTCCGTGCCTGAGGTAAGAGAGTTCTTTAAACCGGTTGAAAAGGCGTTTTTTAGTCCTTCAGCAATCGCGTCTAATATTCCGCTCACGGCAGACATAACCAGCCCATACGCTTTTGCGGATGTAGCTGAAGCCACATCGCCTGCTGTGGTCTATATAATGAGTACAAGAGAAGTAGGCGGGGACTACGTAACGCCAACCGATCCCTTCTTCCGTTTCTTCTTTGGTTCCGATCCATTCCAAACTCCTCGCCGGGAAACATACGGCGAAGGCAGTGGCTTTATCATTAGTGGTGATGGCTACATCCTCACCAATGAGCACGTTGTTCGCGGCGCTAAAGAGATTCAGGTAACGGTCCAAGGTTACGACGAGCCCTTTACAGCAAAGCTCGTTGGCTCCGACTACGACCTGGACCTTGCAGTACTGAAAATTGATGCTCCGAATGTACTCCCTGCAGTACCTTTAGGAGACTCTGACGCAACACGGGTTGGCGAATGGGTTATTGCTATCGGTAATCCATGGGGCAAGGACTTCGACCACACAGTTACCATTGGTGTTGTCAGTGCTAAAGGCCGTCAGATCCAAATCGCCGATACCGAGAATCAACGGCTGCGAAACTACAAAGATCTGATGCAGACAGACGCCGCAATCAACCCCGGAAACAGCGGCGGACCGCTGATCAACATCAGAGGTGAGGTTATCGGCATCAACACTGCAGTTAACTCGGCCGCTCAAGGCATCGGATTTGCAATTCCTATCAATACGGCGAAAAAAGTTGTAGATCAGCTGATTGAACACGGTAGAGTCATCAGGCCTTACCTGGGTATCTACTACTACAGCGAGATCAGCCCTGCTCAGGCAGAAGCTCTTGGTCTTCCCGATACCCACGGTATCCTAGTTGGCGAAGTGATTAAAGACGGTCCTGCAGATAAAGCAGGCATGAAGGCACGGGACTTCATCCGTTCGATCAACGGCAAACGGGTCGAGTCGGATAAAGACTTCGAGGAGATCCTCTCAAACGCTAAAGTCGGTGACGAGTTGATCGTGGACGTTATCCGCGACGGCAAGTATGTCTCGCTGAAAATCGTTCTAGGAGCACGTCCAACAACAACTCAATAACTGCTAAAGTAAATATCGAACTTACCAAGCGGGCTTTGCTAGACAGAGCCCGCTTTTTCTGCCCTGCCCAACCATAACTAAAAGGCTTCCCTTTGCTCTGTGGGAAGCCTTAATGAATCCTCGTATGCTTTTTCTTAGAACGTGAGGTTTAAACCCATAAGTTCTTTGATCTCCTGCATGTGCTGTTTTGCTTCTCTTCTAGCGCGGTCAGCACCTGCTGCAACTACCTCTTCCAGGAACTTGGGTTTTGCCAGGAGTTCCTGACGCTTCTCTCTAATGGGCGTGAGTTCTTCAACAATAGCCTCTGCGAGAGCGGGTTTCAGTTCGGAGAATTTCAGATTGCCATCTTCTAGGTCTTTGGCAAACTTGTTGTAGACGTCTTTTGGTGCAAAAGCTTCAAGGAGCGTGAACAGGTTTGCTACACCTGGGCTGACTTCACCTTCTACATCGCTAGCGGTAACTGCCCGCTTGACCTTCGTTCTGATCTCTTCTGGATCGTCAGTGAGGGCGATGTAGCTCCCTGGAATGCTCTTTGACATCTTGCTGGTTGGATCGTTTAGAGCCATGACTCTGGTGGCTTTACTCAGCTTGGGCTGGGGCTCGGGGAAGTACTCACCGAAGGTAGAGTTGAACTTCCTGGCGATGACCCTTGTCAGCTCCAAGTGCTGGATCTGGTCTTCACCTACTGGAACCAGGTCTGCCTTGTACAGCAGAATATCTGCTGCCATAAGAATAGGATAGCAGAGGAGCCCTGAAAGTAGTCCCTGCTTCTCGGACTTCTCTTTGTACTGGGTCATGCGCTCCAGATTGCCTACTGGAGTGATAGTAGTAAGGAGCCACGTCAGCTCAGTGTGTTCCGGTACCATCGACTGCACAAAGATCGTGGCCTTTTCTGGATCGAGTCCTGCCGCAATGTTGGTGGCCAGAGCATCTTTAATCCTATCTCCCAGCCCTTTAGGGTCGTAGGGGACTGTAAGGGAGTGCAGATCTACGATGGAAAAGAGGCAGTCGTGTTCTTCCTGCAGCTCTACCCAATTCTTGATCGCCCCTAAGTAGTTGCCTATATGAATAATGCCTGTGGGTTGAATACCTGAAAAGACTTTAGCCATTCTAAATCACCTCTCCACTTAAAATGCTAATAAAAAAGCCTCTCGCTCCTAACAAAGGGGCGAGAGGTCCCGCGGTACCACCCTAATTGCCAAATCCGGCCACTCTTTGTTGCTGTACAGGGCAACTCCCTTAAAGCTCCGGGGCCCATTTCGCAGGTATCCTGTGCTGGTTTTCAGCTACCCCAGCTCTCTGTAACAGGCTTAACCTGGTACTTCATCCCTTCATAGCCTTGTAAAGCAAATTTAAGGTTATCTTCGATTATTATATCCTGCAGCAGGCGAAAAATCAAGATTGCAGCTGTCATCGACGCACGGTTAGACAAACAAGTTGCAACCAAGGGCGGAATATCGGGTGAAAGGTATGGCTGTCCTCCAACTCACACCTGTAAGCAACGTTGAACTGAGTCTTGTTAGCAGAGAAAGGTTGAAAGAGCTAGGAAAAAAACAGAGAGGAAGATTCCGGCTTGTTCTTGCAGTGAAAGACAACACTCAGCGAGTTATTCTCAATAGGATTATTTCGGACGAGTATAAAATAAAGGGTTCCCAGATAGTTCGCGACAGGAGAACAAGTAAGTGGTTCTTCCTGCTGACCGCCCAACGGTTTTGTTATCTGGTAACGCATAGTTGTGTGCATTTCTATGCTCACCTTTTCCCTTGTTTCGTATTTTATCAGCGCCTCAATGTTCCGTAAAGCTTGAACATTATTGACATTGTCGTGAAGCACTAGACGACACTCCTGTAAATATGCATAGCAGCATCACCGACTTATCGCGATGGCCAACGGGTTCGCTAGCACTTAATACGCATTTCGAGATACTCCGGTTTTTGCCTTTGAGAGCTTTGTTCTTTGCACATGTGTACTCAACTTCTACAGCAACACCAGACCGTTTAACCGCTTTCCTAAGGCGTTGCTGTTCAGCACTGACAGTACGACTTGTACAAAATCTGGTAGCTGAATACAAAGCAACCCCTAGCCCTTTTCAGGGTCGGGGTTGCCTTTTTGTGCAAGAACCGCAATTTACATGAGCTCCTGCGAAATATCTATGACTTCAGCATGCTTTCCTCCCATGCCTCGTGCTTCTTCAATCCCAAAAGTTCCGTAATAGTAGCTGCTACGTTTGCCAAACCGAACTTGCCGTCTTTCAGTTCGCGCTTTTCTTTTTTGTCGTAGATGATAAACGGCACCGGGTTCAAGGTGTGGGAGGTTTTTGGCTTAATGCTGCCGTCGGCTCCCTTCTTCTCGTACATCTCCTCTGAGTTTCCGTGATCGGCGGTTACGATCAGAATTGCACCTGTGCGATCTACAGCCTTGACGATTCTTGCAAGGCACAGATCTACTGTTTCTGCTGCGATTTTCGCTGCAGCAAAGTTTCCGGTGTGCCCTACCATATCGCCGTTGGGGAAGTTAGCCCTAAGGAAGGAGTACTTCCCGGACTCCAGAGCCTCGATCAGCTTGTCTGTGATTTCAGCTGCCTTCATCCACGGACGCTCCTCAAAGGGTACCTTATCCGATGGTACTTCTTCGAAAACCTCCAGCACCTCATCGAACTTCTCGATTCTGTTGCCATTCCAGAAGTATGTGACATGACCAAACTTCTGCGTTTCCGAGACCGCATACTGCTTGAGGTTGTATTTGATCAGGTGTTCGGAGAGAGTGTGCTGAATGTCAGGAGGAGTTACAAGATAGCGTCTGGGGATCTTCAGATCGCCGTCATACTGCAGCATTCCTGCAAAGATCACCTTGGGGTATCTTACTCTATCGAACTTATCGAAGTGCTCTTCTTCAAACGCCCTACTGAGCTCGATGGCACGATCGCCTCTGAAGTTGAAGAGGATCACGCTGTCATAGTCTTCGATGGTGCCGATGGGCTTTCCGTCTTCAGCGACGACAAAAGCCGGGAGGTCTTGGTCGATGACGCCTAGTTCTGTTCTATAAGTCTCAATGGCCTCTGTGGCATTTGGGAACTGTCTGCCGATACCCAGAACGTGGGTCTCCCAGCCCAGCCTTACCATCTCCCAGTTGGCCTCGTACCTGTCCATAGTGATCTTCATTCTGCCACCGCCGGAGGCGATGCGGCCGTCGAAGTCTCCGTCATTGAGTTCTGAAAGCAGGTTCTCAATGTCTTCGATGTACTTCAAGGCAGAGGTGGCGCCGACGTCGCGACCGTCTAGGAGCACGTGGACACGAGCTCTCTTGATACCTTCCTCTTTCGCTCTAATTAGCATTGCCTTGAGGTGGGCAATATTCGAATGGACGTTGCCATCGGAGAGCAGACCGATGAAGTGCAGCGTGGAGTTATGCTCCAGACAGTTTGTGACGATGGTTTGCCACGTCTGCGAGGTAAACAGCCTACCGGACGCGATGGACTCGTTAACCAGCTTTGCGCCTTGAGCGTAGATCTGCCCGCAGCCAAGGGCGTTATGTCCAACTTCGCTGTTTCCCATATCGTCATCAGACGGTAGCCCTACAGCAGTACCGTGGGCTTGAATCTGTATGTTGGGGCAGGTCTCAAGGAGGTGCTCAAGTGTTGGCATGTACGCCGATTTCACCGCGTTCCCGAAATCATCGTTGTTTATTCCGATTCCATCCATTATCACCATAACAACTGGTCTTTTTTGTTGCATTTTAAAGCCTCCAAATCGTTTTCATCTCTATTTGTACACAAAAAGTGTTTACTTTACCGTACTACGCATGATCCTTTACATTAGGACTTCCACTATCTAAATATACCACGCAGAAAGGTTTGTAAACTCCACTGATCGCCGCTACTTAGTTTAAACCCAAAACCCAGAGCCAATTAGTCCACAAGTCAACAGGATATCCACAACAGAGGTTCTGCCGTAAAAGTACGTTCCATCTGCCTATCTAGGTCTATTCATCCTGCTCTGTAGAGACTGCTAGCTCTAAATCAAGGCTGCGGAACTGCTCCCTGGTTTCTTCAAGCACCTCTTTCAGCCTGAGGTAGTCCGCTTCAGAAAGGTCGCCTGGCTGTCCCGACTCATATTCTTTGATAGCGTCTTCCACGATCACGATCCTGTAGTGGTCTTTTCCGTCTTTAAAGAACTTGTGCACCCAGGTTGGGGTATAGCCGATTGCGGGAATGGAGATCTCTCCTGTCTCCGGGTCTTTTTCGATGGTGAATGTCAGTATTACTCCCGAGTCCACATACTTCATGTTCAGCGTCTGGAGGTTCTGGTTGGAGATGAAGTTTCCCAGGGAGTAAATGACGTACCCCTCTCTAGTTTCTCCTGAGGGTAAAGCGACTTCGACCTTATCAAAGGGCTGGATGACGTGGGGATGGCTTCCCAAGATAATGTCGGCGCCAAACTCAATCATCTTCTCTGCCAGGTTCTTCTGCGCTTGGTTAGGCTCTCTCTTGTACTCGGTGCCCCAGTGGATGCTGACTGCAACCAGCTCAGCTCCCATGTCTTTAGCCTTTGCGATATCTCCTGCGATCTTCTCCTCATCGATGATGCTTACAAGATTCTCTGTGGGGTAGGGTGAATTGACACCATAGGTGTAGGCCAAAACCGCAAGAGATATCCCACCAACTTCCAGAAGCAGGATGTCGTCTTTCTCTTCTTCAGACCTAATGCTCCCAATGGGGATCAGACCTATGCTTCTTAGGTAATCGATAGTCCTGTAGATGCCCGACGGTCCCTTATCTAGAGAATGGTTGTTTGCCAAAGACACCACATCAAAACCTGCCTCTTTGATGGCTACAGCAATTTCGTCAGGAGCATTGAAGTCCGGATATCCTGAGTAGCCCCTATCCGGTCCCGCAAGGACCGTCTCTAAGTTGCAGATGGCAAGATCAACACTCTGAACTAACTCTTTTATATCTGCGAAGCATTCGGTGAACTCATATGTATCGGTTTCTGCATTGTAGGCTGCTTTGATTTGAGGGAGATGTACCATAATATCGCCAGCAGCAGCTAAGGTGATTCTAATCGGCTCGGGTTGGCTTTCTTCAGGAGGTGGTTCTACAGCCACATTTTCGTTATGGATGGTGCTCCCAAAGGTGGCCGTATACCTTGAATAAAGCTTTTTGCTAAATCCGAACAGTCCGTCCAAGAGAATCAGAGTTAAGACTGCGATGATCAAGATAGATAGGGTTCTTTTCTGCATGATGTTCACCTCGAACCTCGTCTGCTATGTGAAGAAAGCTTGTCCCTACAAGGGTGCAGGAAGCTTTTAAAAAGCGGCAGGTTTAAACTGGGTTTAAACCAAGAAAGTCGCCAGATGAGCTAACACTATCTACAGGTTATCCACAGAACTCTCGAACCCTGCTAAACTGCGACTAAAAAAGGAGCGCATAAGCGCTCCTATAGTAAGCATTAAGTATGCCGGTTTGATGTACTTAGGCATCTAATTCAGCCAGCTTCTCGAGTACTAAGTTCGTAAGCTGCTCTCTCATGTCAGCGGTAATCGGATGGGCAACATCTCTATACTCTCCGTTTGGCAGCTTACGGCTTGGCATGGCTAAAAACCTTCCGTCGTCACCCTCTATCACTCTGATGTCTCTTACTACAAACACATCATTGAAAACAACTGAGGCGATAGCTTTCATCCGCCCAGCTTCATCAACTCTGCGAACTTGTACATCGGTGATATGCACCCTTTTATTCCCCCTGAGCTGGGTTGCTGCACACAGTTAAATATTTAACATAAGTCCGTTTTTTCCTTCTGTTTTTAGGCCATTTTTGTCGATTTTGACGCGTTTTTTGTCTTTTGTGTGAGAGGGAAAAGAGAACACTGAGACCGGGTGCCGCTTCTTGAATGCAAAAAAGCTGCCACGAGGCAGCTTTAAACTCAATGCGTCTCTGCAAACAGGTTTTCCATTAAGTAAAGGTCGCTCGGTTTATCAACATCGATGCCGATCTCCGGGTAGGTGCTGATGATAGCTTTGGCTTTAAATCCCAGAATCTCTTCGGCTCTCTGCTCTATTTCTTCTATGGAAAGCGACTTGGTAATGAACTTCACCAGGAACCTCAGACCTAAGAGCTTCACGATTTTCGCAGGGCTCTTTCTCAGGTCTGTGAGCTGCCTGATGAGCTCAAAGTGGGTCTCTACAACGTTTGGATCGAGGAGCATGATGTTTCCGCCTGTGAAAGTGCCTTCTTTCAAGGGGAAGTAAGTTCTCTGTACTTCGGGATAGGAAGCTTCGTTGACTTCTCTAGAGACCAGTGGATAAAAGGCCTTAGCGTCCCTATGTTTCAGGCACTGATCGATAAAGTCGTTGACTGCCTCGGTGCTGATCAGCGGAATGTCGCTGGTTACGATCAGTGTGTAAGGTGATTTGTCAGCTCCAAGTGCGTCGATCCCTGCTTTGAGGTTGTCAACCAGTGAGTCTTTGCAGAGGGTAAACGAAATGCTTGGGCTGGTTTCTCTGAGTTCTTCAGGCCCCACAAGCACAACTTTCCCCACGTTTTCAAGGGTTAACATGGTATCGATGACGTACTCAACCATCGGCCGACTGGCAACTGTGACCAGAGCTTCCCATGTAGCACTGCTAACTTCTGTCAAGGAACCCCGGTTTGGAGCCCCAGCTAGGATTACAACGTCAAATTTAGTCACTTTTGCGGCGACAGACTGTCGCCACACCTCCCTTTCCCTTGACAAGAATAGAGTTGGAATCACCTTAGGGACATTATAACTTACTTTTCCCCTCTTTGAAATATCGCTTCCATCAGGCTGCTCTCGGCATTGGCGATGTGCTCTTCTGCAAGCTTTTTAGCCAGCTTGGAGTCTCTTTTGCCGATAGCTTCTACTAGCTTGCGGTGCTCCACAAAGGCCTGCTTCATGCGCCCTGGATGGGCAAGAGACGTTGACCTGTACCTCTGGATGTGCTCTCTGAGATTGTTGATCATCTCCTCAAGGCGGTCGTTTCCCGCGGCTTTGTACAGTACATCGTGGAACATCTCATCTATCTCTATAGTCTGTTCAATGTCTTCTCTGTCAATTGCTTCGCCAATCCTTACCAAGTAGCGCTCGAGCTTTTCCAACTGCTCGTCGGTGGCTCTGAGAGCTGCAAGCTGGGCTGCCAGACCTTCGAGGGCTCTGCGGATTTCAAAGACCTCTTTAACATCGCTTTTGGTAAGATCCGCAACGTAGGCGCCTTTCCTCGGTACCATAATCACCAGTTTTTCCAGTTCCAGCTTTCTAATGGCCTCTCTTACCGGCGTGCGGCTCACGCCGAGCTCTTCGGCCAGCGCTTCCTCCATCAGTCTTTCGCCTGGGCGCAGCGTGCCGTTGATAATGGCTTCGCGTATAGCTTCAAAAACCAACTCTCGCAAAGGTTGATAATTATCTAATTGGATAGGTCCTAATTTTCCCATAAGCTCTTGAAAGCACTAATGTGCCTCCTAAATGCCTCCTTTCACAGTGAAGATGCATTCTCTATTTGCCAACTAAAGTCTGTTAATCTCGCAAAATGAATCCAGGGTTTTGTATCCCGGCCTCTAATGACAAGTGGCCTAAAGTCTCCAGGTTCAGATCTTCTCTCTGCTCTATATGGCAACCTGTTTTCGGTCCACTGCCAGTTAGGGATTTTTTTCTCCAGTTTGGCTTCTAATTCTTCTATTATGCCAGAGTCTTCTGTCAGTGCAAAGAGGGTTGGACCGCTTCCTGAAAGACTTACAGCTCCTATACCCAGCTCATCTAGGGTTTCCATGATGATGCTAAGAGATGGGCATTGCTCCACAATGGGTTTTGTGAAGGTGTTTCCCAGGTTTTTCTTTGCTTCATGGTAGTTTCTACGTTCAATTGCCTGTTCTAGTTTCGTTGGATCAAAGTGAAGCAGGTCTTCTGATGCATCTAACAGATCGTAGGCTGATTTGGTTCTGATGCCAAAAGGGGGCTTGATAAGCAAAACTCCCCAGGAGGGTGCCGGTGTCGACCTTTCGATGACATCTCCAATCCCGGAGACGAGGCACGATCCGCCGTAGAGCATGAAGGGTACATCTGCCCCTACCTTCGCTGCCACACCTGCCAGCTCTTCGAGAGACAGCCTCAAGTCGAAGAGGTGGTTTGCCAGGATCAGGGCACCTGCTGCATCAGCAGATCCTCCTCCAAGCCCTGCAGATATGGGGATCCGTTTCTCCAAGTTGAAAGCGCAGTTCAGTTCTGTGCCTAGCTCTTCCTCCAGTTTGGTTATAGCTTTTAGCACCAGGTTTTTTTCGTTTAACGGCATCTGCCTGTTGTTTGAGACCAGCGTTTTTTTATCTGCTTTCTTAATTGTTAGTGTATCGGAAACTCCGATGGAATGAAATAGGGATTCGATCTCATGATACCCATCTTCCCTCTTGCTTTTCACATCCAAACAGAGGTTGATTTTGGCATTGACCTGTATTGAGTTAGACATAGATAACCCTTTCTTCAAAGCAAGTGCGCCCTGCGCTTACTTGCGGTGTTTTCGCATCTCGTCTAAAAAGCGCCGGTAGGTCTCTTCCTGCTCCTGTCTTGAGACGTTTTGCTTAGCTCTAGCTTCAATCATCTCCTGGACGACCTGACCGACGGCATCGTAGTCGCTTACGTAGTAAATGATCTTGTTGAACAGCGCCTTCCAGTACGGGTAGGCCACCAGTGCAACCACAAAACTGATGACAAAGACGCTCAAAAAACCAAGGATCGAGAAATCGCCGTCCATGATCCACATTATAACCAAAAACGGTACAAGCAGGCCAAAAAAGCCGATGACAAAGTAGCTGAATGGCCTGGAAAAGTAGATATCCGTTTTGAAAAACCTCACCTTTTCCATGGGGAAAGCTCCGGCGGCAATAAAGCCAATTACGCCCAGGATGATAGTTACAACTATAAGTCCCACTTTGGTCTCGTTGAAAAGATCGCTAGGATCAAACTCCCACTGCCGCCACATCATGTAGTCGTATAGGTTTACCACAACAAGCGACAGGAGGACGATAGCTGCCAAGATCCAGGGCATGAGCACTCCGGAGATTAGGCCTGCGAGCCTGAGTCTTTTTGGAGAAGTCTTGGTATAGAAGAGCTCAAGCTCTCTCTCTTTTGTCAGCTCTCTTCTCTGTCTTTCCCTCTCATCCATGAAGACACACCTCTCTAGCCTAAGACGTATTTGTAGATGGCTTCTGCAAAGCCGCCTTCTGCGGCTCTGCCGGTTACGGCATCGGCTACCTGGCGCACCTCAGGTGGTGCATCGGCCATGGCTACAGAAAAGCCCGCTTCCTCCAGAAGGTCCATGTCGTTATAGTTATCACCAATTGCCAGCACTTCTTCCATTTTCAGCCCGCAGCTTTCCACAAGGTGCTTTGCGGCAAAACCCTTTGTGGCATTTTGGTGGGTGAGGTCGAGAGTAAAGTCGCTTGAAAGAACCACGTTTTTTGTTGGGTCGAGTTCTAACCATATCAACTGAATGTCCAAAAGATCCTGGAGCTTGCCGAAGTAGACCACTTTGGTCAGGTTCTTTGTTGCTGCCTCTAGCACCCTATCTCCATTGATGATGGTTCCTCCCTGCTTTACCAAGTAGTCTGCCGCTTCGGCGTAGTAGGGAGCGAACATGGTCAGGTCCTCTACCCCTTCTGCATGGGTTGCAAAGACTGCCGAGTTCACGTTCTTGTGCTCTCTAAGAAGCTTAATATAAGGCAGGACGTCGCCTACAGGCTGATGCCAGATAGCTCTGTCTCCCTTGAAAACTGCAGCACCCTGAAAACAAATAAGGTATTCACTTAAGGGTAGCCCGTTAATGACGCCTTCAGCAGATCTCTTACCCCTTCCTGTTGCCGGAACCACAGGAATTCCCGCGTCTTTCAGTTCTTGAAGGGCTTTAACATTTGCCGGATGGATTCTTTGTTTATAGTCCAGTAATGTACCGTCTAGGTCTGTGATCACCAGCTTATACTTACTACGCAAAAGGTTTGCCTCCTAGTCTTCTATGTGAAAATCGACATGTTGGTGTATACTTATGTTTAGTCAAAAAAATGTCAGCGTTGTTTAAATTCTTCCGAAGCCTGCCCTAGACCTCTTTTATTTGCAAAATTAGAAACCTCAGCCTGTGTGTCCCTCCGCCTTTGAGTGCAGCCCCAAGCGTAAGCACAGTTTTTGGGATTTAAACAGAACAGCAAAGGAGTTTTAGCCGTGGATCTGAAAAACATCTTCACCAGCGAGCAGAGAAAAGCCCTGGTCGAAGAGATCAAGGAGTACTTTCTTAATGAGCACGACATTGAGCTTGGTGATCTTGCATGTACTCTTCTCCTAGACTTCTTTTCCGAGAAGATCGGTCCCGAGTTCTACAACCAAGGTGTATTCGATAGCTACAAGTATCTCCAGAACTCCCTAGATGACCTTCTTGGAATCCAGAAGTAAACAGATTGGAAATTCACCGAGCCTGGTTGGGCAGTATGCTTAAGAACCTCTTTGCTTGTGATCGGAACAAGCAAAGAGGTTCTTAACTTCTAAAGTATTTAGTTAAGTGCATATATCCGCAAATACCATTTACGTTTATGCGGCTAGACCTTTAAACCGTAAGAGGCTCTGCGTCACACCTGCATTCCTTCAACCCGTTGTACAAACTGAAGTCCTTCGGCCAAAAATGCGTCCCTTGCTCTATGTATCGCTTCTAGAAGCTCTGCTTCTCCGTCTTCAAGAGTGTATAAGTAATTGATTAAGTGCAGGCCGTTGCACTCTTCTTTTTTGCAGTAGATGTTGAGAGAAAAGTGCAGCTCGTAGAATTGCACAAACAGGATCACGCTTGAGTCGTTGCTGTAGCTTTTTTCATAGATGCGGTAGTGTTTGAACTTCTCGGTGCGCGTAAAACCATGCTGTGCAAACACCGGCTGAAAGACCTCTTCAAACAGTTTAAAAAACAGCCGCTGTTTTTTGCGAATCAGCTTATCCTGCTCATACAGCTTAACCATGTATTCTTCCAAGTTGCCCAGCTGTACATCTGGTTTTCTCTTGAAGTGCATGAGGGAGTACTGTTCCAAATCTTCCAAGAAAAAGATCTTGTCTCTCATGAACAAACTTGAGTCTCCGCCGAAGATCTCCCACAGCCTCTCTACCACCTGCTCGCCTAAAAGATCCAGGTTGCTCCAGGCAGATTCCAGATCCTCCGGCGTGGCATCAAGCTTCAATTGCTTAACCCAGATCTCTGCATCTCCTGTAACAGTGCCTGTGGGCACCGTCTCGTCAACGAACCACGGCATATTACAGTACTCATCGAGGAGCTGTCCCTCTTGAAACAGCCTCAGCTGAATGATATCACCATCTTCAACGTACAGACTGACAATAGGGGCGTCTAAGGTTCTTGAGAGCCTGCGGGGAAAGATGGAAAACTGGTCTTCATACATATACGGGGCAAAATCATCAAAAATGCTGACAAACCTGTTGTTTGGCACGATAAGTATTGTGCGGTCCGAATCGTCAGCGGAATCGATTCGCTCATACTTGTCGTCAAGAGCTTTTACCACACACTCTTCAATCTTATTTATGTTATTGTCGTCTTTGCCCTCTTTAACCACATTTACACTCATCAGGAACCCCATCGATATTCCTCCCTGGCTTAAGGCAACAGATTTCCCGAGACCGAAAGTTTAAGATACTCCAAAAGCACCGCGTACTTTGTTTGTACTCTTTCAGTTTAGCCAAATACAATTACGCTAGGTTACATGCTCCCGTCTCCGTTTCTGCTTGCAAGGGGCAAGATTACACATGCTTTCCATTTTTCCCTCTAGTACTATATTTGCCTTATATAACTGCATTCCTCTATTTTGTTTCTGTCAGTTCGAATTTCGCGAATCAAATAAAACAAAATGCGATTTCGGTCTCGCTCCCCCTAGCCCTACATGAAGAAAGGCTGCCGTGGGATCCCACAGCAGCCTGCGTTACACTTATTCGGTTATCTCATACTCACCCTTTACAAACTGATAGACGTAATCGTAGTAGAGGGTGCGCTTATCAAAGGTTGCGGCAGCTCTGCCAAAATCTTTGATGTTCTGGTAGTATGCAACGAGCCCATTCATGTATCCGTACTTCACGCCGCCGTTTAGATAGTCTCTCCACTTGTTTCTTTCAATGAGGGTGTCGTTCCAGTGCTTCTCCATCTCCACGCCCATGCCCAAGTGGTAGGCGATGCTGGCTGCAGTTTTGACTCTGTCTTCCTTGCTATCTGAGAACACGTAGTTCGG
>LFRM01179260.1_pt1 | contig 18987 bp, 17 predicted proteins | sample 618341 | NCBI WGS metagenome assembly LFRM01 (sample SAMN03654438, study PRJNA283298) | anaerobic digester metagenome | isolation source: pool of bioreactors CSTR01a, CSTR02a, and CSTR03a thermophilic anaerobic... | place: Denmark: Kgs. Lyngby | collected 2014-05-21 | reverse complement strand
AAAATTCTGCGTGATGACTTTGGTGTTGGCGCTGATGTTTGGAGTGTCACCAGCTTTAACGAATTACGTCGCGACTGCTTAGATGCTGAGCGCTGGAATCGTCTACATCCACGCGAAACAACACGTTTATCACATATCGAAAACTGCTTGCAGGATCGACGTGGTCCAGTGATTGCCTCAACTGACTATATGAAACTCTATGCTGATCAAGTCCGTCAGTGGGTGCCGCAAGAGCAATATAAAGTCTTGGGTACCGATGGTTTTGGCCGCAGTGATTCACGTAAAAAACTGCGTCACTTCTTTGAAGTGGATCGTCATTGGGTCGTTCTGGCTGCACTAGAAGGTTTAGTTGCACAAGGTCAGATGGATGTACAAGTGATGATTGATGCCATGGAAAAGTTTGGTATCGATGCTAATAAACCTAATCCACTGGACTGCTGAGGAGAGCTGCGATGATTGAATTAATTCGCGTACCCGACATCGGCACCGGTGAGGGTGAAGTGATTGAGCTGTTGGTCAAAGTCGGCGACCGTATTGAAGCGGAACAAAGCTTGCTGACGCTTGAGTCTGATAAAGCCAGTATGGAAATTCCAGCGCCTAAAGCTGGGGTGATTAAAAGCTTAGCGATTAAGCTTGGCGATCGCCTCAAAGAAGGTGATGCTTTATTAGAGCTTGAGGTTGAGGAAGAATCAGCTGCCAGCGCTGAGCCTGAGGTTGAGGCGAAAGCTGCGCCAGTAGCTAAAGCGGCAGCTACGCCAAGTGTTGCTGAAGTAGCTGCAGAAAATATCGTTGAAGAAATCCATGTGCCTGATATTGGCTCATCGGGTAAAGCTCGGGTGATTGAGTTGCTGGTGGCGGTGGGTGATCAGATTACTGAAGACCAGTCGTTGCTAACGCTTGAATCGGATAAAGCCAGTATGGAAATCCCTTCGCCAGTCAGTGGTGAGGTGGTTGAAGTACTGGTGCGTTTGGACGCAGAAGTGGGTACGGGTGATTTAATCTTTAAGGTTAAAATTGCACAAACTGCAACGAGTTCAGAGCCTGCAGCTGCTGCGTCTGAAGAGCCAGCTGCTTCTGCAGCAGAGTCTGCGCCTGCAGCTAAACCCAGTGCTGCCGTATCGGTTGCGCCGGCTACCGCTCCAAGCGCTGAAAAGCGTAAAACTACCACAGTGCATGCCGGTCCTGCCGTGCGTAAGCTGGCGCGTGAGTTTGGTGTGGATCTTGGACTGGTCACGGCCACTGGGCCGCATGATCGTTTCGTTAAAGAAGATATCCATACGTATGTGCAAACTGCACTAAGCAAGCAGTCGAGTGGTGCTGCCGAGCAGGGCAGTGGTATTCCGCCGATTCCTGAAGTGGATTTTGCTCGCTTCGGTGATATTGAAGAAGTGCCGATGACGCGTTTACAGCAAATCGGTGCACTGAACTTGCATCGCAGCTGGTTGAATGTGCCGCATGTCACGCAATTTGAATCAGCGGATATGACTGAGCTGGAAGCCTTCCGCGTCAGTCAAAAGGCTGTCGCAGAAAAAGCTGGGGTGAAACTCACAATTCTGCCATTCTTATTGAAAGCTTGTGCGCACTTGTTACAAGAAATGCCTGATTTCAATAGCTCCTTAGCGCCAAGCGGTAAAGCTCTGATTCGCAAAAAGTATGTGCATCTCGGTTTTGCCGTGGATACCCCTGAAGGGTTATTGGTGCCGGTGATTCGTGATGTGAATCAGAAGAGCTTGCTGCAACTCTCTGCTGAAGCAGCTGATCTGGCAGATAAAGCGCGCAATAAAAAGCTGAAAGCTGAAGAGATGCAAGGCGCATGCTTTACGATTTCCAGCTTAGGGCATATTGGCGGTACGGGCTTTACGCCGATTGTGAATGCGCCTGAGGTGGCTATTTTAGGCGTGTCACGTGCAAGCATACAGCCGGTATGGAATGGCGAGGGTTTTGATCCGCGCTTAATGCTGCCGTTGTCGTTGTCCTATGATCACCGTGTGATTAACGGTGCAGCAGCAGCGCACTTCACTCGACGTTTGAGTGAGTTGTTAGCTGAGATCCGTAGCTTATTGTTGTAATGGTTTAAGTTGTACCTCAACACCCCGTACAGGCTGCATGCATGTACGGGGTGTTTTTGTTACTGCTGGGCAAAGCCGAGCTGGCGCCACGCTTCGTACACCGCAATGGCAACGGTATTGGACAGATTTAAGCTGCGCGAACCTTCGCGCATGGGTAAGCGCACTAATTGTTCAGCAGGAATACTATTGCGTATATCTTCAGGTAAACCACGGGTTTCTGGACCGAAAATAAAAGCATCACCATCTTGATAAGTCGCGTCGGCATAGCTATGTGTGGCTTTAGTGCTTAAAGCAAATAGGCGTGGATGCTGCAAAGCGTTGAGGCAATCTTGCAGATTAGCGTGCAGTTGCACATGGGCGAACTCTTGATAATCGAGTCCGGCACGGCGTAAGCGCTTGTCGTCAAAGTCAAAGCCAAGCGGTTCAATTAAATGTAAGCTGCAACCTACATTGGCGCATAAGCGAATAATATTGCCGGTATTAGGTGGGATTTCTGGCTCAAAGAGAATGACGTGAAACATGCTTGATCCTGACAATAAAATAGATGCCAATTCTACATGGGAATCGCCACCCAGGCGGCAGTGGATATTGAAATTTTTTGGCAGCTTAATGCTCTTGGGGTTTTTAGTCGGTTTGATGCTGGGGCGTTTCTTTCATCCTGCCGCGCAGCCACAGTTTGCTAATCGTATTATGCAGCTGCAGAGCTATGCCGATGGTCTGGGTGTGTGCTTAAGGCGTTCTACGCAGGTGCAAGCGAGTGATCAGCAAGGGGCTTATCAGCTGTTGCTAATGAATGCGCGCGGGCAGCCAGCGCAAGGTGAGATCGTCTTGTCAGGTGGTGAGCTTGTGCGCTGGCGCGTTGAGCAGCAGGATGCGCAGGTGCGAGTTGTATTTGTGGGTCTAAAGCCTGTTGTGGGTCAATGGCATCAGCGTACAACAGATGCTCATTGGTGCGCTGACATACATATTAGTGTAGCGGACACTTATGCTAACTAATTGATATTAAGCGATCTGTTGTATAGGTTTTTTAGAGCGATCAGCGCTTGCTACTAATGCGCGTTTAAGTTTTTATAATGAATATAAATTATTGAGGAGCAAAGCATGGCCAACCTGATACTTGAGCAATTGAGCGCAGAAATTGAAGCCAATGTGCGTATTGCATTGGCAGAAGATGTGGGGGCGGGTGATATCACTGCGCAGTTAATCCCCGCTGAGCAGCAGGCTAACGCGCGAGTGATTACCCGTGAGGCCGCAGTGATTAGTGGTGTCGCTTGGGTGAATGAAGTCTTTCGTCAGGTGGATAGCAATGTGCAAGTGCGCTGGTTAGTTGCTGATGGCCAACGCGTGCAAGCCAATGATGTGCTGTTTGAGCTGGAAGGCGCAGCGCGTTCTTTGCTGACTGGTGAGCGTGCAGCATTAAATTTCTTGCAGAGTTTGTCGGCTGTAGCCACGCGCGCCCAGTATTTCGCCGATATGGTGACCGGTACTGCAGTGAAACTGCTCGATACGCGCAAAACTTTGCCCGGCTTACGCCTCGCACAAAAATACGCTGTGACCTGTGGCGGTTGCCATAATCACCGTTTAGGTTTGTATGACGCGTTCTTAATTAAAGAAAACCATATTGCTGCCTGTGGTGGAGTGGCTGCGACGGTCGAAGCGGCACACCGTATTGCCCCGGGCAAACCGGTTGAGGTTGAGGTGGAAAATCTTGATGAACTGCGTGAAGCGCTGGCCGCGGGTGCCGATATTATTATGCTGGATGAGTTGAGTCTTGAGGATATGCGCACCGCAGTCGAACTCAATGCTGGTCAAGCCAAGCTTGAAGCATCCGGTGGCGTAAATGAGCAGACCATTCGTGCGATTGCCGAAACGGGTGTGGATTTTATTTCGCTGGGTACTTTAACTAAGGATGTTAAAGCTGTTGATTTATCCATGCGCTTAAGCGTGGTCATCGCAGACTGATAGCGCGGTGCATAAGTCAGGCTGACTGCATCAACAGTCAGCCTAGTATCAATTAGCGACGACGTAAATTCGCTTCGATCTCTTTATCTAAATCCGGTGGTAAAAAGTCCTTGTCTGGATTGTAGTTTGGATTTAAATAGGCCGATAAGGCTTGTAAGTTATCCGGGCTGAGGGTGCCGGCTGTTTGTTGCAAACGTAGATTATTTAAAATGTAGTCATAGCGCGCATTGTTGTAATTACGTACTGCCGCATACAGATAGCGCTGCGCATCCAGCACATCAACAATATTACGCGTCCCCACTTCGTAACCAATTTCCGTGGCTTCAACCGCGCTCTGGCTGGAAATAATCGCTTGTTTCAGCGCTTGTACTTGCTCGACATCAGTATTCACCGCACGGTGGAAGTTACGTGCATTTTGCACTGTGGTACGGCGTAGACTTTCACGCATTTGTTCTGCTTGATCTAAACGGTATACGCCTTCACGCACTTGCGAGCTGGTCATGCCGCCGGTGTACAGCGGAATATTAAGCTGCAAGCCAATATTGCTTTGCTCTGCTTTACCGTTATACCTTGGCATTCCAAATCCTGCTGGCAGGTTCATGCCGCTGTTTACAAAGCCTAGGCTATCGTTATCGCCTTTTTGATATTGGGCAACAGCATCAACCGTAGGCGCATGCCCCGATTTGCGTTGCTTAACGCTGTCTTGTGCAGCTTCGACGGCGTAGTTAATCGCTTGCAAGCTTAAGTTTTGCTCGGTAGCGGTATTCACCCAAGCGGTAGCATCATTCGGCGTGGGCGCCAGAATTGGCAGGCTGTGTTTAACCCCTTCCAGAGCCGCTAAATCGACATTGGTCAGTGTGCTAACGGCTTGGAAAGCATCACTGACTAAACGCTCAGCGACCATGCGGTTGGCACGCGCTGCGTCATAGGCTGATTGTGCTTGCAAGACATCGGTCTTATCCGATAAACCTACATCGAAGCGCTCATTGGCTAGGTCAAACTGGCGTTTAAAGGCTGACTCTTCAGCTCGGCTGGCGGCCAAACTGTCTTGCGCACGTAACACTGAAAAATACACTTCAGAGCTTTGCAAAATTAGGTTTTGCTCAATTGCGGATAATTCTAAAGAGGATTGCTCATTGCTGGCTTGCGCGGCCTGTAATTGATACCAGCGATCTAAGCGAAATAAGGGTTGGCTCAGGCTGGCTTGATAAACTAAGCCACTGCGCGAAGTGCTTTTTGAACCGTCCGTTGTATCGACCTTGCTACGGCTGTTTGAGTTGCTGGCACCTGCGCCAATTTGCGGCAATAAACCAGCGCGAGCTTGTGGTACGCGCTCACTTTGCGCTTTGTAGTCAGCGTGTGCTGCGGCTAAATCTGCGTTGTTATCAACTGCGAGCTGGTAAACATCAAGCAGGTTAACTTTGTCTTGGCTGAGCGGTGCTGCATAAGCTGTCGAACCCAGAACTGCAGCTATAGCAAAAGTAAGCGACAGTGCGCGCATTATAAATATCCTAAATTTTGCAAAGAGAATCTGTTAAAGGCTACGGCTGAACACTAAGACGGTCAAGCGTGCATTAACATTGTTTGATGCATTGTACAGCTTAGCGCTTGGTCGCATACGCTTGCAGTTTGGCTTACACAGTGTTTAGCTGTTGGCTGCTTCTTGTCGGGGTGCTCTTTATAGAGCTGAGATCGGTTAATCCGGGTCCCGTTGAACCTGATCGAGTTAATACTCGCGTAGGAAACAAGATAAGTCTGCCGCAAGGTAGGCCTGCCTATGTCCGCTGGTTCCCCGACACTTTTTTTCGTGTTTTTCTGGAGAACCATCATAATGACGCAACCTCTGTCTCAACACCTCAGTGATACCGCTCAAGTCGATCAGCAGTCGATTCAGCCCTTTCCCAATTCCCGAAAAATTTATGTGCAAGGTTCGCGTCCCGATATTCTTGTGCCCATGCGTGAAATCAGCCTAACGCCAACAGAAACGGACGAGGGTATTGAAGATAACGCACCGGTGTTTGTCTACGACACCTCCGGTCCTTATAGCGATCCGAGCGTCACCATTGATGTGCGTAAAGGCTTGGCTGATGTACGTAGCGCATGGATTGAGGAGCGTGGCGATACTGAGGTACTCAGCGGCCTCAGCTCCAGTTTTGGTCAAGAGCGTTTAGATGATCCTGAGTTGCAGAAAATGCGTTTTTCTTCAATTCGCAATCCACGTCGCGCCAAGTCAGGTCAGAACGTCACGCAAATGCACTATGCACGCCAAGGGATTATTACGCCTGAAATGGAGTATGTGGCGATTCGTGAGAACTTGAAATTAGAAAAAGCGCGCGAAGCAGGCTTATTGGATAGCCAGCATCTGGGGCAAAGCTTTGGTGCCAGTATTCCTAAAGAAATCACTCCAGAGTTTGTGCGTTCCGAAATTGCCCGTGGTCGTGCAATTATTCCCGCCAATATCAATCACACCGAACTTGAACCGATGATTTTAGGCCGTAATTTTTTGGTGAAGATCAACGGCAATATCGGTAACAGTGCACTGGGCTCATCCATTGAAGAAGAAGTGGCTAAGCTGACTTGGGGTATTCGTTGGGGATCAGACACCATTATGGATCTGTCTACGGGTAAAAATATCCATGAAACCCGCGAGTGGATTATCCGTAACTCGCCAGTCCCCGTCGGTACTGTGCCCATTTATCAGGCGCTGGAAAAAGTAAATGGCGTAGCCGAAGATCTGACGTGGGAGTTGTTCCGCGATACCTTGATTGAGCAAGCCGAGCAGGGTGTGGACTACTTTACTATTCATGCGGGCGTCTTGCTACGCTATGTGCCACTGACCGCCAAACGTGTGACCGGTATTGTTTCGCGTGGTGGTTCGATTATGGCGAAATGGTGTCTAGCGCACCATAAAGAAAACTTCCTCTACACGCACTTTGAAGATATCTGCGAAATCATGAAGGCTTACGACGTAAGTTTTTCCTTGGGCGATGGCTTGCGTCCTGGTTCGATTGCCGATGCTAACGATGCGGCACAATTTGCAGAGTTAGAAACCTTAGGTGAGTTGACTAAAATTGCCTGGAAGCATGATGTGCAGTGCTTTATCGAAGGCCCGGGTCATGTGCCGATGCATATGATTAAAGAAAATATGGACAAGCAGTTGGAGTGCTGTGATGAGGCGCCGTTCTATACGCTGGGTCCGTTAACTACTGATATTGCACCGGGTTATGACCATATTACCTCGGGTATTGGTGCCGCGATGATTGCTTGGTACGGTTGCGCGATGCTGTGTTATGTGACGCCAAAAGAGCACTTAGGCCTGCCGAATAAGGATGATGTGAAAACGGGCATTATTACTTACAAAATCGCCGCGCATGCCGCAGATTTGGCCAAGGGCCACCCAGGTGCACAGTTGCGTGATGATGCATTGAGTAAAGCGCGTTTTGAATTTCGCTGGGAGGATCAGTTTAACTTAGGTCTTGATCCTGATACGGCGCGCTCGTTTCATGATGAAACTTTACCCAAAGATTCCGCAAAAGTGGCGCACTTCTGTTCCATGTGTGGTCCTAAATTCTGCTCCATGAAAATCAGTCAAGAAGTGCGTCAGTACGCCAAAGATAACGATTTAACCGATGAGCAGCGCGCAATTGAGGCCGGTTTTAAAGAACAATCCGATCGTTTCCGTAATGAAGGATCGATTATCTACAAGCAGGTTTAAACTCACAGTGATATAAAAGGCGGCCTAAATGGGCCGCTTTTTTATTGGAGAATGATATGTCTGAGCGCGCAATGAACCGTGAAGATGATGTGGTAATTGAGCAGCGCGAGCGCTGTTTCCAAGGGTTTTATCGCTTAGACCGTGTGCACCTCAAGCATCGTTTGTTTGCTGGAACTATGGGGCCAACGATTACCCGCGAGTTATTTGTGCGCCCTGATGCGGTGTGTGTGCTGCCGTATGATCCGCAGACTGATTCCGTGGTGTTGGTTGAGCAGTTTCGTGTGGGTGCTTTGGATAAAAGCCCTGAGCCGTGGTTATTGGAAATTGTTGCCGGTTTAATTGATAGCGATGAGCAGCCAGAAGAAGTTGCACGCCGTGAAGCGCTTGAAGAAGCTGATTTAGAATTGCATGAGTTAGTCCCAGTGATGACTTATTACCCGTCACCCGGTGGTTCAGATGAGCGTGTCTATCTCTATGTGGGGCGCTGTTCGACTGAAGGTGTTGGTGGTGTGTTTGGCGTAGAAGAAGAGGGTGAAGATATTCGCGTGCATGTATGGCCATTAGATGCAGCGTTAAAGGCGCTACAAGATGGGCGTATTGATAACGCCGCAAGCATTATTGCTCTGCAGTGGTTGGCATTAAATAAAGAGCAGGTGCGAGCTGATTGGCTTGAGCTTTAATCGTAAGCTTGGCTACGCCATATAGCGCGCAGCCAAGCAACGCGTGCTTATAAGCCAGGTAAACGTTTGCGAATTTGCTCAATCAAATTGTCTAAAGTCGCCGCGTCGTGAGTATCCACGCGGTAGCTTTGTGCTTCTTCAATAGCGCTAAGTGGCTCTAGATTTTGACGTTGCGCTAAGATGACATCCTCGGTGGCGTCAGACGGATCTAAGCCCTCTGATTGACGTTGTTTCAACCAAGTGGCAACCACTTCATCGGGCGCTTGGCAATTGAGAATTAAGAAGGGGGTACCGGTGCTTTCTGCGATTTTCCAAGCATCATGGCGCTGCTCAGTTTTTAAGTAAGTCGCGTCAATCACCACAGGGAAACCCGCTTGCAAGGCATCGGCTGCTAACGCATGCAGGCGCTGGTAGGTTGCTGCGCTGGCGTTAGGGTTATAAATACCACCGCCCAAGGTGTTTTGCTGCTCGCCATCTTGTTCGCCAAATAAGCGTTTACGCTCAAAGTCAGAACGGAAACGTAATGCGCCCAACGCTTCAACTAAACGCATAGCGACGGAGCTTTTACCCACCGCTGAAATGCCATGGGTAATGGCCAGCAAGCGTGATGGAATGGCGCTATAGCTTTCTGCTAAGTTCGCATAGCTGCGGTATTGGCGCACAATGACTGCACGCTGCACTGGATCAGTTTCTTGACCCAGACGGAACAAGTTCACTTTGCCACGCACCATGGCGCGATAGGCTTTGTAAAAGTTGATCAGCGGCATGGCTTGGTAATCGCCAGTCAATTCTAACCACGCACTAATAAAACGACGTGATAGGGGTTTCAGGCCACGGTCTTCTAAGTCCATCGCGAGAAACGCTGCATCTGAAGCCACATCAATTAAGCGAAAGGGTTCATTAAACTCAATGCAGTCAAACAGAACAACTTCACCGTCCAATAACGTTGCGTTGCCTAAGTGAATATCACCATGGCACTCACGGATTGAACCATTATGACGACGTAGCTCTAATAAGGGGAGTAAACGGGTAAAACCGTCTTCTGCCCAAGCTTCGAGCGCATCAAGCTGTTGTAAATCAGCAGGTTCGCTGAGTAATGGGCGGATTTGCTCAAAGTTTTGACGAATCGGTGCCATAATTGCGTACGGATCGCCCAGCGCGTGTTCAGCTGGAACGCGAGGTGCTTCATGGTGGAAGCGGGCAATTTGTTTTGCCAGTGCGTCAATATGGGTTTCACAGAGTTCGCCGCGTTTTTGCATATCACCCAATAATTGGGTTTGCGGGAATTGACGCATTTTAACTGCGTATTCAATCGCATCACCTGTACCGTTGAGTTCAGGCGCATCGATTGAGCCAGTAATGGCAACAACTTCCAGATACAGGCCTTCGGTTAAACGTTGGTTCAGGCGCACTTCTTCATTACAAAAGTGTTTGCGCGCATCAATATCAGTAAAGTCTAAAAAGCCAAAGTTCACAGCTTTTTTGATTTTGTAAGCATAGGGGCCGGTTAAAATAACCCACGAAATATGCGTTTCAATGACCTGGAAGTCTTCAACTGGATGCGGGAAGATCGCAGGATTTTGTAGGGCGGCAATCAGGGCTTGAGTCACAGGTGATCCTTGAAAGTAATAAAGTAATATCTGCATTATGGCAACTGTGTGCATCTGTGCAAACTATAACAACATGCATATTGATCTGAAACAAACTGGGTATAATTAACAGTATGACTCAAAAACGAAAATCACAACCGAATAAAAAGCCGACAACGCGAGGTAAAGCTAAAGCTTCTCGTAACTGGCTTAGCTTATTTATCAAGCTTTCTATCGTCGCCGCTGTGCTGCTGGCAGGCGTACTTATTTATTTAGATGCCATTGTGCAAGAGAAGTTCTCGGGTAAGCGTTGGACTGTTCCCGCTAAAGTGTATGCACGGCCTTTAGAGTTGTTTGCTGGGCAAAAGCTGAATAAAAATGATTTTATAACTGAATTAAATGCACTGGGTTACCGTAATGAGCCTTCAGCCAGCAGTGCTGGAGCGGTCTCTGTGAATGGCAATACCATTGATCTGCATACGCGAGGCTTTCAATTCTATGAAGGAGCAGAGCCCGCACAAGCATTACGTATTCGTTTTTCTGGTAATAGTGTCGCCAGTCTTGCTCAGCCCAATGGTAGCTCCCTTGCTGTAGCACGTCTTGAACCTTTACTGATTGGTGGTTTATATCCAGCGCATCAAGAGGATCGGATTTTAATTCGTTTGGATCAAGTGCCAGACTTATTACCGCAAGCACTGATTGCTGTGGAGGATCGAGACTTCTATAAACACCATGGCGTATCACCCAAATCCATTGCGCGAGCCATGTGGGTCAACACCTCTTCAGGTTCGCTGCGTCAGGGTGGTAGTACCTTGACTCAGCAGTTGGTCAAAAATTTCTTTCTGACTAATGAGCGTACGCTGATTCGAAAAGCCACAGAAGCCTTAATGTCGTTGCTGATTGAAGTGCATTATAGCAAGGAAGATATTTTAGAGGCTTATTTGAATGAGGTTTTTTTAGGCCAAGATGGTCAGCGTGCCGTGCATGGTTTTGGCTTGGCCAGTCAGTATTTCTTCAGTCAACCGTTAGCTGAGCTGAAATTGCACCAAGTGGCTTTATTGGTGGGTATGGTTAAAGGGCCGTCTTATTACAATCCGCGACGCAGCCCTGAGCGTGCTCTTGAGCGCCGTAACTTAGTGATTGATGTGTTGGTTGAGCAGGGTGTAGTTGATGTAGAGCAAGCCGAGCATGCCAAAAAGCGTCCGTTGGGCATCACTAAGCAGGGCAGCTTGGCCAATACCACCTATCCAGGCTTTGTTGATCTGGTGAAGCGCCAATTGCGTGAAGACTACCGTGATCAAGACTTAACCGAAGAAGGGCTGCGTATTTTTACCAGTTTTGACCCCATTGTGCAGCGTAAAGCTGAAGATGCATTGGCGCAAACCTATAAGCAGTTGGCAGGACGTCGAGAGATTGATCAAGTTGAAACAGCGATGCTGGTCAGTAATCCTGAGTCGGGCGAAGTGTTGGCTTTATTAGGCAGTCGCCAGCCACGTTATGCGGGCTTTAACCGTGCTTTAGATGCTGTGCGTCCGATTGGTTCGCTGGTGAAGCCAGCGGTGTACTTAACTGCGCTAGAGCAGCCCAATCAATACACTTTGACCAGCTACATTGAAGATGCAACGTTTTCTGTAAAAAGCCGCAGTGGTAAAGCCTGGACGCCACAAAACTATGATCGTAAAGAGCATGGCACGGTGTTTTTATACCAAGGGCTGGCGCAGTCCTATAATCTATCCACGGCTAAATTAGGCCTGGAAATGGGCGTGCCGCGGGTTTTACAAACGATGCGTAAGCTGGGCGTAGAGCGTGAATGGCCAGCTTATCCATCGATGTTATTGGGTGCGGGTAGCTTAACTCCGATTGAAGTAGCCGGAATGTATCAAACCATTGCTAATGGTGGTTTTAATACGCCATTGCGCGCTATTCGTAGTGTTTTAACCTCGGATGGTGAGCCACTTGGGCGTTATCCGTATACGATTGAGCAGCGCTTTGATGCAGGGGCAATTTACTTAACCCAAGAAGCGATGCGCCGTGTTATGACTGAGGGCACTGGGCGGTCGGTGTATAACCGAGTTCCGTCTTCTGTAGCTTTGGCGGGTAAAACAGGAACTAGTAATGATTTACGCGACAGTTGGTTTGCAGGCTTTGGCCAAGACTTATTGGCTGTTGTTTGGATGGGTCGCGATGATAATGGTAAAACGCCATTGACTGGAGCAAGCGGTGCTTTACAAGTCTGGGCGAATTTTATGGAGAAAGCGCAGCCATCTTCGCTAAATATGTCGCTGCCTGAAAATGTGGTAATGGCTTGGGTGGATGCCTATTCTGGTCTTGGCAGTGCTAAAGGCTGTCCGGGAGCGGTACAAATGCCGTATATTCGCGGCAGTGAACCTATCGCAGGTGAATCCTGTGATAAGCCAGATCCGATAACAGAGCCTGTTGAGTCCGTTAAAAGCTGGATTCGTAATTGGTTAAATTAATATGTATGGGGAATTGATGTGAGTAAGCATGCAGTCATCTTAATTGCACTGGCAACGCTATTGGCCGGTTGTGCTGGCTCGCAGCACAGAGCTATACCTGTTGTCGAAAGTGGTGGACCGTTAACACCTGGCGCTATGCGTGATAGTCGAGTGCGGCAAGCAGCAGGATCGACAATGCCTGCGCAACAGAACACTGTCACCGTTGTACCGCAAGGTGCGAGTGAAGCCGTGCAAACCTACGCAATACCGAGCGCTCCGATTGGCGGTATACAGGTGTATCATGCCGATTCACCATCAGGCGCGCCGAGTATAGGTGCTACAACGTCATCTATGCCCATTGGCGACCAAGCACGACTTGCTGCTGATGAGCAGCTTGCAGGCCCTGTGTTGGCGCTGCTGACGACTGCAAAGGCGCAGCAGGGCAGTGGTGATTATAATGGTGCCGCGTCAAGTCTTGAGCGCGCTCAGCGTATCGCTCCACGTGAGCCGCAAGTACTGTATCGTTTGGCAGAAGTGCGCTTGGCGCAGGGCGATGCAGGCCAGGCCGAGCAATTAGCTCAGCGTGGTTTAAGCTATAGCAATGGTCTACCAGCATTGCAGGCGGGCTTGTGGGATTTGATCGCTCGAGCACGCACTCAGCAAGGTAATACAGCTGGTGCACAAGAGGCGCAGCGTCGTGCAAGGGTGAACTTGTAATGACTGCAGACACTCAATTGCATTTAATCGCATTGCTATCTAAATTAGAAGATGAGTTGCGACAGCTGGGGTGGTGGGAGCAACAGGCTCCGAGTGTGCAAGCTCTACAAAGCCAGCAGCCATTCTGTGTCGACACCTTAAAGTTTCCACAGTGGCTACAATGGGTTTTTATACCGCGCATACACAGTATTGTTCAAGCTGGACAGGCACTACCCAGCCAGTGTGCAATTTATGAAATGGCTGAGGTGGTGTATCGCGAGCAGTTATCTTCAGTGTCGTGTTTGCTGAGCTGTTTAAAGCGTATTGATACTGCCATTGTATCGCCACATAGGCTGCACTAACGCATAGGCGCTGATGGGCTGTGCTACTTTAGGTCGGCACAGTGCTTGTTCAGCGCCTGTTTTACTTCAGTAATGCGAGCTTGGCGCTCTTCTTCACTCAGGCGAGTGGGCTGACCGTCCACATTTGCCAGTATTCTAGGATTGTTTTCCAGTTGCGCGAGGTTGTAACGCATCTCAGTGCAGTATTTTTTGAGTTCAGCTGTTTCTGTGGCGACTTGCTTGCGCACTTCACTGTTTATTTCAGCTTGTGATTTTGTGTCGGATTGAGAGCCCTCGGTCACAGCTTTCTCAAGTGTCTGGGGCTGAAAGACATTCGTGTTGATTTTTTTAGCTGTTTCTTGCATGGGTGGTTCAGAGGAAAAATGGGTTACGTTCTGAGCGTCGACCCATGTATACACGGGTGCCGCTAGTAGCGGTGAGCTGAACAGTAGCAAAAAACTAGCAATGTGTACGAAACCACGCATGCAATATCCTTTACTGGTGTGAATAAGGTTGATGATAAAAGCAATTTATACTATCGCTAAATATACCTTAAAAGTTGATATAGCAACCTTATGGTTGCACTCAAGCCCTATAAATACCTATCATATACATGAAATAGCCCATGATTCGAGAGAAATGACTCGTAGAGCTTGACTTGCGGCTGCTGAATACGAACAATTCATAGATGGCTGTAATGTTTGCCTCAAAAAGGCACTTACAGCATGAGTTGATGAGGTGCGTACCCGTGCCGCCCGTTATACCCGTATCGCGTTACCTCGCGCTGGGGGAGGAATCTTTAGACATTCGGGTTTCTCTATGCTGCTTATTTTCGGCGGCAGGGTAGTCGGCAATCACCGTCACCCATGCTACAAATAACAGCAACCTACAATCAGATTGCCCTTGATGAAGGGCGCTATTCTGGCGTTTTAGAGGTGTTACTGTGGAACTTTTATCCGGCGCAGAAATGGTTGTTCGCTCATTGCGTGACCAAGGCGTTAAATATATTTATGGCTACCCAGGTGGAGCCGTACTGCATATCTATGATGCATTATTCAAAGAGCCTGCTCTGACGCATATTTTAGTGCGTCATGAGCAAGCAGCAACGCATATGGCTGATGGTTATGCGCGTGCAACTGGTAAAGCGGGTGTTGTATTTGTGACCTCAGGTCCAGGTGCGACCAATGCGATCACAGGTATTGCTACAGCCTTTATGGACTCGATTCCTATGGTTGTGGTTTCTGGCCAAGTTGATAGCAGCATGGTCGGTACTGATGCTTTCCAAGAAACCGATATGATCGGTATCTCGCGTCCTATCGTTAAGCACAGCTTTATTATTAAGCATCCTTCAGAGATTCCTGAAGTGATGAAAAAAGCTTTCTATTTAGCTGAGTCAGGTCGTCCTGGCCCAGTGGTTATTGATATCCCTAAGGATATGACTAACCCGATTGATAAGTTTGAATACAACTATCCCAAAAAAGCCAAGTTACGTTCATATGCCCCAGCTACACGTGGGCATTCAGGACAAATTCGTAAAGCTGCAGAGATGCTTCTAGCGGCTAAGCGTCCAATGATGTACGCCGGTGGTGGTGTGATTCTAGGTGGTGCTTCACAGCAACTGACTGAAATTGCCCAACTGCTTAATGTACCTGTAACCAATACTTTGATGGGCTTGGGTTGCTACCCTGGTGATGACCGTCAGTTTGTGGGTATGTTGGGTATGCATGGTAGTTACACCGCTAACTTAGCGATGCACCACTGTGACGTATTGATTGCGATCGGTGCGCGTTTTGATGACCGTGTTATTAACGGAGCGTCGAAGTTCTGCCCGAATGCAAAAGTTATTCATATTGATATTGATCCAGCATCAATTTCTAAAACGATTAAAGCTGATATCCCCATCGTTGGGCCAGTTGATAGCGTTCTGAATGACATGCTTGCTGCATTAAAGGATATCGGCACTAAGCCTAATCAAGATGTTGTTGCCAGCTGGTGGAAACAAATTGATGAGTGGCGCGGTAACGGTAAGCTGTTCCCGTACGATAGCGGTGATGGCTCTATTATTAAGCCGCAAGCAGTTATTGAAACTTTAAGTGAAGTCACTGGCGGTAATGCGTACGTGACCTCGGATGTGGGTCAGCACCAGATGTTTGCTGCTCAGTACTATCGTTTTAATAAGCCAAACCGTTGGATCAACTCCGGTGGCTTAGGCACGATGGGCTTTGGTTTTCCTGCGGCAATGGGCGTTAAGCTGAACTTCCCTGATGATGACGTTGCATGCGTGACCGGTGAAGGCAGTATTCAGATGAATATCCAAGAGCTTTCTACCTGTCTGCAGTATGACTTGCCAGTGAAGATCATTAACCTGAATAACGGTGCGTTAGGCATGGTTCGTCAGTGGCAGGATATGGTCTACAACAGTCGTTACTCGCATTCTTATATGGAGTCGCTGCCTGACTTTGTTAAGTTGGTTGAAGCTTACGGGCATGTTGGTATGAAAATCACTGACTTGAAAGATCTCAAGCCAAAAATGGAAGAAGCCTTTGCGATGAAAAATCGTTTGGTTTTCCTAGATATCCAAGTTGATACAAGTGAGCACGTGTATCCAATGCAAATACGTGATGGCGCAATGCGTGATATGTGGCTCAGCAAAACGGAGCGGACATAATCATGAGACATATCATTTCTTTGCTTTTAGAAAATGAACCCGGTGCTTTATCTCGTGTGATTGGCCTGTTTTCTCAGCGCAACTACAATATCGAAAGCCTGACTGTTGCTGCGACAGAAGACCCAACGCTGTCGCGCCTCACTTTGACTACAGTGGGTAAAGAGGAAGTGATTGAACAAATCACCAAAAACCTCAACAAACTGATTGAAGTGGTTAAATTGGTTGATTTGTCTGAAAGCGCACATATTGAGCGTGAGTTGATGCTGGTTAAAGTTAAAGCTAGCGGCGCTCAGCGTGCAGAGATTAAAAGGACTGCTGATATTTTCAGGGGTCAAATTGTTGATGTTTCGCCAAGTCTGTATATCGTACAGTTAGCGGGCACAACCGATAAGTTGGATAGCTTTATCCAAGCGATTGGACCTGCTTCTATTTTAGAGGTGGTGCGCAGCGGTGTAACCGGTATTGCGCGTGGCGATAAAATTTTAAGCCTTTGAATTAACCATGAAGAGTAAAGACTCTTCAATATTAGGAGCGAATTATGAAAGTTTACTACGATAAAGATTGTGATCTGTCCATTATCAAAGGCAAAAAAGTAGCCATTATTGGTTATGGCTCGCAAGGTCATGCGCATGCATGCAACCTGAAAGACTCAGGTGTTGATGTCACTGTTGGTTTACGTGCTGGCTCTTCTTCAATTGCTAAAGCTGAAGCGCACGGTTTAAAAGTATCTGATGTTGCCTCTGCTGTTAAAGCAGCTGATATCGTTATGGTTCTGACTCCGGACGAGTTCCAAGGTCAGCTGTACAAAGAAGAATTAGAGCCAAACCTGAAAAAAGGTGCAACCTTAGCTTTTGCTCACGGTTTTTCAATTCATTACAACCAAGTAACGCCACGTGCTGACCTTGACGTTATTATGATCGCGCCAAAAGCGCCAGGTCACACTGTACGTTCAGAGTTTGTTAAAGGTGGTGGCATTCCAGACCTTATCGCTATTTACCAAGATGCTTCAGGTAATGCGAAAAACGTTGCTCTGTCTTATGCGAGCGGTGTCGGCGGTGGTCGTACTGGTATTATCGAAACCACGTTTAAAGACGAAACAGAAACTGACTTGTTCGGTGAGCAAGCGGTTCTGTGTGGCGGTACTGTTGAACTGGTTAAAGCTGGTTTTGAAGTATTGGTTGAAGCGGGCTACGCTCCAGAAATGGCGTACTTTGAGTGCTTGCACGAATTGAAATTGATTGTAGACCTAATGTTCGAAGGCGGTATCGCGAACATGAACTACTCAATTTCTAATAACGCAGAGTATGGCGAGTATGTGACTGGCCCAGAAATCATTAACGATGAGTCACGTGCTGCGATGCGTAATGCTCTGAAGCGTATTCAGAATGGTGAATATGCGAAAATGTTTATCACTGAAGGTGCAACGAACTATCCTTCAATGACTGCATACCGTCGTAACAATGCTGCGCACGGCATTGAAGTTGTTGGTGAGAAACTGCGCTCTATGATGCCTTGGATCTCTGCTAACAAAATTGTTGATCAATCAAAGAACTGATTTTTCTGACAATTGAAAAACGCGGCTTAGGCCGCGTTTTTCGTTTCTAGTACTTATTTAGTATAAAATATGATCCTTGTCAGATAGATTGGCCACTACTTAGAAAAGCTTAAGGAAGACTATGAATCAGCGTCCTGAAGAACATGATGATGATGCATCATCGATTGAGAGTTTATTGCCTATAGATGAGCACATCGAAGAAGGTCGTGATAACGAAGGTCGAAAAGTGCGGCATAGAGGTATCTACTTGCTGCCTAACTTATTCACCACTGCTAACCTGTTCGCAGGGTTTTATTCAATAATGTGCGCCATTAATGGCAACTTTACTGTCGCGGCTGCAACTGTGTTTGTTGCTATGGTGCTTGATGGTTTAGACGGCCGTGTGGCGCGAATGACAAATACGCAAAGTGCTTTTGGTGCTGAGTATGATTCATTGTCCGATATGGTTGCATTTGGTTTGGCGCCTGCAATCATCGCTTACCAGTGGTCGCTATCAGAGCTCGGTAAGGTAGGTCTTACCATTGCCTTTATCTATGTTGCGTGTGCAGCTTTGCGTTTGGCGCGATTTAATACGCAAATTGGTGTGGTCGATAAGCGTTGGTTTATTGGTTTAGCCAGTCCTGCAGCTGCGGGTGTTGTGGCAGGTGTTGTCTGGGCTTTGAGTGATAACGGTGTAGGTGCGGTGGACTTGCCGGTTGCAGTCATCATTTTATTTGCAGGGCTTGTCGCATTGGCGGGTATGTTGATGGTGAGTAATATTAAGTACTACAGCTTTAAAGACTTAGATCTTAAAGGCCGTGTACCCTTTGTTGCTATCCTGGTTGTTGTCTTGGCCTTTGCTGTGATTTTCAGTGATCCGCCAAGAATCTTGCTACTATTGTTCCTTGTGTACGCTTTATCTGGTCCAGTGCAGTATGTATTGCGCATACGTAAGCGCAAGAATCGCCAAGAAACGAGTGTTTAAAAGTATTTTAGCTTTATTTTACAAATACTGTTGACAGGGTGCTGCTCTGCTGTAGAATGCGCACCTCGTTAGGCAAACACAGTTTCACTTGTTTAACGTAAGAGTTTGATTTTTAAGGAAATAACTTAAAAAATAAGCTTGACAGGGTGGCGAAACGCTGTAAGATACGCACCCTAGCAACGAGCAACGTAAGAAGCTCAGCGCTAACAAGGAATTATCCAGAAGCTTTGAAACTTCTAGAAAATAAACCTTGACAGATACTTAAGGGAGTGTAGAATACGCTTCCTCGCTA
>LFRM01353803.1_pt1 | contig 19008 bp, 20 predicted proteins | sample 618341 | NCBI WGS metagenome assembly LFRM01 (sample SAMN03654438, study PRJNA283298) | anaerobic digester metagenome | isolation source: pool of bioreactors CSTR01a, CSTR02a, and CSTR03a thermophilic anaerobic... | place: Denmark: Kgs. Lyngby | collected 2014-05-21 | reverse complement strand
TGGCGGCGGTAATAGGCTTGGAAGAGCAGTTGCTACCGGCAATAGCGGAGTTAAAAAGGACCTTTGCCCAGAAAGCGGAAGAGTATCAAGATATCTTGAAGATTGGACGCACACATCTTCAGGATGCCACCCCTTTGACCTTAGGACAGGAGATTAGTGCTTGGGTGAGAATGTTGCAAAAGGCAGAGCTAATGGTCAGTAGTAGCTTGGAGCAGTTAAGGGAATTGCCTTTAGGCGGAACGGCAGTAGGAACAGGACTAAATACTCATCCACAGTTTGCGGAAAAAGCGATTAGGGAAATTAATGAACTTACCGGGAAAAGGTTTGTCCCTGCGCAAAATAAATTTCAAGGCTTAACGAGCAAGGATGAGCTGGTGTTTGCCCATGGTGCGTTAAAAGCCTTAGCAGCTGACTTGATGAAGATTGCTAATGACCTAAGGTGGCTGGCGAGCGGACCGCGGTGTGGGCTGGGAGAGTTGACGCTTCCTGCCAATGAACCGGGGAGTTCGATGATGCCGGGCAAGGTCAACCCCACGCAATGTGAGGCGTTGACTATGGTTGTTTGCCAAGTGTTAGGCAATGATGTCACCCTTGGTTTTGCGGCAAGTCAGGGTAATTTTCAGCTTAATGTATTTATGCCGGTCTGTGCCTATAATTTTTTACAGTCAGTACGGTTGTTGACAGATGCAATACGTTCTTTTAATCAAAATTGTGCGCAAGGAATAGTTCCTAATCGGGAGAGAATTAAGGAACACCTGCAAAACTCGTTAATGTTGGTGACGGCTTTGAATCCGTATCTCGGTTATGAAAAAGCGGCTAAAATTGCGCAAACGGCGTATGCGGAGGGAATCACTCTGAAAGAGGCGGCCATAAAATTAAAGTTCTTAACGGAAGAGGAATTTGACCGGTATATGGAAGCTGTTTATCATGTGTAAGATGAGCGATTATCATGTATATGGCGGGAGATAAAGATAATTTAAGGGTAAGAGTATTTAATGAGGAGGAAAAAGGAAGTTGGATTATGCTAAAGAAGCGGTGCGGTTGCATCAAACATTAAAAGGAAAATTATCCATACAGAGTAAGGTTTCTTTGCAAAACCAGGAGGCTCTTTCTCTTGCTTATACTCCGGGAGTGGCAGAGCCTTGTAAGCTTATTGCCGAGGATAAAGGGTTGGTTTATGAGTATACGATGAAGGAAAACTTTATTGCCGTTGTTTCTGATGGCACAGCGGTGTTGGGGTTGGGGGATATTGGACCTGAAGCTGCTTTACCGGTTATGGAGGGAAAATGTGTGCTGTTTAAGGAGTTTGGTGGTGTAGATGCAGTTCCCTTGTGTATCGCGACGCGTCAGGTTGAGGAAATAGTGGAGTTTGTCACCCGGATAGCACCTACCTTTGGCGGGATAAATTTAGAGGATATCAGTAGCCCCCGTTGTTTTGCCATTGAAAGAAAACTAAAAGAGGCTTTGGACATACCGGTCTTTCATGATGATCAGCATGGTACAGCCGTTGTTGTTTTAGCGGCTTTAATTAATGCGGCTAAAGTTGTGGGCAAAAAGTTGAAGGAGTTACAGATAGTGGTGAATGGCGCCGGAGCGGCGGGAGTAAGTATTACGAAACTTCTACTCCAGTACGGAATTAAAGACTTGTTCTTGTGTGATGAGTACGGAGTGATTTTTAGCGGACGAAAGGAAGGTATGAATGAGGAGTTAGAGCGGTTGGCACCGGAGACTAATCTGCAACAGAAAAAAGGGCTGTTGGGAGAGGTTATCCAAGGAGCGGATGTGTTTATTGGTGTCTCGAAGGGTGGCTTATTGACTAAAGAGATGGTGCAGAAGATGAATCAGGGAGCCATTGTTTTACCGCTGGCTAATCCGGAGCCGGAAATCTGGCCTCAGGAGGCTCTCGAGGCTGGCGCAAGCGTAGTGGGTACAGGCAGATCGGATTTCCCTAATCAGATTAATAATGTTTTAGCATTCCCCGGGATTTTTCGGGGAGCTTTGGATGTGCGGGCACAGGATATTAATGAAGAAATGAAGCTTGCTGCCGCAGCTGCCTTGGCAGATTTAGTAAAACCGGCAGAATTAAGTGCGGACTATATCTTGCCGAAAGCCTTTGATTTACGCGTCGGTCCCCGGGTAGCGGCAGCAGTTGCCGAAGCCGCCGTTAAGTCGGGGGTAGCGAGAAAGAAGCTTAGTTATTACGAAGAATTGGAGCGGGCAACCAAGCTGATGAAAAAGAATAATTAAGAGTGAAAAAGAGACAAAATATAAGGCAAGATAATAAAAGGTTAAGTGAAAAGGCTAAGTAGTTGCAGGTAAAGAACTTAAAAATTTTTCCAGCACGTCAAAACGACGTGCTTTTCTATAGACGGAATCGAAATTAGAAGGAAGGGAAACACCTTCTAAATAGGCCAGGGTTTGCAGGCAATCTCCGATAATTGTGTCTGCTACATTTTGTGCATGTTCGGGACTACGCAGGGGGGAACCCAAAAGCTTATGAGAGATACTGGCGGCTACGCCTATCCGGAAATTATTTTGGGAGGCATAGGCCAGGGTAAGTGGGGGAATGGCTAGGGTGTTAAGGGGTATTTGTGCTAAAAGCCGGGCAGAGATGGCGTGGGGTCCATGACTGGGGGTAGCGTGCCCTATTTGAGGAAACAATCCCAGTTTTTTATTGACGATTTCCCGGTATTTTAAAACGGTAGCGGCTAAATCGGAAAGCCGGTCTGGTAAAGGGTAACAATTAGTAAGGGCTAAATCTAGCCCTTTTTTTAATCCTTGTAATAATTTATAAATAACGGGGGTGATTTCCCCGTCCATATCTCCATCAATAAAAACAATTCCCTGAGGGGAATATTTTTTAGCATAGGCAGCACCGATAGCTCTGGGAATGTCTAGACCTAATGGTTCAGGGAATGAAAGAATTTCAAGATTGACTTTTTTCTTTATTTGTAAAGCCAGTTCTTCAGTTCGATCATTACAACCATTGGCGACTAAAATGATTTTTTGAAAATTACAGGAAATTAAGTTTTGTAATACCGTTTTGATATGCTTAGCTTCATTGTAAGCAGGAATTATGGCAATCCACATTTACTTTCCTCCTTAGTTAGATGTTATAAGCTTGTTTGTTTTATGTTATGTTGGAAGATTTAAAGAGGTGCAATTGTTTTAACCAAGAGCGTTGTAAATACATAAAATATAGTGCAGCTAAAATGAGGAGAGATGTGGAAATGGAGAAAAAATTTAAAGTTGGTGATATTGTAGGAAGGAAATCCCATGGTAGTGATATTTTGTTTCGGATTGCCGAGATAGAAAATAGCAGAGATGAAGAAAGAGTACTCTTAAGAGGTTTGGATGTACGTTTACTTGCTGATGCATCCATAGAAGATTTGGAAAAAAAGACTTCTTCAGAAATCAGCAGGTATAGGCAGAAGTACATAAAAAAAAATAGTGAATGTATGCGCCGTATCTTTGAACGACGTTTGGAGGACAAAACGCGTCATTGTTTAAAGCGCGGGAAAGAATATCACAAAGGGGTGATGAGATCGGACGAAGAGGTCCATTTTGAGGTTCCGGGGCAGGTTTTACATTTAGACGGAGATAAAGAATATTTGGACTTATGTAAAACAATTTATACTCAACTTAATATTAAGGTAACAGCCATTGAAGTCCCCGAACATCAGCAACCCGAAGTGGTGGTAGAGTACTTAAAAAAATACACTCCGAATATATTGATTTTAACGGGACACGATGGGTTGCTTAAGAATGTCACTGATTTTAAAAATGTACGGAATTATAGAAACTCTCAATATTTTATTGAGGCTGTACATAGAGCTAGGGAATATGAGCCGGGTCGAGATGATTTAATAATTTTTGCGGGAGCGTGTCAGTCTCATTATGAAGCTTTAATTGAGGCCGGAGCCAATTTTGCCAGCTCACCGCAACGAGTATTAATTCATGCTTTTGATCCGGTGTTTATTGCCGAAAAGCTGGCGTATAGTTCTATTTACGAAACCTTAAGTGTGGAGGACATTCTCAGTAATACCATTACCGGTTTAGATGGGGTAGGGGGTATAGAAACAAGAGGGTGTTTGCGTCTCGGGTATCCAAAATCGCCGTATTAGCTCAATTAATAAGCAGTAAAGATGGTTATACTTAATTTTGGAAGGATCTAATAATATTTGCCTTTATTAGGTCCTCTCTTTATGTGTTGACATATTGCGGAGGTCTTTAGTATAATAAAATATTTCTTTGACAGGGTATTGAATTAATGATATAATACTTTTGTATTGTAGAAAGAGGGTGGTATTTTGTTAGGAAAAAAGGTTTTTGCCGATATCAAACGGGATTTGGAGCCTTTTGTAGGGAACAAAATTAAGTTGAGAGCCAACCGCGGGCGCAAGAAAATTATTGAAAAAGTGGGCGTATTAGAAAGTACGTATCCAAACATCTTTGTTATTCGGTTAGATGAGAAACAGGCAGAGCGTCGGGTCACCTTTACTTATGCAGACATTTTAACTGACTCGGTGCAGTTGACAGTATATGATGGCGATGAAGACATAAGAATATCAGCTAGGAGCTGCTGAATTTCAGCAGCTTTGTTTTTACTCAAAAATAAATGTGAAATAGGCAAGGATTCCCACGACCCCTTAATTTTAAAGAAGAGGGTCTTTTTTTTATGTTCGCTTTATAAAAAAAGTTCAAAGCGACAACAAGGGCTAATTTTGAGGTTTGAGGTTGAGGAAAGGGTTAAGTAAAATAAAGTAGTCTCAATATTTAAATTTAGAAAGGAGTAGCATTTTGATGAAAAAATCGATGAAGTTTATGTCCCGGTTACTATCAGGATTTTTGGTTATGGTTTTCTTGTTTGGTTTTTCTCTGACTCCGGCCCAGGCCCAAGGAAAGGATTGTACATATGTTTTACAAACAACAGGCTCTGACCTGTTTAAAGTGAGGCAGATGGAAGGTGCCCCTCAGATCTATGAGTTTTTATGTAATGACAATGTTGTCTTGCGTTATCGCTCGATGTCTCAGGGTTTAACTGCTAAGCAAAGGTCTATGGCTATTTTGGAAAGAGCCATGAAGATGCGCAAGACCTTAACAGAAGGAACGATTAAGGTTGATTGTCTTAACGGATGTTCTGTAGTGACTGTAGACGGGAAACTCTTTATTACAGTTACAGCGGATGATTTTAAGGCTAATAAATCTACACCGGATGGTTTGGCCAAGGTTTGGGCGGACAAGCTCAGAAAAGCTTGCCAGGAACGTCAAGCAGGGAAGGAACAATGCGGCAAGGACCAATCATGTAATGAGGGTAAGGTGATAACACCACCGGAACCTGAGAAAGAGATACCAAAGGAAAGCAATCCGGAAGAAGAGATTCCGGGAGGAAATGAACAGGGTCAAGAAAATGAAAATAAGGAAACGGTTGTATCTGTCGAAGAATATAAGATGCTCCAGTTGATCAATGAGGAGCGGGCAAAAGCTGGGGTAAAACCGTTGATTATGAAGCCTGAGTTAGTAAAGATTGCACGCCTAAAATCCCAAGACATGATTGATAATAATTATTTTTCTCATACTTCACCTACATATGGTGACCCCTTTACGATGATGAGAAATTTTGGGATTAAATTTGGATATGCGGGAGAAAATTTGGCAGGTAACCCCTCCCTTGAGGGTGCTCATAAAAGTTTAATGGCTTCTCCGGGACATAGAAAGAACATTCTCAATCCTAACTATACACATATAGGGATCGGTATAGTTGAAGGTGGAGTGTATGGTAAAATGTTTACCCAGCTTTTTATCAGTGAGTAATATAGCGAGTAATTAAAAAAAGAATTAAGGTTGACCATATAAGCCGATTTGACACAACCTCAGCCGCTTTTTCATATCATATTAATTAACAAGAGGATTTTAATGCACAAATTTTTTGTAAGTGCATATACTTAAGTGAATTAATATGAAAGGGAAAGGAGGTCTTGAGGTTATGTCAATTTCGGTTACTACGAGAACGCTTAAAGTGGAACATGTAATTGGGGAAGCTGTTAAGCAGGTCAATGTAGTAAGAGAGATTAATCTTCCTGTATTAGCGAAGAAAATCGAAAGTATTGATACTAGAATTAATAATATAGAGCACAAGATTATTGAAAACAAAGTAATTGTTGAAGCGGACTTAATAAAACAGATCTTTTATGTAGAATGTGGCACGGGTGATGTACAGGAGTTTTCTGTACCTGCAGAAAGGGTTACAGAATTTGTACATCTAGAAGGTGCCATGCCCGGCATGGAGGCGCGCGTAAATGTAGATATAGAATTCTGTGATGTGGAAGCAATTGACATGGCTGGGGACAAAAATTGTCATTGTATGTTTCAACAGACGTGTATTCTAAAGATTAGGGTTAAAGTAATTGAAATGGTGGAAATTGAGGTAGTTACCGGTGTATCCGGGGATTCGGTTAGACCTACTTTTAGAACGATTACTATCGAGAATATTATTGGGGCTGGGGAGGAACAGCATAATATCAGTGATAGTTTTATTGAACTCCCCAGGAATACGAAAAAGATTAAGAGTATTGATGCCGAGATTCGTGATGTAGAAGAAAGAGTTATCCCCGGGAAGGTGATTGTAAAAGGGAAGCTGCACAAACAGATTTTTTATGTTGTTGAACCCAAAGGGGAAGTAAAAGAAACATCAGTGGATGTGCCTTTCAGTGTTTTTGTACCGGTAGAGGGAGCACGCGAAGGGGCTATGGTTACCACAGATATACAAATTGAGTTTATCGACAGTGAATTAGTCAATAGAAATGGTCGTAAATTTATTAGAGAGACTATAGTCTTAAGGGTAATAGCCAGAGTTCTGGAGAGACTTACGCTTAATATTGTGACGGCAGTAGAAGGAGCCGAGGTTGAAACCAGAACAATAAAAGTAGAAAGTGCAGTTGGAATGGGACAGCGCCAGGTGAATATCTTAGCTAATATTTTCACACCGGAAAAGGCTCGTAAAATAGCTAAAGTTGATGCAAACCTCAGAGATTTGGAAGGAGAAGCAATTCCCAATAAGGTGATTGTTAAAGGTGTATTGCATAAACAGATTTTCTTTGTTTCCGAATGTGATGACCAGCTCCGAGAAATCTCTGTAGATGAGCCCTTTACTGAGTTTATTCCTATTGATGGAGTGCGCAGAGATGATATGGTAGATGTTTCCGGCAGGGTAGAATTTGTTAATGTTGAGGCTAAAGATACACTGCCTACTTGTAATTGGCGACAGACTGCAGTTTTAGAGATTAGAGCAAAGGTGACGGAAACAGATGAAATCACTGTAGTAACAGAGGTTAGAGGCGTAGAAGAAGAACCGGAACCTGAAGAGCCATGCCCCCCCGGAGAGACATTTGATTATGTGGTGCAAAAAGGAGATACCCTGTTTACGATTGGCAGAAAGTTTGGGGTTAGCGTTCAGGAAATTCTGGCAGAAAATCCGGAAATCACCAACCCTAATCTGATTTTTGTCGGCCAAGTAATCAGAATTCCCTGTGCTCCCATGGGTATGGGTTAAGAAAGAGTAAAGTAATATAGGGCTAATAGTATATGACAATAAAGGAGCTAAATAAAAAAAGGACCTTACAGGGTCCTTTTTTTGGGTTTCTATTAAGAATTTATTGGCAATTAAAAAAAGATGATTAAAATGTCCTCTTGCTGTTAATACTGGTAATGTCAGGCTTTAAAGATATGTAGGGTGATTAATGGTGACGGAGGTGGTGAAAGATGAAAAAAATAGGCATTTTGTTTCTTGTAAGCTTTGGGGGGATAGGAATAATTTTTTGGGTATTAACCTTTCTTTTTCCCTTGTTACCGTCGGAGACAGCAACGCCACCTCTAATTAGATTACATATCTTGGCTAATAGTGATACTCCGGAGGATCAGGAATTAAAATATAGGGTAAGGGATGAGATTATTAAAACGATGCACTATGAATTTGCAGAAGCTCAAAGCATAGGAGAATCCAGGTTGATTTTATTAGACCAATTAAAATCTCTCGAAGCGCAAGCAGAGAAATATATTGCGGAGAGAGGGTATCCATATCAAGTACAAGCGGATTATGGCATCTTTGAATTCCCTGTAAGAGATTATGGGGAGTTTACTCTTCCGGCAGGTAAATATGAAGCATTAAGGCTAATTATCGGGGAAGGGCAAGGGGCTAATTGGTGGTGTGTATTATTCCCTCCTCTTTGTTTTGTGGAGGGCGAAGAAAGTCTTTGTTTGGAAAATGATTTTAAAAAAATACTGGAAAGTAGTGAGTTAGAAAACAAAACAATAAACATAAAACCTTCTTTTAAAATAGTGGAAATTTGGCAGAGAGTTATTAATAAGGATTAATTTAAGAGTTAGTAATTTCCACCGGTGTTCCTAGCCGCACCATAGGAAAGATGTGTTCCACGTCATGGTTATACATGCGGATACAGCCTAGGGAAACTGCTTTGCCAATGGACGCAGGATTATTTGTTCCATGAATGCCGTATCTGGGCTTGCTTAATCCCATCCATCTAGTTCCAAAGACTTGACGACCATTTAAAATTTTTTTATTAACGATAGTCCATGAACCTACAGGAGATGGAGTGCTGGGTTTGCCGATAGCGATAGGATAAGAGTTATATAATTGTTCTCCACGATAAAAATAAAGCCGCCTTTGACGCAAACGAATTTTAATGGAGACACTAGTTCGTACCAAAGGAAATCACCTCTTTTAACATTCATAATTGTTTTATTTCTTGTTTCGTTTTATTATATGTAACTACTCAATTATTTGTAGCGAGGTATTACATTGTTAAATTTATGTAAAGTAAAAGTTAAGACATGCAGATAAATCTATACTTACCTGAAAAATAATAGTAAGATAAACGAAGTGGACAATAATACATACAATAATAGATCTAGGACAGGAGACAAACGATGATTAATTATCAAGAAATGCTTTTTTTCACATTAGGTGGTTTAGGTCTTTTCTTATTTGGCATAAAATATATGTCTGATGCTTTACAGAATGTGGCCGGTGATAGATTACGGTCATTTTTAGAGAAAGGGACGAAGACTCCTATTCGTGGTGTGTTATCAGGAGCCTTAATAACGGCTATTATTCAAAGTAGTTCGGCAACGACAGTTTTAACTGTAGGTTTAGTTAATTCCGGATTATTAACCTTACGCCAAGCCATTGGGGTAGTTATGGGTGCAAACATCGGGACAACAATAACTGCCTATATAATTGGGTTCAAGCTGGAAGCGTATGCTTTACCAATTATAGCCGTCGGAGTTTTTTTGCTTTTCTTTTTTAAAAATAAAAAAGTGGTTAATATCGGGCAGGTGCTATTTGGGGTTGGCATGCTGTTTTTTGGAATGCGCACGATGGGTCAAGGTTTAAGCCCATTAAAAGAGATGCCCTTCTTTATTAACGCGATGGTGGGGATAGAAAATAATGCTTTACTGGGCGTGCTTGTGGGAGCTATCTTTACCGGAGTTATCCAAAGTAGTAGTGCGACGATTGGTGTTTTGCAGGAATTGGCTTATCAGGGTGCAGTTACTTATAATCAAGCGGTACCCATACTTTTCGGGGACAATATCGGCACTACTATTACTGCCCTTTTAGCATCTATTGGTACTACTGTTGCCGCAAAAAGAACAGCTTTGTCTCACTGTATGTTTAATGTAATTGGCACAATTATCTTTTTACCCTTGTTTTTGATAGGTGTTTTCCCGGTAATAGTGCAGTTGTTTACAGATTATATATGTTTTCTTATTCCGGGTTTTGAAGGTACTTGGGAGACGATTAATATTAAAATGCAGATTGCGCAAACACATGGTGCCTTTAATATCAGTAATACCATTATTCAGTTGCCTTTTATCGCTGTCTTGACGGCGATTGTAACAAAGATAATTCCCGGTGAAGATGTTGTGGAAAGATTTGAACCTCAATATCTGGAATCACGTCTTCTCGCTAATCCGGCTGTGGCTCTTAGTCAGGCCGGAAAAGAAGTCTTGCGCATGGGGGATTTGGCGAAACAAGCTTTGGAGCATGCCACTGCCTTTTTCTTTACAGAGTTAAAAACTGAGGCGGAAAAAACGTTTCAAAAGGAAGAAGTAATCAATAATTTACAAAAGAGAATAACAGATTATGTAGTAAAGATCTCTGAAAAAAAGAAGCTTTCCGAAGAGGATAATAATCGTGCCTATACGTATGTTCAGGCAATTATAGATATTGAAAGGGTTGGCGATCATACAGAAAACATTGTGGAATTGACGGAAGCTCGGATCAGAAAGGGTATTCATTTTTCTGTGGAAGCCATGACTGATATGCGAGAGATGTTTGACAAAACTTTAGCTCTTTATGAACACGCTGTTCGGTGTTTAGAAAATCATGACACCTGGTTGGCGAAAGAGGTAGTAGAAAAGGATGATGAAATAGATGATATGGAAAAAACTCTCCGCCGGGCACATATTGGCAGGCTAAATGAAGGGACTTGTACTGGTGAAGCGGGGGCTATTTATTTGGATATCTTAAGTAATCTTGAACGCATTGGTGACCACGCCGTAAATATTGCGCAGTATGTTTTAGGCCAGAGATGAATACAGTATTCAAAGGAGATAAATATTGAAAAAAGAGCCCAATTAGTATAAAATGTAGAGTATACTAAATATTTGAACGATTCTGTTGGGTGATATAAATGGGACAGTTCTGGATACTTTTCTTATTTCTTTTGGGCTTTTGGATAATACTTTCTGGAAGTTTTGATTTAAAAAACGTAGTAATTGGGGTTCTGGTAGCATTTTTTATTCCCTGGCTTTGTCGCTCGATTTTGGATATACCGGCAAAAAATAACTCGAGGAAAAAATATGCTGCTTTTTCTTTACCTTATTTAAAATTAGTACCTTATTTGCTGTGGCTATTTAAAGAACTGGTTAAAGCCAATATTGACGTGGCTCTTTTGGTTTTAAATCCGAAGATGCCGATTAGTCCGCAAATTGTGAATTTTAGAGAAAAAACAAACAACCCTATTGCCCAGACTATTCTGGCTACTTCCATTATTTTAACGCCAGGGACAATTACTATTGATGTAGATGATAATGTTTTTACAGTACATGCGTTAACGAAAGAGGCAGCATCCTCGCTAGCCCCTCCCCAAGGAGAAGGGGAAATGTCTACTCGTGTTGCCCATCTTTTTGGGAATAAAGCCGAGGTGAAAGAAGGATGTATTTCGAAAAGTTACTGATGTTTTTTTTGGTTGCCCTTGTGCTTATTGTTTTTCTGATGCTTTATAGGGTAATCAAAGGACCAACGGTTTTTGACCGTTTAAACGGATTAGGGGTTATTGGCACAGATACAATTGTGATTTTACTTTTGCTTGGCTTTTTGAAAAATCGTGTAGATTTGTTTATCGATATTGCCATTTCCTATGGGATATTAGGTTTTATTACCTTGGTAGTTATTGCAAAGTATTTTAATGTAAATAAGAAAGAGAAAAGGGAAGGAGATGTACACTGATGCAGATAGTAGCCCTTATTTTTTTAATTAGCGGTTTTTTCTTTATTGTGGTAACCGCCATAGGTGTCATCCGTTTCCCTGACTTTTATACCCGTTTACATGCTGCCGGCAAAGGTGACACTTTGGGGATTGGCTTATTTATCATAGGTTTAGCGATTTATAATGGCTTTAATTTGTTGAGCTTCAAACTTCTGTTAATTGTTCTGTTTATTTTTATTGCTAACCCGATAGGCTGTCATGCCATAAGCAGAGCTGCCTATAAAGCCGGACTAAAACCTTGGACACGGGAGGAGGATTAGAGAATGTTAGAGATATTCATCTTTGTTGCTTTGTTGTGTTTAATGGTGATAACAGGTTTTTCGGCTCTTTGGGCTAATGATTTGTTAGCTTCAATTATTATGTTTAGTGCTTTTAGTTTTTTTGCTGTACTCACTTACTTGGTCATGGGTGCGCCGGATGTTGCCTTTACCGAGGCGGTCATTGGTGTTGTCTCTACTACCTTTTTCATTATTGCTCTTAATCACATAAAAAGGGAGAGTTCTAAATGAAGTTAATGCGGATAGGAGCGTTCGTTTTTCTCTTATTTATGATTATGCTGATGTTTATCAGTTCCGGGTCGTTACCACCCATATATGACCCTAATTCACCGGCAGCTACACATATTGCGGATCGCTATATTGAACAGGCCGTTGCCGAAACGGGAACAACAAACATGGTTACAGCGGTACTTGCCGATTATCGTGGCTATGATACTTTAGGAGAAACTACCGTTATTTTCACCGCTGGTTTAGTCACTGTTTTTTTATTGCGAACAACCCAAAAAACTGGTACCCAAGGTGCAAAAACTAACCGTCAGCAAAGGAGGTAGGTTTAGCATGAATGAACGCTTTGGCACAGTAGTTTTAGATACGGCTTTTCGTTATTTGATTCCCTTTATTATGCTTTATGGTTTTTATGTAATCTTCGTTAGTGGAGGCGGTTTTCAGGCCGGGGCACTTTTGGCAACCGCTGTTATCTTAAGCCGTTTGGTCCATGGCGGGGAGGCAACTTTTAATATTTCGGGCAATACGGCTTTGATTCTAGCAGGAATTGGTACTTTTATTTATGGTTTTGTCGGTGTGGTAACAGTTATTTGTGGTGGTATGTTTTTGGAATATGACAGTTTTCCTTTTGCTCTTCTGAACCCGGAAAAACATGTCTTAGGGATCATGGGGATCGAAATCGGGGTTACCCTCTGTGTAATGTCTACATTTATAGCCATCTTTGATGCTTTAGTCGGAAAGGAAGAGAAATAATGAAAGAATTTTTTACAGAACATTTTATATATTGGTTAATTTTCCTCATGTTTCTCTTGGGACATTATGGGATGATTTTTAAAAAAAATCTGGTGAAAAAGCTGATGGCGATGAATATTATGCAGGTAGCGGTAATCCTGTATTTTCTGGCTTTGGGCATGAAAGCAGGAGGTACTATTCCTGTCCAAATCCCGAGTTTGGTCGGGGGCGCCGGATATATTAATCCCTTACCGCATGCGCTCATGTTGACGGCTATTGTTGTAAGTTTGGCTACTCTTGGTGTTTCCTTGGCCATTCTGTCTCTGATGCAAAAACGATATGGCACACTTGAAGAAGATGAATTATTGCGGAGGATGAATCAATGAGAGAACAACTACCTGTCTTAATGATCATTGTGCCATTATTAACGGCTTTATTATTACCACTTGCGGCTTATATTTCCGCAAAACTGGCCAGGGGATTGGGTATCGCGGCTGTCTTGACATCCTTTCTTTGTGCGCTTTGTGTCTTGATACGTGTAATTACGGAGGGTACTTGGCATTACTATTTTGGCAATTGGTTGCCGCCTTGGGGTATTGAATATGTTCTTGACCCACTTGCCGGAGTAATGGCTGTATTAATTGCTTTCCTTAGTTTAGTTGTTTTGGTTTATTCCGGCCCCTTTTTACGAGAGGACGGGTGGTTAAGGAAAGGCATCTATCATGCCCTCTATCTTTTGTTGACCGCCGGACTTTTAGGGATGGTAGTCACCGGAGATGTATTCAATCTCTACGTTTTCCTGGAGATTTCGTCTTTGAGTGCCTATGGTTTGATCGCTGCCGGAGGGGATAAGGCTACTGTCTCAGCATTTCGCTATGTTCTGGTCGGTACGGTAGGTGCTTCCTTCTATCTACTGGGCGTGGGCTATCTTTATGCTATAACCGGGTCGTTAAACATGGCCGACTTAGCTGTAAGATTGAAGCCTTTGCTTGATTCCCAGGCTGTTTTAATGGCGATGGTATTAATCATGGTGGGGATGGGCATAAAAATGGCACTGTTTCCTATGCATGGGTGGTTGCCGGATGCTTATACCTATGCATCGCCTGCAGTCATTCCCTTTATTTCCGGTGCTATGACCAAAGTGATGGTTTATGTCTTGTTTAGATATTTCTTCTTCGTTTTTGGAGTAGCTAACGGTTTTGCCCCGCTTGTCTTGGAGGTCTTGGGCTGGCTTGCTGCCATAGGGATTATTCTAGGTTCATTAATGGCGATGGCTCAAACGGATTTGCGTAGGATGTTGGCTTATTCCAGTGTGGCTCAAGTGGGTTATATAGCCCTGGGGCTTGCTTTGGGAAATATGCTTGGTTTTATCGGTGCGATCTTTCATATTATCAATCACGCGTTTATGAAATGCTGTTTGTTCTTGGTAAGCGGGGGAATCAAATGGAAAACGGGAGAACATTTAATTACTAAATATGCCGAGTTGGGGCGCAAGGCGCCTCTGACAATGGGGGCTTTCTTGCTTGCCGCTTTTTCCATGGTAGGTCTGCCGCCTACCGCCGGCTTCTTTAGCAAATGGTATCTGATTTTAGCGGCTTTGGAGAAAGATTTGTGGCTTTATGTTGTCGTTATTGTTTTAAGTAGTTTATTGAATGCCGTATATTTCTTCAGGGTTATCGAAAATGCCTATTTAAAAAAGGCATCTGCTGAAGTTGTTGCAAAGATCGAAAGCAGTGCCGGATGTGTGGGATATAGTAAAAAAGAATTACCTTTGGCAATGATGGTGCCGATTGTGGTTATGAGTGCAGGTATTCTTCTTTTGGGGATACTGAATGAACCGCTGGTAACGAATATTCTGCTGATTGCTTTCCCGGGAGGTGGAAGATAAATGATGATGGAAACTTTGCTTGTTTATCGGCCTCTCTGGGCGGTGTTGATTTCTTTACTGGCGGCCGGTTTGATTATGTTGAGTGACAAAAAACCGAATCTGCGGGAAACGTGGACAATTTTGGCAGCGGTAGGGAAATTATTGATTGTCTTATCCATGATCCCCTCTGTATTGGTCGGGGAGGTTTTGGAGGTCGAGCCAATCGCTATAGCTAAAGGCATTTCTCTCCATCTAAAGGCAGATGCCACGGGTATGGTATTTGCGGTATTGGCTTCTTTTCTGTGGGTGCTTACTTCTTTCTATTCTATCGGGTATATGCGGCGCCTGAAGGAGGAGTATCAAACAGGTTATTATGCGTGCTTTGCTGTTTGCCTATCGGCAACTATGGGGATTGCTTTTGCGGCGAACCTAATCACCTTTTTCATCTTTTATGAAATTCTGACGATTGCTACCTACCCATTAGTAGTGCATCATTGTACGGAAGAATCAATATCAGCAGGACGCAAATACTTGGTTTATACCTTGCTCGCCGGACAGGTTTTTTTAATCGGTATTCTCTGGTTGCAGTATTTGGTGGGTACCGGTGAATTCCGGCCGGGTGGTTTTTTGACTGGGGAGGTACCGGCAGGGTTTTTACAAATAATCTTTTTCCTGCTGGTAGCCGGTACTGCTGTCAAAGCAGGAGTTATGCCTGTGCACGGCTGGTTGCCGGCGGCGATGATAGCTCCTACTCCGGTTAGTGCTCTCTTGCATGCGGTAGCCGTAGTTAAAGCAGGTGCTTTCGCCATTGTCCGGATCGTTGGTTTTGTTTTTGGGACGGAATTATTAAAGGAACTGGGGGTAGCCCCAATTTTAGCGGCAGTAGCCGGATTTACGATTATCGTATCTTCATTAATTGCGATGTCTCAGGATAATCTGAAAAAAAGACTGGCTTTCTCCACAATCGGGCAATTGTCTTACGTAGTTTTGGGAACGGCTTTGTTAACCCCTTTGTCAATTTTAGGGGCTTTGTACCATATTGTGGCTCATGCTTTGATGAAGATAACCCTCTTTTTCTGTGCCGGTGCTATTTTTGCGAAAACACGAATCACGTGTGTAAGCCAGTTAAAAGGGATTGGCAGATTGATGCCTTATACGATGGGAGCTTTTACGATAGGGTCTGTGGGTATTATCGGGATGCCTTTTCTTGTAGGCTTTATCAGCAAATGGAATTTGGCATTGGGAGCATTGCAACAGGGACAGGGTGTTTATGTGGCCGTGTTGCTGCTTAGTAGTTTGTTAAGTGCCGGTTATTTCTTGCCTATTGTTTATACTGCGTTTTTCCAAAAACCTGATCCGGAAATTGCCGAACTACACCAAGGTGAAGCGGACAAGTTGATGGTGGCCCCTCTTTTAATAACTGCTGCTTTTTCCTTAGTGCTGGGGATTTTCCCCAATGCCGGAGGGCATTTATATGATTTGGCGGTGTTGGCATCGCACAACATTTTCCATGGACAGATTATATTAGGAGGGTGGTAATATGTCTACGAGGCGAATGTTCACTATTGGCGGTATGACCATTGTTATAATGCTTATACTGGAGATTGCCTTTGTGCACCCTCATGTATATTTTTGGTGGCATGGATTTAACGGGTTTGATTTCCTCCTCGGGCTTTTAGGGAGTTTACTTTTGCTTGGGCTGGCCAAGGGGCCGATAAATTGGTTAGTGCAGAGGGAAGAAGACTATTACGAAAGGGGTGAAGATAAACCATGAGCGCATTTCACCCTGGATTAATCTTGATTTTGGGCGGACTGTTGGCCTTTCTGGCAGGCAAACGCCTCCGGCAGGTGGTGATGGTAGCCGCTCCCCTTTTGGCGCTTCTGGCTACCCTTAGTTTGCCGGTAGGTATACAATGGGAATATCCTTTTATCAATAATCTGAAGCTTCTGGTTTTACAAGCAGATAAACTCTCTTTACTCTTTGCTTTAGTCTTTAGCGGGATAGCCTTGCTTGCCAATATTTATGCTTTGCATATAGACCGGCGTGGTGAAACACTGGCAGCCATGGTTTATGCCGGGAGTTCCATTAGTGTCGTTCTGGCTGGGGACTGGCTGACCTTACTGTTTTTCTGGGAGCTTATGGCCATATCTTCCGTCTTCCTTATTTGGAACAGGAAGTCTTCGCGAGCAATCGCGGCCGGTTTTAGATATATTCTCATTCATTTATTGAGCGGAAGTTTGCTGATGGCCGGAATCTTTCTGCTGGTTTCCCGGGGACAGTTAGAGATTTTCCCTTTAACCCAGCTAGAGGAGCTCTCTCTTAGCGGCAGCGTAGGGTGGGCATACTGGCTGATTCTTTTAGGTGTAGGCATCAATGCGGCCTTTATCCCCCTACATGCTTGGCTGCCTGATGCCTATCCGGAAGCGACTATTACCGGGAGTGTCTTTTTGTGCGTTTTTACAACCAAAACGGCGGTTTACTGTTTGCTGCGGTTCTTCCCGGGTGCTCAGTTGTTGATTTGGATGGGCGTGATTATGGCTTTGTACGGGGTGGTTTTTGCCCTGCTGGAAAATAATATCCGCAGGCTGTTATCCTATCATATTGTTAGCCAGGTCGGGTTCATGGTGGCAGGGGCAGGATTAGGCACGGCTTTGGCTTTGAACGGAGCGGCAGCTCATGCTTATAGTCATATCCTTTATAAAGGATTGTTGTTCATGGGGGCAGGTGCTGTTATTTACGCCACCGGATATGAAAAGCTGACGGAATTGGGAGGATTGTACCGGAAGATGCTTTTAACGGCAATCTGCTTTGGGATAGGCGCTTTGGCGATTTCCGGTGTGCCTTTGTTAAACGGTTTTATTAGTAAACCCATGGTGCTTACCGCCGTATCTTTAAACAATCTGCCGGCGGCAGAGTTATTGCTCTATCTGGCCAGTGTCGGTACATTTTTGTCCATTGCTTTAAAGTTGAATTATTTTATGTTCTTTGGACCTGACAAAGGGATAAAGGTGCAAAAAATTCCCCAGAATATGTCTGTAGCCATGATAGGTACGGCCTTTCTTTGTGGGTTGTACGGGCTCTTCCCCACTTTGCTTTATCAGCGCTTACCCTTTGACATACTCTATACACCATATACCTTAGACCATGTGCTTTCCACCTTACAGTTAGTCTTGGGCGCCTTTATGGTTTTTTGGGTATTGCGTTCCCGTCTCTTGCCCCATCAGGCTCTTTCCTTAGATTTCGATTGGTTTTATCGGAAACCATTAGCTATCTTATTCCGGTGGGTTGTCAAGGTGGTTGGCAAGATCAGGGATGGTTTTGGGATTTACGGCACTGCCTTGTTAACTAAGGTGCTGCCCTTTTTCCGGAATCCGGTGAAATGGCTGCCCCAGACGGAAGAAGGGCCTGTTTTGGCGGTCTATAATGAGGATAAATACCGTTTGTCCATTGGTGTAACCGTATTTATGAGCATACTGGTCTTTGTCTTGACGATATTATTTGTGTGGTTGTAAGGAGATTAAAAGCTAATAAGCAAAGCAATAAAGCCTCTGCTCAAGGGAAATGAGCAGAGGCTTTATTAATTGGAAGTATTGGCATGTTTAGGGAATTTTGAAAATATTTGCAGGAAAGAAGGAATTTTTGTGGAAGTAATTATAAGTTAGTGTTGTAAATTAGAAAAAAGAAGGTGGAGAAAATTCATATAGAAATTACTTTAAATTCAAGAATGCCAATAGAGCTACCTATTCATTATAATCACATTATTCAGGCAGCTATTTTAAATTCTCTTGATCATGATTTGGCTAAATTCTTACACGATATAGGTTATAGCTTCGAAGAAAGAGTTTTTAAGATGTATACTTTTTCGCGTCTTAATGGTTCTTTTTATCTTGATAAGCAACAAGGGAAAATAATCTTTAATAACAAGTTGAAGTTAATTATCTCTTCTCCTTTGGATAGGTTTTGTCAGTCATTTGCCAATATTCTGCTTACCAGAGGTAAGATGACGCTTGGTAATAATGAGGTAGAAATAGAAAAGGTTACAGTTACAAGGCATGAAGTTATAGGAGAAAGGATAATGGTTAAAACACTTTCTCCAGTAGTTGTCTATAGTACCCTATATAAAGCTGACGGGCATAAGTATACTTGCTATTTTCAGCCCGGTGAACCGGATTATAATAGTTTGATTGAGCAAAATTTACGAAAAAAATATGTGGCATTGTATGGCGAGGAGCCGGCAGAAGGAAAGGTTGAAGTGCTTGCTCAAGGGAGGACAAAATTAAATATAGTCAAATACAAAGGGATTATTATTAAAGGATATTCCGGAAAACTTCAGTTG
>LFRM01237019.1_pt4 | contig 19008 bp, 16 predicted proteins | sample 618341 | NCBI WGS metagenome assembly LFRM01 (sample SAMN03654438, study PRJNA283298) | anaerobic digester metagenome | isolation source: pool of bioreactors CSTR01a, CSTR02a, and CSTR03a thermophilic anaerobic... | place: Denmark: Kgs. Lyngby | collected 2014-05-21 | reverse complement strand
GATGGTTTGTCGGATCAGTTTGTGATTGATGTCGGCGCTGAAGATGCATTGTATTGGGCGCGTGATGGCGTGCAAGATACGCAATTGCGTCGTATGAAAGCGGGGCAAATTGCTTTTGAAGGTAGCTTGGATTTACACGGCATGAATGTTGAGACAGCGCGCTCAACCTTGCGTGAGTTTCTAACCGAAGCATTACGCCTTGAAGTGCGTTGCGTGCGAGTGACTCATGGTAAAGCTGCGCGACTGGATGGCAAAAAGCCGATGATTAAAAGCCATGTGAATACTTGGCTGCGTCAACATGAGAAAGTGTTAGGTTTTACTTCGTGCGTGGCTCGGCATGGCGGAACAGGTGCGCTCTATGTGCTACTTAAGCGTCATATGCTGGATGGGCGTGACGATTAATAAAGCCATTGAGCACGTGATGGTATGAGTAACAATCAATAATACAACAGGTGATATCAGTGAGTAACTCCGGTTTAGCAACACTGCGTGATTATATCCGCTGGGCGATCAGTCAATTTAGCCGTGAGCGCTTATTTTTTCAGGACAGTGAAGCAGGCATCTTTGAAGAGGCTCGCGCCTTGGTGCTTGGCAGTGTGCATTTACCGGATGAAATGCATGATAAGTACCTTGATTGCAATCTGCATCGGGATGAACATGCAATTGTGCAGTCCATTTTAAAGAAGCGCATTGAGCAGCGTATGCCAACAGCTTATTTACTTGAGCAAGTGTGGTTTGCTGGACTGCTGTTTAAAGTCGATCAGCGCGTTAAAGTACCCAACTCACCTTTAGAAGAGTTGATTTCTCAACAGTTTGCACCTTGGTTGGTCGAGCCTCCGCAGCGCATTCTAGACTTATATTGCGGCTCGGGCTGTCTTGGGATTGCTTGTGCAGCAGAATTTACAGATGCAGAAGTGGTGCTAGCAGACACATCCCCTACGGCATTACAGGTTGCGGCTGAGAATATCACTTTGCATCAGCTTGATGATCGTATTAAAACTCAGCGCAGTGATCTGTTTTCGCAGCTTGCGGGGAAACGTTTTGATTTGATTATTTGTCAGCCGCCTTCTTTTTCAATTGAGCAATGGACGCAGTTACCACGCGAGTTCCATTATGAGCCGCAAGACAGTTGTATTGCCAAGAACGGCGGACTTGAGCATATTCAAGCTGTTTTGCAAAACGCAGCGGCACATTTGAGCGTTCATGGTTTGTTGGTGCTAGACGTTGGGCAACATCGAGTACGCCTAGCAGCCCTCTATCCTGACTTGGACTTTACTTGGTTAGAGCATTCGCGCGCAGGTACTGATGTGTTGGCGTTAACGGGGCAACAATGTGCAGCCTATCGCGTGTTAAGTGCTTAGGTTGTGGGCGCAATATCACGCGTTGATACAGAGTTAGCGCGTGGCAATCCAGATCAGTAAAGCTGCCTGAAACACAGCGAAAATAGTCAGCATGGTAATGGTAAAGCGTAGCGTGCTGTCTTCTCTTTTTAATAGATCAATGTGGTCGTTGAGCACTTTTATTTGACGATTTTGCTGATTGAGCCCTTGATCTGCTTTTTCTAGCATGACAGCCGTATCTAAACTGCTGACTTGGCTGACCTTTTTTTCATTCCAATCGCTATGCAATTCACTGACACGTCCAGCGGAACAGGTCGCGCTCATTTTTACCGCATCATCATAGGACACGGTAAAACCTTGAGCTTGTAATGCATGGTCACGACGTAAGCGGGCGGCCTCGTCTGTGCTGTGCTTGACCAGTAGGGCTTGCTCGACAACTTTATAATGCCCCCAATGTCTCTGTGCCCAGATCACCGCTTGCGCGAGTATAAAACGTCCAAGTCCACGGTTGCCTGGGTCAGTGCGCAGAGGCAGGTCTGGATTAATCCGCACCACTTTTTCTTTATGATCGGCCCACACGTCAAATGCATTGATTTCTTTATGGGTGGTTTGTCCTGGCAAGCTGATCGAGAAACGTAAGAAACTCTCGTCTTTACTATGGCGCTCTACACGACCCAAGCTGACAAAACGTAAGGCCCTTAAGCCGGTTTCACGATCTGCAGGCAGCGCTGCCAGTCGCAGTATTTGGAAGCGCTCAGCATTTAATTGCAGCCATGGGTGTTCAGCTGGAGCAGTATTTTCAAGTTCTGCTGCTGGCGTGCTGAGTTCAGTTGCTATAGCAGATTCATTCATTACGAGTCACTTTCTTAACTACAATTGATGTATCTCTATCGGCAATACGCCTAGCTTCTATAGGCTAGCAAACGGCCACTAGTGTTTCCTTGTACTGCAAGGTGCCAGAAAGCGCTCGGTGCAGGTATACTGCAAGATTATTTTTATCATTTCGGAGCAGTGTGTATGTCCGGTAATACTTTTGGCAAGCTTTTTACTGTTACCACCGCTGGAGAAAGCCACGGTCCTGCATTGGTTGCGATTGTTGATGGCTGCCCACCGGGCTTACCTTTGTCTGCGGAAGACTTACAAGATGACCTAGACCGTCGTAAGCCGGGCACCAGTCGTCACACCACGCAGCGTAAAGAGCCTGATCAGGTTGAGATTCTTTCAGGTGTCTTTGAAGGGCACACCACCGGTTGTCCAATTGGTTTGCTGATTCGCAATACCGATCAGAAATCCAAAGACTACTCGGCGATTAAAGATATCTTTCGTCCAGCACATGCCGATTACAGCTATCACCATAAATATGGCGTACGTGATTATCGTGGTGGTGGTCGCAGTTCTGCGCGTGAAACCGCAATGCGTGTGGCCGCGGGTGCGATTGCGAAAAAATACCTAGCAACGCAGGGTATTGTGGTGCGTGGTTATATGAGTCAGCTCGGCCCGATTGAAATCCCATTTAAAAGCTGGGACTCTGTGCATGACAATGCTTTCTTTAGCCCAGATCCAAGCAAGGTTGCTGAACTTGAAGCCTATATGGATCAATTGCGTCGCGATCAAGACTCAGTTGGTGCGAAAATTACAGTTGTGGCTGAAGGTGTGATGCCCGGTTTAGGCGAGCCTGTATTTGATCGTTTAGATGCCGACTTAGCTCACGCTTTAATGAGTATTAATGCGGTTAAAGGTGTTGAAATTGGTGCAGGCTTTGATTCTGTTGCGCAGCGCGGTACTGAGCACCGTGATGAGTTGACACCAGAAGGCTTTACTTCAAATCATGCTGGCGGCGTACTGGGTGGGATTTCATCCGGTCAGCCGATTATTGCCCATTTAGCGCTGAAGCCCACTTCAAGTATTACCACGCCCGGTCGTTCGATTGATATGGCGGGTCAGCCAGTTGAGATGATCACTAAAGGTCGTCATGACCCGTGCGTAGGCATTCGTGCTACACCGATTGCTGAAGCGATGATGGCCATTGTCTTGATGGATCACTTGCTGCGTCACCGTGGACAAAATGCTGATGTAAAAGTCAGTACGCCTGTACTTGCTCAGCTTTAAAACGCCGATAGAATCATATATGGCTGATCGAGTTCAGCCATATATTGAGGCCAACTGAATCATGAGTGCCGCATTACCGTACTGGCGTTTATCCAGCTTTTACTTCTTCTATTTTGCTTTGCTCGGTGCTATTGCGCCGTTTATGGCATTGTATTTTGATCATCTAGGTTTTTCTGCAGCACGTATTGGCGAGTTGATCGCTATTCCTATGCTGATGCGTTGTCTTGCGCCTAATTTATGGGCGTGGCTGGCTGATCGTACTCAGCAGCGCTTAGCGATTGTGCGTTTTGGCGCGATTTGCACCATGCTGTCATTTTCTTTGATTTTTCTGGGTAAAAGTTTTGCTTGGATGGCCCTGATTATGGTGTCGCATGCGTTTTTTTGGCATGCCATTTTGGCTCAGTTTGAAGTTATTACCTTGGCGCATCTGCGTGAGCAAAGTGAGCGTTACAGTCAATTGCGGCTGTGGGGTTCTGTTGGTTTTATGCTGGTGGTGATTGGTTTTGGTTATCTGTTTGAGCAAGTCAGTTTAGATTATTACCCTTGGGCAATTTTAGCAGTGATGGGCGGTATTATCCTCAGCAGCTTTTGGGTGCCAGCACAGCCTGCTGAGACCGAGTCTGCTGCAGTTACAGTAAAGCTCAGCACCTCATCAGTTAAAAATCCGCAAACGCTGGTCATTGTGATTTTTCTAGCCTGCGTCACCTTAATGCAGCTTTCACATGGCCCGTATTACACCTTTTTAACCTTACATCTAATTGATTTGGACTACTCGCGCACGGTCATTGGCTGGCTCTGGGCGCTGGGTGTATTGGCTGAAATTGGTTTGTTTGTGATAATGCCGTGGCTGCTGCGGCGCGTACGTTTAAAACGTATTATCTTGATCAGTTTAATAGTGGCGGTAGTGCGTTGGTGGTTATTAGGCTTCTATGCCGACACACTGGCGGTGTTATTATTTGTGCAGCTACTGCATGCCGCGACCTTTGGTAGTTTTCATGCGGCAGGGATTCATTTCGTACAGCGCTATTTTCCCGCACATAAACAAGGTCAAGGGCAGGGTTTATATGTCTCCTTTTCTGGCGTGGGCGGTGCTTTAGGCGCTTTATATGCCGGTTATACTTGGCAACCACTGGGTGCTAGCATGACCTTTGTTTTGGCCAGTGCGATAGCATTGCTGGCAGTTGTATTGGTTCTATTTGGTTTAAGTGGTATTGAACACACTTCATCTCGATTGAAAAAAGGGTCGTCAGAATGACATTCACTCGTGAGCAGCTCACAGAGCACATTATCCACGCGGGACAATTTTTGTATGCTCGGGGTTGGTCGCCAGCCACCAGCAGTAATTACTCGGCGCGATTGTCAGCCAATCAAGTACTGTTAACCGTGTCTGGAAAGCATAAAGGCCAATTGGGCGAGGATGATATTCTCGCCACTGATTTACAAGCGCAGAGCCTTGAACCACACAAAAAGCCTTCAGCTGAAGCCTTGCTGCATACACAGATTTACAATTGGCAGTCATCGATTCAAGCCGTTTTGCACACCCATTCAGTCAACGCTACTGTACTGTCACGTATTGAACAGGGCGCTTATATTGAGTTTAGTGGCTACGAGCTGCAAAAAGCCTTTAGCGGTATTAGCAGTCATGAGCAGCCTTTGCGGGTGCCTATTTTTGATAATGATCAAGATATGCCGCGTTTAGCTCAACAGGTGCAGCAGTGGCTGGATAGTCACCCTGATTGCCCAGGCTATTTAATTCGTGGGCATGGTTTATACACCTGGGGCGCATCGATGCAGGATACTTTGCGTCATATCGAAGCCTTTGAGTTTTTGCTTGAGTGCGAGTTAAAAGTCCGTGCATGCACTGCACGTTAAGCACTGAAGCGTTTTTAAATAAATTTTTATAGGGAATAACGACCTATGAGTCAGCTGTTTGTATACCACACTAGCCTGCCTAATCAGGCGGTTAAGGTGTTAAATCACTTAGAAGACATCTGTAATACTTTGACCCCGCTGGGCGTGCGTTTCGAGCATTGGCTGGCGAATGAGCCTATTAGTGCAGAGTCATCCAGTGACGAGGTCATCGCAGCCTATGCCGATGATATCGCTCGATTAAAACACGAAGGTGGTTATGTCACTGTGGATGTTATTAGCGTTGATGACACACATCCGCAAAAAGATGAGTTGCGAGCCAAGTTTTTAGATGAACATGCACACAATGAAGATGAAGTACGTTTCTTTGTGACGGGTCGTGGTTTGTTTAGCTTGCATATTGAAGATCATATTTACGCCGTATTGTGCGAAAAAGGCTCGTTGATCTCTGTGCCTGCTGGAACTAAACATTGGTTTGATATGGGCGAGCATCCACGCTTTATCGCGATACGTTTATTTAACAACCCTGAGGGTTGGGTAGCACAGTATACCGGCGACAGCATTGCTGATCAGTACCCTAAATTGGATGATCTGTTATGAGTGCCAAAGCTATTTTGACCGATATCGAAGGTACCACCAGCTCGATTGAATTTGTATTTGATGTGCTGTTCCCCTATGCCAAACAACATTTGCCCGCTTATGTACGTGCTTGTGCCGAGGAAAGCTCACAAGCGCCGTTACTGCAAGCCGTGCGCGATGAAGCCCATGAGCCGCAGGCTGATGTGGAGCGTGTGATTGCGATCTTGGCGCAATGGATGCAAGACGATATTAAAGCCACTTCACTGAAAGCCCTGCAAGGCCGTGTATGGCAGCAAGGTTATGTCAGTGGTGAGATCAAAGGGCACGTCTATCCGGATGCAGTAGAGGCGCTACAAGCGTGGCAGCAGCAGGGCTATGACCTCTATGTCTACTCGTCAGGCTCAGTGCAGGCGCAGAAGTTGATTTTTGGCTATTCCATTGCCGGTGATTTAACCCCTTTGTTTTCGGGTTACTTTGATACCACCTCAGGGCATAAACGTGACGCTGAGTCCTATACGCGTATTGCACAAGCGCTTAAGCTGCCGGCTGAACAGATTTTATTTTTATCAGATGTAGTGGAAGAGCTTGATGCAGCGCGTGACAGCGGTATGCATACCTGTGGTTTAGCGCGCGAACCTGATGCGTTGCCTTTGCAGGGCCATACCACACTGGACAGTTTTGCCAAGATTGACCCTGCTGCGTTTTAATAATGAGCGCTGCTTGAGTGATCAAAGGGTAAAATCTTACCTGACTGCTTTACTAGGTCTTTCTTCGTAAGGGCTAATTAGCGTACACTGCAACCATGATTGCGAGGAGTTACCATGAGCACAATTAATATTACAGAAACTGCACAAACCTATTTAAGCGACTTATTGAAAGGCCAGGATGTCCCAGGCATTGGTATTCGCGTATTTATTACCCAGCCCGGCACCCCTTACGCAGAAACCTGCATTGCTTATTGCAAGCCTGAAGAGCAAAAAGCAGAAGATACGCCGATGGTATTACCTCTGTTTACTGCGTGGATTGATGCGCTCAGCGAGCCTTACCTTGAAGATGCCGTGGTGGATTACGCCACAGACCGCATGGGTGGCCAACTGACGATTAAAGCACCCAATGCTAAAGTGCCTATGGTCAGTGAAGATAGCCCGCTTTCTGAGCGCGTTAACTACTATCTGCAAACCGAGATCAATCCAGGTTTGGCCAGTCATGGCGGTGAAGTGAGCCTGATCGATATTGATAATGGTATTTTGATTTTGCAGTTTGGTGGCGGTTGTCAGGGTTGTGGTCAAGCCGACTACACCTTGAAAGAAGGTATTGAAAAAACCTTAATGGCGCGTATTCCTGAAGTTAAAGGCGTGCGCGATGTGACTGACCACAGTGTGACTGAAAACGCTTACTATTAATCAAGCGTCTACGCAGGGGACTTTAGTCAAATAGATCAAGTCGGCGCAAGCTTATAAAATAGCTCGTGCAAAACAAGCTTGAACATTACCCTGCTAAAGCTTTGCAGCGTGTTATAAACACGGACACTGTTGAGTTGGACGATCCTAGCTTATGCAGTTTTTTTATATTATGCGTCTTATGTTATATACATCAAGACCTAAACTAACCGGTGACAGTCACAAGCTGTTATCGGTTTTTTTGCTTTAAAAGCTATTAAATTCAGATTACTTTTAGTAATTCATAGGTTGACCCTGTTCAAACTCTGACAAGCATGCTAAAAACTCATAGCTGCTTGATAAGAAAGGGAAAATAATGAATAAGTCCGAATTAATCGAGCGTATCGTTGACCAGCAACAGGAGCTTTCTGTACGTGATGTAGAGTTAGCAGTTAAGACTATGCTGGAACACATGACGCAAGTATTAGCTTCTGGAGAGCGCATTGAGGTGCGTGGCTTCGGTAGTTTTTCTGTGAGTTACCGTGCACCTCGCACTGGCCGTAATCCAAAAACTGGAGAGTCGGTCGAATTGCCAGGCAAGCATGTGCCTCATTTTAAACCAGGTAAAGAGTTGCGCGACAGGGTCAATGATGATTAATCTGATGTTCAATAATCCGCGTGACCACAGAGGGTTCTATGCAAAATTTTAAGCGCTTACTTATCGTTCTTATTGCTTTAGCGCTAGCTGCCAGCGTTATCGTATTTACTTTAGAGAACCGCACGCCCACTCAGCTTGTGTTTTTTGGTTGGCATAGCCCTGAGTTACCTGCAGCTCTATTTGTTATTGGAACCTTTGTTCTGGGTCTGATAATCGGTCCTGTTGTGTCCTGGTGGCCTCACCAGCGCTTACGTATGCGTTATAACAAGCAAGTTAAGCAGCTTAAAGAGAGTAAACAGCGTATTGCTGAACTACAAGCAAGCGACGCAGAGCTGAAAGTGTCTGACGCTATTGAGCCAGAAACAGCACAATTGCCCAAAGCATCATAAATCGACACTTCTAAAAAACGCTAAGGTGTTTGCTGCCTTAGCGTTGTAGCCTACTAGGTGGGGCTTGATCGTCCGGTCATTTCCCGCGCCATTTCTGTGGCATAGCTGTCAGTCATACCACCAATAAAATCAATAATACGCATAAATGATGTGTAGAGCGTCCACTCGGGCTGTGGTGCTGCTTGTCCAAGCAAGTCAAAAATACGTCGATTTTTAAAGGATAGCGTGCCATGCCTGTGCTGCTCTAACGCTGCGCCGCAGAAAGCATTCAGCAGTATTTCTAGGGTTGTGTAGGCACCGATCTCGTGCAGTGTTTTACGTTTGTCTTGGAAAATCTTCTCACGCGCTAAGGCTTTGGCATTGATAACGCAGGTTTTTGCTGGACCATGCATATGTTCAACTAAATCACCTTCTAAGGTGCCGGCCATTAAAGCGGGTTGTTGATCAACAAAGGCTTGCGCGGCAGCATTGGTTAAATGCTCAATGGCTTTGCCACGTAAAATAGCCAGCTTTCTACGGCGGGAATCATTGGGTCCCAGTAGGCGATAGGTTTCTGGCAGATCATCGCCGACTAAATTGAGCAGCAGAGCTTCAACTTCAGCATAATCAAGCAGATCCATTTCAATGCCATCTTCAAGATCAATCAAGCCATAGCAAATATCATCGGCAGCTTCGACTAGATACACTAAAGGGTGGCGCGCCCAGTGTTCGTCATCCAGTTTAGGAATGCCCAGTTTGTCAGCGATTTTCTCCAGTAATGCGAGCTCGCTTTGGTAACTGCCAAACTTATGTTTTTTATAGCCTTGAGCGTTGGCGTGCTTGGAGCTCCAGGGGTATTTAGAGAAGGCACCTAAGGTTGCATAAGTCAGGCGCATACCGCCATCAAACTGGTGGTACTCAAGTTGCGTGAGCACACGAAAACCTTGTGCGTTACCTTCAAAGTTTAAAAAGTCTGCGCGCTCAGCCTCAGTCATACTGTCGAGCCAGCCATCATGTGCCGCTTGTTGAAACCAATGCCGAATCGCATCTTCCCCAGAGTGGCCAAAAGGAGGGTTGCCGATATCATGGGCGAGGCAGGCGGATTGTACGATCATGCCAAGGTCGCTGGGCTCGCACCATTGCGGTAGAGCAGGGCGTAGCATCTCAGCGACACGCATCGCTAATGAGCGTCCCACACAACTGACTTCCAGTGAGTGAGTTAAGCGAGTATGGATATGGTCGTTACTGGAGACGGGATGAACTTGTGTTTTGCGACCCAGGCGGCGGAATGCGCCTGAGAAAATAATGCGGTCATGATCCTTATGAAAAGGACTGCGGCCCAGTTCTTCTGAGCTGTGAGAAGTTTTGCCTAAGCGCTCACGATTTAATAGTTGATGCCAATCCATTGTGCGCCCTCAATCAAGATATTCAAGGTAACGCACGACTTCTCAGTCAGTGCGTTTTATCTAGATTATCAGCTTGTGATGAGGTTGTATCGGCTTGCGACTGGCTTTTCACCAGTAAAAAAGGCAACAGACCTGCTGCTACTTTTAGCAGTGGCAGCATTTTACCGGCTGAGCGGCGATTGCGCGCTAGAAAGAAGCTGGCGAATGTAGCACCAGCTACGATCAGCAAAGGCGTAGCGCCTTGGGTGAGGCGCTTCTGATAGCCACGAAGTTTTTGTATGGGCTCAAGTAACGCGATGCTTTCATGACGAATTTTTTGTCGATTTAACTCTAAACGCATCTCAATAAGCTGTTTGCGTAAGGCGATACGGTCATCGTTATCTTGTTTTTTAGTCATGGTAGTAGCTGCTCTTTAGTTTTTTTAAGTTGGTTCAGTGACGCACTAAAGGGCGCTTGTGTACGACTATGCGCGGTTTTTATCCGCCATATACACACTAAGCCAGCACATGCATAAAATGCAGCCATAGCCACCAACAAAAGATGTTCGTAGTACGGCCATAACACGACAATCAGTAAGCCATTGAGCAACAAAAACAACATAAACAAACAAGCAGCAGTCAGCCCTAACCAAAGTAATTGCTGACTGCTGTTGTGTTTTTGTTCTTGTAGCTCCAGAGCAAATAACTCAGCATGATCGCTAAGCAAATCCAACGCCGCAGCGCCTAAGCGCCGCGAGCTGTCAGTAAAATTATGCTCTGTCATCTGTTAGCGCCTAGACACTAATAGACCTAACAAGAAGCCAACGCCAGCACCAATGGCTAAAGACTGCAGTGGATGCTCGCGTACATAGTCTTGACCATCACTTAATGCTTCTTTTCCGCGGTCAAGTAATGCTTGTTCTGTTGAGCTCAGCGCTTTACGTGCTCGTTGTAAGCTTGAGTTAATTTGTCCGCGCAGTTCCTCTGCTTTGTCACCGGTTAGATCGACAGAGTGTTGTAGCAGTTGCTCGGTATCAGATACCAGTGCTTTAAATTCTGCCATTAATGGGTCGCTCATACCGCTTATATTTTTTTTAGCCATGACAGTAGTACTCCAAAAGTAAACTCAAGATGTTGCATGATATTAGAGGCCATATAGTTGTAACTAGTTCATTCTGAAACAGACTATATTTTCACTAAAAATAAACCCGCCTTGTTAACGGATTTATTTCGAGCAGATTTGATCCTTACATCAATGGCATTGTGTAGCTAACAATTAGACGGTTCTCGTCAATTTTTCCAGAAAGATCTGAACGAAGTGTTGCGTTACGCCATTTCACGCCTAGGTTTTTCAGTGGGCCGTCTTGGAAGACATAAGCGATATCAGTATCACGCTCCCACTCGCCACCACGTGACTGGTTTGCGCCCATATAGATGTTGTTACCTTTAACGTAGCGGGTCATTAAGTTTAAGCCGGGGATGCCGAGACCAGCAAAATTATAGTCATAACGTGCTTGCCAAGATTTTTCATCAGTAGCGGCGAAGTCACGAATTTGTACATAGTTGGTCAAGAGAGGATCTGTCAGTTCAATGTAAGCGTAACCGGTATCGCCAGACATTTTTTGATAGCCCAAGCCAAAACTGTTGTAACCCAGTTTATAGGTCAACATTCCAGAAATAGCTTTGTTATCAATACCGCTTTTGCCATCTTCAGTTGTTCTGGCAAAACGTAAATCAGTTTTTAATGATTGGCCTTCAGCAATCGGTAATGTGTAAACACCGTTAAGGATATGCTGTTTATAAGCACCATCAAAGTTAGCAAAGTTGTAACCTGTACTTAGCCCAGTATCACCCCATACGTAATTTGCACCGGCAAAGTCAAATTTGCTGGTTACTTTCTGGTGCGCAGGTGAGCGGGTGGATTTATTGTTACGTTTGCCTTGGTTGCCTGAGAAACCATTCAAAACAATAGGTGCGTTATCAGTTGAGTTACGCTGATTCATGCGACCTAAACGACCGATATCAGCGGTTAGGTTGTCAATTTCTTTACTGTTAATATGCACACCAGTAAAGGTTTGTGGAATCAAACGGCCGTCACCAGAGGATACGGTGGGCAGCTTAGGCATTAACGTACCAGCTTTTAATGTGCTCTCAGATAAGCGTGCTTTAAATGTTGCGCCCAGTTGGCCGTAGCTGCTAGGTGCCTTGCCTGAGCTTTTGCTTCTTGGTAACAAGCCTGTACCTGCAGTACCACCGCCTGAATCAAGTTTAAAACCGCTAAAGCCATACGCATCAACACCGACTCCAACAGTGCCTTCAGTAAAGCCTGACTCGTAACGCAGTAAAAAACCTTGTGCCCATTCTTCAGCTTTTGATTGTGTTGCAGTTTCATGACGGAAATCACGATTCATATAGAAGTTGCGTAACTCTAAGCTAGCTTTGCTATCTTCAATAAAAGCAGCTTGTGCGAGCATGGGGATACTGAGCGCAACTGCGAGCGAGCTAACGCTAATTGCGCGGGCTAACGGACTTAATTTCATTGTTATAGTTCTCCGGAGTGCGGATAAGTCGATCAAATTATAAGTGTTGTGACACGGGGAATTAATCACGTTTATGACTGCAGGGTCATCTAGACAATGGTCTGTTATAAGTGTTTTCTTATATCTATATTTTACTGGTTTGTTACCCGGCCTATTTGCACTGCGCGACACCCATTGTCGCAAGAACATGGCACACTATTAAAAATTTCTACAGGACGTATCGATGTCAGCTGATCAGGCGCTACAGCCAGGTTTTATCGTTGCACATAGCAACCATTTAGAAGAATTACGCGAATTAGTTGTGCAATGGACGAAGATCAATCCACTGCATGCACTCGAAAATGAACATATTTTAGTGCAAAGTAATGGTATTGCGCAGTGGTTGAAGCTGGCTTTAGCAGATGATCAAGGTTGCGGCATTGCTGCAGGTTTACACATTGGTCTGCCCGCACGTTTTTTATGGCAAATTTATCGCCAAGTACTGGGCACCGATACCATTGCGAAAAGCTCGCCCTTTGATAAAGCGCCTTTGACCTGGCGTCTAATGCGTTTATTACCACGGGTGATCGACCAGCCTGTTTTCGCTCCGCTGCAGCATTTCTTAGGTCATGACCCTGATTTACGCAAACGCTATCAACTGTCTGAGCGCCTTGCTGACTTGTTTGATCAATATCAGGTGTACCGCTCCGATTGGCTTAAAGACTGGGCCGTAGGTGATGACCAACTGCGTCAAATTGATGGTCAGCCACAGGTTAGCGCTGAAAAAGCGCAAGCTCGCGAACCTATCGTGGCTTGGCAGGCGCAATTGTGGCGTTTATTGATTGATGATATCGGCGAAGATGCCATCCATAGCAGTCGTGCCGCTGTACATCCGCGCTTTATTGAAGCCATGCAAGCCATGGACACTGCGCCAGCCGGATTGCCACGGCGGATTATTATTTTTGGCATTTCATCACTGCCTGCGCAGATGGTTGAGGCTTTAGCGGCGATCAGTCGATTTAGCCAAGTGATGCTCTGCGTACATAACCCTTGCCAGTATCACTGGGCCGATATTGTTGAAGATAAACAGTTATTACGTCATGAGTACCGACGTCAAAGCCGTAAAGAAGGCTTTCCTGAGGTGTTATCCATTGAGCAACTGCACCAGTTTGCCCATCCTTTATTAGCGGCGTGGGGTAAGCAGGGACGTGACTATATTAGTTTGCTGGATAAGCATGACGAGTTGGACACCTACCAAACGCAGTTTAATAGTCAGGGCCAGCGCGTTGATATTTTTGAAGATGGCAAGATTGGCACGCTACTAGAACAACTGCACAACGATATTTTACATCTGCGCCCATTGGCGGATACGCGGGCAACTTGGCCAGCGCTAGAACCGCAAACAGATCAGTCATTGCGCTTTCATATCACTCACAGTGCCCAGCGTGAAGTTGAAGTCTTACACGATCAACTGTTAGCGCATTTTAATGCTGACTCCAGCTTAAAACCACGCGATATCATTGTGATGGTGCCGGATATCAATAATTACGCACCGCATATTCAGGCGGTGTTTGCACAGTATGCACGCAATGATTTGCGTTATATTCCGTTTACGCTGTCTGACCAAGCCGAGCAGAGCACCGAGCCATTATTGATCGCGATGCATGAGCTACTGCGCTTACCAGAATCACGCCTGACGGTGACCGATATTATGAGCCTGCTCGATGTACCGGCAGTGCGAGCACGCTTTGCCATTCACGAAGATCATTTGCCCATTTTACAGCGCTGGCTGACCGGTGCGGGTGTGCGTTGGGGGCTGAATGCGAAGCACCGCGAAGACTTTTCTCTGCCACAAGGTTTAGCGCAAAACACCTGGGATTTTGGCTTGCAACGTATGCTGCTGGGTTATGCCATGGGTGACAGTGATGCTTATGCGGGTATTCAGCCTTATGACGAAGTCGGCGGATTAGACGCTGCGTTAATCGGCCCGCTGACGCACTTTCTTGATGCTTTGCAAGACTTGCACGAGCAGCTCAGTAGTCTGCATCAGTTTGCCGAGTGGCGCAGTATCTTCTTAGCGCTGCTGGAGCAGTTTTTCTTGGTTGAAGAGGATGCTGACTACTTATTAATGCAGCGCATGCGTGAAGGCTGTGAGCAGTGGTATCAGCTGTGTATTGAGGCGGAATTGGACGAGCCCTTAACCCTCGCTATCGCGCGTGAAGCATGGCTGAGTAATGTTGAAGCCGATCATCTCAGTCAGCGCTTCTTAGCAGGTTCGATTAATTTTTGTACGCTGATGCCAATGCGCGCCATTCCGTTTCGTATGGTGTGTTTACTAGGCATGAACGATGGTGATTACCCGCGTGTGCAAGCACCATTAGACTTTGACTTAATGGGCAGTGACTATCGTCCGGGCGACCGCTCGCGTCGTGAAGATGACCGTTACTTATTGCTCGAAGCCTTACTCTCAGCGCGTGAGAAGCTTTATATCAGCTGGGTAGGGCGCAGTGTACGTGATAATACCGAGCGTCCATCCTCGGTTTTAGTTGCGCAATTACGCGACCATATCAGCAGTGGTTGGCATGTAGACGATGAGCAGCCCTTGCTAGACGCCTTAACCACAGTGCATCCGTTGCAGCCCTTTAGTCAGCATTACTTTACTGATAATAACGAACACGCCAACTTATTTACTTATGCGCATGAATGGTCTGTGTTGCATCAAGCACCTGCCGCTGACAGCGCCACGCTTTTAGATCGGTTTGTGCCTGTAAGCACGATGACACCTGAGTTGTTGCAGCGATTTTTACGTGATCCAGTTAAGTTCTTCTTTACTGAACGATTGAAAGTGCATCTTGATCAAGTTGAGTTGGAGGTGTTTGAAGATGAGCCTTTTGCTCTGGATGGTTTGCAACGCTATAGCCTGCAATATGAGCTCTTAAGTGCGGGGCAACATGCGGCACTGGATGCGGATTTATCTAAGGTGTTAGCACTTCACAGTGAAAAGCTGCAGCGTAGCGGTGCTTTGCCGATGTGTGCCTTTGGTGAGCAAGTGCGCAGTGAGTTAATTGAGCCGTTGCTGGCACAGCTCGAGCATTACCGTGCACTCTGTGAGGCTTGGCCCTATGAGGAAGAAGCCGCACGTCTTATTGATCTACAACGGGGACAGATTCATTTAGAAGGCTGGTTAGGCGGACTGCGTACCGCTACGTGCAGTGAAGATGCTGCAACTGAATACGCGCGGATTGAACTGACTCCTGGCAAAATCAACAGGGGTAAAGAGCGCAGCTGGCATCGTCTATTAAGGCCTTGGGTGCAGCATGTGCTGATCAATGCCTCCGGCGCAGCGACGCAGACCTTTATTATTGCTCAAGAAAGCAGTATTGCCTTTGCTAGTCTTGACGCTGAACGTGCTTTACAGATTGTGCAGACGTGGCTTGAGTGCTGGCAGAGCGGTTTAAACGAGCCGATTCCTGTGGCATTAAAAACCGCGATGGACTTCTTAAAAAACCAATCCGATGGCAAAGCGAAATCCGTCTATGAAGGCGTCTTTCAATCCGCTGGTGAGGTACAACAAAGTGCCGCGCTGGCACGTCAATTCCCCAGTTATGCGGATTTAATCGCCGATGAGACTTTTGGCGAGTGGGCTGAGTTGCTCTATGGCTCCTTATTCAATGCCGATATTATCAAGCTGGAACGTCAGGGAGATTCGCAATGAGTCCGTTACACACCACACAGCGACCCTTGGCGTTGCAGTTTCCGTTACATGGCAGTCGTTTAATTGAGGCCAGTGCTGGTACCGGAAAAACCTATACCATCGCTGCACTCTATGTGCGTTTGATCTTGCAGCATGGCATTGATGAGGGCACAGCCTTTAATCGTCACTTATTGCCGCCTGAAATCTTGGTGGTGACCTTTACGGATGCCGCGACCCAAGAGCTACGTGACCGTATTCGCGCCCGATTGGTTGAAGCCGCGCAAGTGTTTCGTGAGGAACAAGCGCAGCCGGATGCTTTGCTGCAAACCTTGCGTGATGATTATCCCGTCGAGCAATGGGCCGCCTGTGCGCAGCGTCTTGATCAGGCAGCACTGTGGATGGATGAAGCGGCGGTGTCGACCATTCACTCTTGGTGTCAGCGTATGTTGCGCGAGCATGCCTTTGATAGTGGCAGTTTATTTACCCAGACCTTAGAAACCGACCACAGCGATTTATTAGCATTGGTGGTGAAAGACTATTGGCGCCAGCAGTGCTATCCCTTACAAAACACCAATGTGCTGTGGGCGATAGAACATTGGCAGCAGCCGGCGACATTGCAGCGCAAAATATACCCCTTGCTGAATGCGCAAACGACAACGCCCAGTCAAGTGGCACAAGCGCAATCATTGGCTCAGCTACTGGATATTGGTATCAGTGGACAACAGCAAACCCTTGCCGAGTTAAAGGCTCATTGGCCAGTTTGGACGCAAGAGTTGCGCGATATTCTTGATAAAGCCGTGGCTGATAAAGCAGTGAATGGCACAAAGCTTCGTCCAGGATACTATTTGCCTTGGTTTGAGAAGATACATACTTGGTTAGCTGATGAAGCTCAAATCAAGTTAGATATAGGTAAAGGCACAGAGCGCTTAACGCCTGATGGTTTGTATGATGCTTGGAAAGATAAAAGCGCTGTTCCTCAGCATCCTGCACTTGAAGCAATGCGCTCACTGCCATTTGAATTAGATAATCTAACCCGCGAGCTGGATGAGCAAGCTTTATGGCACGCAGCACATTGGATCAAACAGCGTTTTCATCTTGAGAAACAGCAGCGTGCAGAAATGGGCTTTGATGACATGCTCACACGTCTTGATCATGCGCTACAAGGCCCCAGCGGTGAACGCTTAGCTGAAGTGATTCGTCAACAGTTTCCGATCGCCTTGATTGATGAGTTCCAAGACACCGACCCTTTGCAATACCGGATTTTTGATACGATCTACAAGATTGCCGAGAATAATAGCGATACCGGTTTGTTTTTAATCGGCGACCCCAAGCAAGCAATTTATAGCTTCCGTGGTGCAGATATTCATACCTACTTGTATGCGCGTCGCGCCACGTTCGGACGTCATCACAATCTGAAAACCAACTTTCGCTCAACCGACAGTATGGTTGCTGCGGTCAATCAGTTATTTGCATTGGCCGAACAGCGCGAACACAGTCAAGGTGCCTTCTTGTTTAAACAAGAGGACAGCAATGATCTGCCCTTTTTACCGGTACAGGCCCAAGGCCGCCAAGAACAATGGTGGGTGGATGGAGCGCAGCCTTCGGCTTTAACGCTCTGGCGTTTAGAGACTGATGAGCCGGTTTCACGCGATCAATATATTGAAGAAATGGCCGCCAGCAGTGCCACTGAAATTGCGCGCTTGCTGAATCTGGCTGCAGATCATAAAGCAGGTTTTAAAGATCCTGATGGCCAACTGCAAGCGCTGCAGCCCAATGATATCGCCGTGCTTGTACGCGATATGCGAGAAGCGCAAGCCATTCGTAAGCAGCTGGCTTTACGCAATGTGCGCAGTGTTTATCTATCGGATAAAGACTCGGTATTCGATAGCCAAGAAGCACGTGATGTCATGACCTGGCTGCAGGCTTGTTTGCACCCTGACAATGAGCGCGCATTAAAAACTGCTTTGGCCTGTAGCACTTTTGCTTTGCCGCTCAGCGAGTTGGAACGGATCAATCAGGATGAGCTGCTCTGGGAAAAGCGTGTTTTACAATTTAAAGACTATTTAGAGCGCTGGCATCAGCAAGGTGTGCTACCGATGCTGCGTAAAATTATGCATGACTTTGAGTTGCCGCAGCGCTTGGTGCAACGTCCGGATGGCGAGCGTGCTTTAACCAACGTGCTGCATTTATCCGAACTCTTACAGCATGCAGCGCGTGAGTTGGATGGTGAGTTTGCCGTGCTGCGCTACTTGCAAACCGCCTGTGCGGGGCAAGCCGATGGTGCGCAAGAGCAGATTTTGCGCCTAGAAAGTGATGAGTCATTGGTGCGAGTCATTACCATCCATAAATCCAAAGGACTGGAATACCCGCTGGTATTTTTACCCTTTATTTGCGGGTTTCGTGCGCAAGAGGGTAAGCAACCTTTTACTGTTCAAATCGACGGCCAGCGTACCTTGATGCTGCATGCCGATAAAGCCAGTCTTATCCAGGCTGAGCAAGAGCGCTTGGGTGAAGACTTGCGTCTGCTCTATGTCGCATTAACCCGTGCACGCCATGCCTGCTGGATGGGTATGGCGGACTTGAAAAAAGGCCAAGGCAAAACCTCAGTGCTACACAACAGTGCCATGGGTTATATTTTAAATAATGGCCAGCCCTTAAGTAGCAGCCCAGCTTTGCAGCAGTGGTTAGCGCCTTTTGCTCATACTGATACTCATGTTGATAGCTCATCTGAACAAAGCAGCTTGGTCAGTGATGTGTCTGTGATGCCGGAAAGTACAGAAGATACTGTCAAAAACAGTAACGGTGAGTTTGAGCCAACTTGGCGGATTGCCCAGCGGCGTACGCGCGAACACTGGTGGATTGCCTCTTACAGTGCGTTGCGCTTTATGGCTCAGCCGCCCAGCGTTGATCTGCAATCCACTGAGCGAGTGGAAGACTTAGCGCCGCAATCAGCCTTAGCGCAAAACATGAGCGATGATGAGCACTACGACCCAAGTCTGGATGACGCTATAGCCTTTAATCAGAGTGCGGTACAAGAGCAAGGCGGGATTCATAGTTTTCCGCGTGGAGCCAAGCCCGGTACATTTTTGCATGGCTTACTTGAATGGGC
>LFRM01388950.1_pt1 | contig 19013 bp, 19 predicted proteins | sample 618341 | NCBI WGS metagenome assembly LFRM01 (sample SAMN03654438, study PRJNA283298) | anaerobic digester metagenome | isolation source: pool of bioreactors CSTR01a, CSTR02a, and CSTR03a thermophilic anaerobic... | place: Denmark: Kgs. Lyngby | collected 2014-05-21 | reverse complement strand
AGCAGCTGAAAAAGAAGCAACACCTGAAGCAGAAGCAACACCGGAAAAAGAAGTAACAATGGAAGAAATGATGGAGCAATATGACGTGATGGGTGATTTCCATCGCGGAAAAGTCGTTGAAGGTACTATAGTTGACGCACGTGAAGACGGATGGCTTGTTGATGTGGGGTACAAGTGTGAAGGATTTCTTCCCCGCAAAGAGTGGAGTCACAGAGTCTTGGTCGAAAAAACTGAAGAGCCTGAAAACGGTGCCAAAGTTATGGTCCAGATCACAAATATTGGACAGGGCGAAGATGCGCAGCTTGGTCTGAGCCGTTGGCGCTGTGAGTTTGATGAACGCTGGAACAAGCTTGAAGAAGAGGCAGCAAAGAGTGAGACTATAACAGTTAAGGGGCTCCGCAAAGTAAAGGGCGGACTTATAGTAGACTGTTACGGAATAGAAGGTTTCATTCCTATTTCTCACCTTGCAGAAGACGGACGCATAGTTAGTCCTGCCCGTCTCCTTGAACAGGATTTCCAGGTCAAACTGATTGAAAAAGACCGCCGCAAGCGTCGCCTTGTACTCTCACGCCGCAGCCTTATGGAAGCGGAAATGGCAGAGATCAGACAGTCGTTCTACGAGAATGTTAACGAAGGCGATCTCCTTGAAGGTGATGTCAGCAGTATCACTTCCTTTGGTGTTTTTGTAAATCTCGGTGCGATGGAAGGCCTTGTACACGTAAGCGAGCTCTCATGGCAGCGCAACGCCAAGGCGAAAGATGTTGTCTCTAAAGGCGATCACATCAAAGTAAAAGTGATCGGCATAGACAAAGAGAACAACAGAATCTCTCTCAGCCTCAAACAGACTCAGCCAAACCCCTGGGATACAGTGGCAGAACGCTGGAAATCTGGAGTAGTAGCTGAAGGTACTGTTTCAAACCTGACAGAATTCGGTGCTTTTGTTGAAATAGAACCCGGTGTTGAAGGTCTCGTACACATTGGAGATCTCAGCTGGACAAGAATAAAGCATCCTAAAGAAGTTCTTAAAAAGGGCCAGAAAATAGAGGTATCGGTCATGGAGGTCGATTCCGAGCGTAAGCGTATCAGCCTTGGCTACAAGCAACTTTCAGATCCATGGAAGGATGTAGCTGAAAAATATACGAAGGACATGGAAATTCCAGTCAAGGTCGTCAGAATAGCAGATTTTGGTGCATTTGTAGAACTTGAAGACGGAATAGAGGGACTGATTCATATATCCCAGATAAGTCAGCAGAGGATCGAAAATCCAAGAGAAGTCCTCTCAGAGGGACAGGAAGTTACAGCGAGAGTCCTTGATGTAAACCCTGCCGAACGCAGGATGCGTCTCAGCCTCCGTCCCGCTGGCGAAGAACCGGTAAGAAGGCCTAAAACTGAAGAGACAGGCTCGCAGGAGGGTCAGAAAACAGAAGACCGCCCGCGCCGTCGCCGTCCAGATTCCGATAGAAGAAGAGGCGACAGCCACAGCACTCAGCTTCCTCAGGAAGAGACAAACGTAACTATCGGTGATTTCCTTAAACAGGCTGAAGAGACTGAACAAGCTGAACAAGCAGAGAGTTCAGAAGAATAAGAGTAATCCCACTTTAAATAATTACTAAAATAAAACAGATAATCCCCATGCTCTTAACTTAGAGACATGGGGATTATCTGTTAAAATAACCTATGTAGATATTAAGCAAAACATAAATCTTAGCTTGGACTTTCTTTCATAATGCGTTTCAGAGCTCAGCTTCGTAAAAAAAGAAAGGAAGCCCTCATGTAATAGCAGCAATATTTGGAGGCGGTCTGATGTCAGTTAAAAAAGTATGTGTGTATCCCGACCCTGTACTTAGAGAACCCACAGAAGAAGTAACGTTATTCGATGAAGAACTGAAGTCTTTAGTGGATGACCTGCAAGAGACTATGTATGCTTCTGATGGTATCGGTCTTGCAGGACCTCAGATGGGCATATCTAAGAAAATAGCTGTCATAGAATACAAGGGCGAAAAGTATGTCCTGATAAATCCTGTGATATTTGAAAAAGAAGGTTCAATAACAGTCGAAGAAGGATGCCTTAGCTTTCCAGGGATCTATGAAAAGGTAGAAGCGCCCGAACGGATAAAGATAGGGTACCAAGACGTAAATGGTGATTATTTTGAAAAAGAGACAGATGGTTTCCTTGCCTGCGTATTTTCCCACGAAATAGATCATTTGAATGGTAGGCTTCTTATAGATAGAGTTTCACCTCTAAAAAGACAGTTTCTTAAAAAAAGGCTAGCAAAGCAGGCAAGAGAAAATTGATGTTTAAAAGACTTAAATTCGGTTTTTGCGGTTCTGGTAAATTTGCAGCAAAATGCTTGTCACTGATTGCAGAAAAGACAAAGCCTGAGTGGGTTATTACCAATGCTCCAAGACCGTCGGGCAGAGGTCTACTGTTGCAAAATACACCTGTCTTTTGCAAGGCTGAAGAGCTTGGCATCAAGACCCGTACAACGTCAAAACTCTCTTCAGATAATGAGACACTGGAATGGATAAAAAGCGATCTTCCCGACCTTATACTGGTGATAGATTTTGGTCACATGATCAAGGAGCCTCTTTTAAGCATGGCGCCACTCGGCTGTATAAATATCCACCCATCAATGCTTCCTGCCTATAGAGGATCAGCTCCTGTTCAAAGGGCAATTATGGATGGGCTTAAAGAAACAGGTGTGACTATTTTTAGGCTTGATGAGGGGATGGATTCTGGTCCTATTCTGGCGCAGATACCTGTTGTGATAAACGATGAGGATGATACAAACTCACTCCTTCTCAAAACATGTATTGCAGGCTGTGAAAAACTGCTTGAATATTTGCTTGAGATTCCGTTAGAAAAATGGACTTTTACCCCTCAGAATGATGAGGATGCATCTTTTGCACCCAAAATAGAGAAGATAGAAGGAAAGATCGACTGGGAAGATAGCTCTATGAATATATTAAATAAGATAAGGGCATTAGGTGTTGCACCGGGGACATACTGTGAGCACGACGGCAAAAGACTCAGAGTACACTGTGCAAAACCGGTCGAAAGGTGTGGTTCACCTGGGCAGCTAATAGAGATTGATGGATGTTTTCCCATAATAGCTTGTAGAGACGGATCTTTGAAGCTTATACATTTACAGCCTGAGTGCAAGAAGATACAAAATGCTGATGAGTGGCTTAGGGGCTGTAGAATGAAGGTCGGCGATATTCTTCAATGAGGAGTGGACAGCTGTGGAAAAAACCCCAAGACATGCTTTAAGGAACATAATAAGCAGAGAATCTATCTACAAAGGAGCGATATTGGATCTCAACATTGACCATGTGCTTTTTCCTTCAGGTTCTGAAAAAATCAGAGAAGTAGTAAAACATAAATCTGCTGTAACCATCCTTCCCGTTTACTCTGACGGTAAAATAGTTCTTGTTAGACAGTACAGGCATGCTGTTGACGAGGATCTATATGAAATCCCTGCAGGACTTATCGAACCGGGTGAAGATCCCACTGAAACCGCAATAAGAGAGCTACAGGAAGAAATAGGTTACAAGCCTGGTAAGATTAAAAAAGTATTTGAATTCTACACATCCCCGGGATACTCTACAGAACGGATAATTTTTTATTATGCGACAGACCTCCACACCTCAAAGCTTGCTGAAGACGACGATGAATATATAAAAGTCTATTATTTTACACTTGCTGAGATAAAAAGCATGATCGACTCAGGGGAGATAGTGGATGGCAAGACAATAATGGCCTATTGCTGGCTTGTAGCTAAAAAGGCAGAAGAAAATGTCTCTCGATGAAATAAATCACCCTATTTTTTTAAATACGCTGAGCAAATTCCAAGATTACATTCTGCTTGAAAGAGGCTGCAGCGAGAATACGGTCAAGGCTTACACATCAGACCTCAAGCTGTGGTGTCTCTATTGCACGAAGATGGAGTCTGACCCGATGTCGCTGCAATCGGATAGCATAGCTCGCTTTTTAAGAGAACAGTCGTCAAGGGGACTGTCCAAAAGCACTGTCCAAAGGAATGGAGCAGTATTAAACTCCTTTGCCAGGTTTCTGGTCTACGAAGGTATAACTGAAAACATGCCCAACCTCGATCCGCTTCCAGCTAGAGATAAAATACTGCCCCAAATTATGACTGAGGGTGAGATACAAAGGCTAATAAATGCATGTGAAGACGACACCCCTCTTGGAAAAAGGGACAGGGCTGCTATAGAGCTCGCTTATGGCACAGGAATGAGGGCCTCAGAGCTCTGTTCGCTCAAGCTTAAGGACATAGACAGGAGCGGGGGGCTTATCTTCACAAGAGGAAAAGGAAACAAGGAAAGGTGTATTCCTTACGTTGGAGGAGTTAGGAAGGTCGTAGATGAATATATAGAGGAACACAGACCTAAACTGGACAAATTAAAGCAGCCATGGCTTCTTCTGACAAAAACGGGAAAACAGATGAGAAGGGAATTCTTATGGAGGCTTCTACGAAAAAGGGGAGCACTGGCTCGAATAGCTACTTCGCGTCTGCACCCTCACGTCCTTAGGCACACATTTGCGACACATTTGATCAGAAAAGGGATGGACCAGAGGACTCTTCAGGAGATACTCGGCCATTCTTCAATACTGACAACTGAAAAATATACCCACCTTGATTTAGAAATGAGAGATTTTTACGATAAATATTTCCCTAGGAGCTAGCATTTACAGATTATCTTAAGGAGTTGAACAAAGATGCTCTATGCAGAAAAGATCGCCGAAGCGCTCAAATTTCTTACAAAGGAAGTTGCGATAAAACCTACGGTAGGCTTGATACTTGGTTCGGGACTCGGAAGTCTTGCAGAAAACATGAAAGAACCAAAAGTTATCCCTTACGCCGAGATCCCGCATTGGCCGCATTCCACAGCACCGGGACATGCTGGCAAAATCCTCTTCGGAGAGCTCGAGGGCATATCGACGGTCATAATGCAGGGTAGAGTCCATTATTATGAGGGCTATAAAATGGAAGAAGTCATATTTCCAGTGAGAGTCCTTGGGCTTCTCGGAATTAAAACTCTTATCGTGACGAACGCTTCGGGCGGGATTAACAAAACTATACCGCCGGGAGGTATAGTTGCCATAGAGGATCACATAAACTTTATGGGAAGCAACCCTCTAATCGGAGAAAATGACGAAGATCTTGGTCTTCGCTTCCCCGACATGTCTGAAGCTTATGATAAAGAATATATAGAAAAACTTTTCACTGCTGCAGAAAAAGAAAACATCAAACTGAACAAGGGTATTTATATTGCATTTTCAGGGCCATCTTTTGAAACACCCGCCGAGATAAGGATGGCTCGGGTATTGGGAGCGGACGCTGTAGGAATGTCCACTGTACCTGAAGTCATAGCAGCGAACCACATGGGAATCAGAGTGTGCGGTATATCATGTGTTGCAAATGCGGCAGCCGGGATATCAGAGAACAAGCTTACTCACAAGGAAGTGCTTGAGACTATGGAAAAAAGCTCAGATTCGATATGCAGGCTGATATCTGCATTTCTGAAGGAGATAAAATGATGAGCTTCAATGCGATAGAATTTATCGAAAAAAAGAGAGACTGTCACAAGCACACCCAAAAAGACATTCAAGCCTTTATGGACTCAATAATGAATAATTTAGTGCCAGATTACCAAATTTCTTCATGGCTGATGGCGGCCTATCTCAACGGTCTCGATGATGATGAAATAATGTATTTTACAGAAGCATTGGCCCATTCAGGTGCGATACTGAGCTATCCCGAGGGTGACAAAATAATAGACAAACATAGCACTGGCGGGGTAGGAGATAAAACAACTCTTATACTTATTCCGCTTGTGGCATCATGCGGTGCTGTTATATCAAAGCTAAGCGGCCGTGGACTTGGGTACACGGGGGGTACAGTAGACAAACTAGAATCCATTCCTAACATAAACATGCATCTCAGTGAAACGGAGTTTAAGGCACAGGTTAAAAAGATTGGCTGTGCTATATCAGGACATTCCCATAAGCTTGCTCCTGCGGAGGGCAAATTTTACAATCTTAGAGATGTCACCAGCACTGTGCCATCGATACCTCTCATAACTGCAAGCATAATCAGTAAAAAAATTGCAGGCGGCGCTTATGGTTACCTCTTTGATGTCAAATGCGGCAGCGGAGCCTTTATGCATGATTTTAAAAGTGCATTGCTTCTTGCAAAAAAACTTGTTGATGTATCCAAAAAGCTGAACAAAAAATGCGTTTCAATAATCACGGACATGGAACAACCCCTTGGAGAATGGGTTGGCAACTCCGTAGAAGTCTATGAAGCGATAGAGGTTCTCTCAGGAAAGGGTCCATCAGACACAAGAGAACTCTGTTTGGTACTGGGAGCAAATATGTTATATATGGCAGGCAAAGCAGTTTCCATTGACGAGGGAATGGAAAAATGTATTAAAGCACTTGATGACGGATCCGCTCTGAATAAGTTCAAAGAGCTAATCGAAGCTCAAAAAGGCGACAGCGATGTAATTAATGAGCCGGAAAAGATTTTGCCCAAAGCATCCTATGTACACGAAATAAGGTCGGATAGAGAAGGATTCCTATCTAGGCTAGATGCCCTTCTGATAGGCGAAGGTTTAAGGGCCCTTGGTGGCGGAAGGCTGACTCAGGATGATGTGATTGATCTTTCGGTAGCAATACAGCTGCTTGTTAAGATTGGCGATAAAGTTTCCGAAGATGAAGTGATAATAAGAGTATTTTATAACAGTGAGAAAAAACTTGAGGAATCGCTGAAATACATACAAAATTCGTGGACAGTAAGCGACTGTGCTGAGAAAAGAAAGCTTATAATTGATAGGATAAGTTAATTAGAAGTTGAAATTCACGGACATATCTGTTAATCTACGACTGTCAGCATGGAGGCGAGTTTCAGCTGGTGCTGGGCCCGGACTTCAAATCCGGTGGGGGTCGGTAACGCCGGTCCCGGTGTGTTCGATTCGCACACGCCTCCGCCATGTTTGTTATGCCCTGCACTCAGTGCGGGGCTTTTGTGTTATTATGAACTATCGTAAAGGTGGAATATTATGTTTATAACCTTTGAAGGAATAGATGGCTCCGGAAAGTCTACTCAGGCTGCTTTATTCAGTAAGTGGCTCATTGAACATAAACAACGTCGTGCGATCCTTACCAGAGAACCTGGAGGATGGCCTGGTGGTGCTTTGTTACGTGATTTAGTCGTAAGTGGAAGCTTGAGGCACCAATGGAGTGAAGCCTTTCTTTTTATGCTCGACAGGGCGGAACACGTAGCCACCGTTATCCAGCCCGCGCTAGATTCTGGAAGTGATGTTGTCTGCGAAAGATATCACGATTCGACCCTGGCCTACCAAGTTTGGGGCAGGGGACTTCCTCTCGATACTTTCGATCAACTTGCTAAGCTTTCTGCTTTTCCTGTCCCTGACCTTACTGTCCTCTTCGACATTTCTCCAGAGCGTGGACTGAGGAGAGCAAAGTCACGAGGAAAGCTGGATTCTTTTGAAAAAGAGGGAATCTCGTTCATGACAAAAATAAGGGACGGATACCTTGCCCTTTCGAAACGAGATCCTGACAGGTGGCTTATAATAGAGTGTACTGAAGAAAGCAGTGAGGAAGTTTTTAGTATATTGATAAAATCACTTGTTTCGAGGGGGATCTTCTGTGATAAGTGACGGTCTTGCCCTACTTGAGGCTTCTCAGGGATGGAAAGATGTTGTAGAGACTGTTCGGATGAAAAGATGTCCTCAGTCAGTTGCTGTAACGGCACCTGAGATAGTTCAAAAAATATTTGTTGAAAACTACGGCAGGCTTATTTTGGGTGATGATGCCGGTTGGGAGAATGGAAGTCATCCTGACATGGTCGAAGCAGGCGAACAACTTGTCCAGCCTACCATAGATGAATGTAGAACTCTTCAGGGAGAGTTGGCCCTGCATCCTCTTATATCCGACAGGAGGTTGGCAGTGATTTGGGCTGCCGATAAACTTTCAATTGAAGCTTCTAACAGTTTACTTAAACTGACAGAAGAACCTCCGGAACATGGGTGCATACTGTTTGTTTCTGAAGAAGACAAACTTATCCCTACCATAAAAAGCAGAGTTTGGTCAGTACATATAGAAATACCTGTGGAACTTGCCCAGGCGAAACCTCACCCGAATTCGACAAAAGAATGGGCTGAATGGATAGCGGCAGGAAAGAAAAAGGATTCAAAAATATTGTATTTTGAGATAGAAGGCTGGGTCAGAGACCTGACAGAAAAAGAGGATTTCAGAAAAGCTGCGAACCTTGATTCTCTGATTAGGATAATGGAATCTAAAAGGCTCTCTGTGCCTATGATACAGGATCTGACCTTAATGGTCGTCAAGGAGGGAATTCCCTGTGAGCAAATATTTAGCAATATATGGTAAGCCAAGGTATCTTGGTATATTAGAATACAGCGCTGAGGAGCCTATAGCCAAAGGCGCAACTGTAGTGGTCGAATCACACAGGGGAGAAGAGCTGGCCGTTGTTGCCGGCATGTTAACCCCTGAGCAGGAGCACGAATACAGGCTTCTGAGAAATGCCTCGGAGCATGGCGATTCCTCTTCCAAAACAGCTGAACCTCTTGTAACTGACCTCTCTTTGATCTCTTTTGCAACTGATGAGGACCAAGACACGAGTAATCTCTACAGGCAGGAAGAGAACGAAATATTAAAAAGCGCTATAAACCTGCTTAAGCCTCATGATATCGAGATGAAACTGATAGATGTTGAATTTCTCCGAAACAGAAGAAAACTTTTCTTCTATTTCTCCTCAGAACAAAGGGTTGATTTTAGAGCCTACGTACGCGACCTTGCAAGAGAATTCAAGACAAGGATAGAGCTTAGACAAATAGGAGTACGTGACGAAGCAAAGATAATAAAGGGCCTTGGTCCATGTGGGCAGCCCTGTTGCTGTAGCTACTGGCTCAACCAGTTTGCCCCAATATGCATAAGAATGGTCAAAGAGCAGAACTTGGCCCTTAATCCAGCAAAAATATCTGGAATATGCGGCCGGCTAATGTGCTGCATGTACTATGAGCACAACGTCTACAAAGAACTTTGGGAAAAACTTCCAAATCCGGGAACAAAAATTAAAACACCAAATGGTAACGTCGTCGTGTCAGGGGTAGAAATACACACAAATAGCGTTCGCTGTTATGTTCCGTCAAGAGGCGAAATCAAGATTCCTATAGACCTGTTCGATAAATTTAAAGAAACTGTGGTTTCAGGAAAAGACTGGATAGTAGAAGAGATGCCAGGGGTTGTTATTCCGATTGGCACCAGCATGGATATGCCCGACTTCTTTGGCCGAGTAGAAACTAAAATACTCAAAGGAAAAGAAAATAGCAAAGATAAAAGAAAAGAAAATGAAAACGAAGATCAAACACGAAATGCGGGAAGTAAACCAAGGAACAAAAATAGAAGACCACGGAAACTTCCTGCGGCTTCAATAGATCTGCCAAATAAAACAATAAACAAAGAAAACATTAATAAGCCTGAAGGGCCTCTCTCTACAGAAAAAGAGGATGACAAGACAGAGACTGCAAAAAAGAAAGCGCGTCGACCAAGACGGAGAAGATCGGGAACAAAAAAACCTGATCAGCCAACCGTAACAGAATAGGAGATATGTACTTTGGATCTTTTTAAAAACCTTGCGTACAAGCTAAAAAATACAGGGAATAAATGGACTCAGGGAGTATCCAACCTCTTTTCGGATGAGCCCATATCAGATGAATTTTGGGAGGGTCTTGAAGAGCTCCTAATATCAGGTGATGTTGGAATAGACCTAACTGAGAGTCTTATAGATAGACTTAGGCAAAGAGCGATAGATGAAAGAATATCAAGAACATCTGAACTCAAAGCAGTCTTTTCTACTTTGCTAATTGAACAGTTACAGGCAGTAAAGGGAATGGGCGACCCACTAAACATAGGCGTTAAACCGGCCGTAATTCTCATGATAGGTGTCAACGGCAGCGGTAAAACAACTACCGCAGGAAAGTTGGCCGCACAATTCAAAAACGAGGGTAAAAAAGTACTTCTGACTGCGGCTGATACTTTCAGGGCTGCGGCAATAGAACAACTCAAGGCTTGGGGTGAAAAGATATCTGTCCGCGTTATAGCTCAGAATCAGGACAGCGACCCTGCTGCTGTAGTTTTCGACGCTATCATGGCTGCAAAAGCAGGCGATTACGATGTCATAGTAGTTGACACTGCTGGAAGGCTCCACACAAAATCAAACCTTATGGATGAGCTAGCCAAAGTCTATCGAATAGTCAAACGCGAAATCCCTGACGGACCTGCGGAAGCGCTCATTGTCCTTGATGCAGTAACCGGTCAGAACGGATTCATGCAGGCTGAAGCGTTTAGCAAAGTAATGCCTGTGACCGGAATCATTCTTACAAAATTTGACAATACTTCAAAGGGTGGAATTGTGCTCGCAATAGCTGAAAAGCTTAGCATGCCAATCAGATATGTAGGATTGGGCGAGGGAGTAGACGACCTCCAGCTTTTTGACCCTAAGACATTCATAGAGACGCTACTCAACATAGAAAACAATGATTGATTCAGAATGTTTTGAAAAAGATAATGTCACTAAGCATCCTAGGGACCCACTCGTAAAAAAAATAGTGGCACTTCTGGTGCCTAGGGGAGAAAACGAAATTTTCTCTGAAGCGAGTCAGCTTCTTCATGATATATGGGGAGAGCCTGAACGTGTAAGCCCCTTTATACCCTTTACTTGGACGAATTATTATGAAGATATCGCTCCTGAGCTTGACAGGTGTTTTTTCTCCTATCCCGGACTCTTTCACATGTCAGAACTTCCTGACTGGAAGATAGAGACCTGCAGTCTCGAAAAAGCTACAGGGCCAACAAGAAGAGTCAACCTAGACCCTGGCACACTTGACGGCGCAAGGCTTTTGCTTGCGTCGACAAAAGGTCATGCTCACAGGATATACCTCAGAGATGGTATTTTCGCAGAAGTGACCTTGTGTAGAAGAAAAGGAAATTGGGAGAGTTTTTACTATACATTTCCGGATTTTAAAAGCGGTTCATACTTCTCATGGCTTGATAAAGTTCGTCAGGATTGGAAAAGAGAAAAGAGCAACGTATCTTTATAGGGGGTAATTAAATGATAGATCGCTATGAAATTCCTGAAATAAAGGCAATATGGAACGATCAAAACCGTTTTCAGAAATGGCTTGATGTCGAGCTCGCAGTTTGTAAAGCGTGGAACGAGGCAGGTAAAATACCTAACCAAGATTACAAAAATATAATTGAAAAAGCCTCCTTTAGTGTTGAGAGGATCAAGGAAATAGAAGAGGTAACCCAGCACGACGTGATAGCTTTTGTTTCAAGCGTAGCGGAGTCTATAGGTGAATCGGGACGTTACGTCCATCTCGGACTCACCAGTAGCGATGTCATCGACACAGCCTCTTCACTGCTCCTTGCAGAAAGCCTTGAAGCAACCCTTCTATCCCTCAAAGAACTTCATAAGGCAATTGGAGAAAAAGCTCTGGAATACAAAATGACTCCCTGTGCCGGAAGGACCCACGGCATTCATGCCGAACCCACGACGTTCGGGCTTAAATTGCTTAACCACTATGCTGAAATAGCTCGAGATATAGTTAGGGTCAACGAGTCCAAAAAAGAAATCATGGTTGGCGGTCTCTCCGGAGCAGTTGGTACATATGCGAATTGTCCGCCCTCTATTGAGGCTAGAACATGCGAAATCCTTGGTCTTGCTGTGGACCCGGTTTCTACACAGGTTATACAACGGGACAGACATGCTCAAATAGTTACTAACATTGCCATATTGGGTGCATCGCTGGAAAGACTTGCCCTTGAAATCCGTCACCTACAGAGAACAGAGGTACAGGAAGTGCTAGAACCTTTCAAGAAAGGGCAGAAGGGCTCATCTGCCATGCCTCATAAAAAAAATCCGATCCTCACTGAAAGAGTCTGCGGAATGGCAAGACTTTTACGAGGTTATACTATTCCTGCAATTGAAAATATTGCACTCTGGCACGAACGGGACATTAGCCACTCTTCAGTGGAGCGTGTTATGTGGCCCGATGTATTCCATCTTGTAATTTACATGACCAAGACAATGACAAAGATAATAAAAGGGATGACAGTTAATCAGGAAAGAATGAAACAAAACATAGAGATAACGAAGGGCCTTCTTTTTTCAGGCAGAATCCTGGTATCGCTAGTAGAAAAAGAAGGAATAAGCAGGGAAGACGCCTATGGAATAGCGCAAAGCAATGCGATGAAGTGCTGGAACGAGAGAATACCATTGCTGGAACTTCTTAAAAATGACCCAAGGATAAACAAATTGAGTGACAGTGAACTGGAATCTTTGTTTGATTTGGAGTATTATCTTAAACATATAGAAGAGGTCTTCAACAGATTTCCAGAACTGACGGAGGCCGCTTCTATAAAATAAAACATCATAATAATATGGAGGATTTGCAAATGGCTGCTCCAGACAGAAATATTGCTCTCGAAATGGTTCGTGCTACGGAAGCTGCGGCGATGACCGCTGGACGGTGGATGGGACGTGGAGACAAGAACGGAGCTGACGGTGCCGCTGTAAACGCTATGCGGTTCATGCTCAACAACGTCCAGATGGACGGTGTGGTCGTTATTGGAGAGGGAGAAAAAGATGAGGCTCCTATGCTCTTTAACGGAGAAAAACTTGGTACCGGATCTAGTCCGCAGGTTGACATTGCTGTCGATCCGATTGACGGTACACGTTTAACAGCCCAGGGTCTTCCAAACGCAGTCAGTGTAGTCGCATTCGCTGACCGTGGAAGCATGTATAACCCGCAGCATGTTTTTTACATGGACAAAATTGCAACCGGTCCCTTCGCAGCTCACGCTATCAACATTGATGCGTCTCCTACCGACAACATAAGAGCAGTTGCAAGAGCTCTCAGAAAATCACCAGAAGACGTGACAGTTATAGTTCTTGACAGGCCAAGGCATGAAGAATTAATTAAAGAAATCCGTTCAATCCGCGCCCGCATCAGGCTTATCCCTGATGGAGACGTTGCAGGTGCTCTTTCTACTTGCAAACCAAATTCAGGTATTGACCTTCTTATGGGTGTAGGCGGTTCTCCTGAGGCTGTAATAACAGCATGCGCAGTCAAGTGTGTCGGTGGCAACATGCAATGTAAACTTTGGCCGCGCAACGATGAAGAGAGAGAGCTATGTATTGAAAAAGGCATGGATTTAAATAAAGTACTGCACCTCAACGACCTTGTTGCATGCGAAAACGTATTCTTTGCTGCTACAGGAGTCACCGACGGAGACTGGCTCAAGGGCGTGCGTTATTCCGGAGACGTTGTCCATACTTCATCCCTCGTAATGAGAGCTAAGAGCGGAACAATCCGTTATATAGATGCAATACATAATGTCCAAAAACTTAATGAAATAAGCGGCATCCAATACGGAGGAGAAGAGAACAACACAGTCTCATTTCTCTAAAGCGTTTGCTCTTGTAACTAATACACAAAAAGAATTTAAGTGCGGTTTCCAGTTAGGAAGCCGCACTTTTTTTAGAACAAACAATTGTTTTGAATATAAGCCTGTAAGATTACAATTAGGGCAGTAATTAACCAGTTATGGCTCAAATAATTTTAAATAGAACAAGGTTTACATTTAATAATAATTGTTTGAATATTGCACCTTGACATTCAATCAGCGAGTGTTAATCTTAATATGTTAGTTCAATATTCAGCATACACGAGGGGGCGATCTTTTTGGGGAAGATCGATCGAATCGCTGAGATTTTGCGTAAACATAAGCAAGATCCTAGGTATTTGCTTGCCATTCTTCTCGATATTCAACAATCAGAAAATTATATTTCAAACGAAGCAATGCACGCTGTTGCAACGTACTTGGGTGTTTCAGAAAGTCGCGTTTTTGCAGTTGTGACATTTTATCATACCTTAAGTCTTAAAAAAAAGGGTCAGAAGATTATACGAGTCTGTACCGGTACTGCCTGCCATCTTCGCGGCTCGGCAGTAGTCTTGCATGAGCTGGAAAAAAAGCTTGGCATTAAAAGCGGTGGAGTCACAGAGGATGGCAAATACAGCCTTGAAACTGTGAACTGTGTAGGTGCCTGTGCTTTAGCGCCAGTCGTAACATCCGGCGAAGGATCTTTTGGCAGGATGACCCCTTCTAAAGTTGTTGAACTTTTGACAAAGGGGGCATTAGATTGAAATTCCAGACAATATCTGAATTTAAAAATTATGTTGAGACCCTTTCAAAAAAAGACAGTAAACCAAAGCAAATCTGGATTTGTGGGGGCCCTGGTTGTGTCGCCAACGGGAGCCTTGCCCTTGCTGAAGAGTTCAAAAATGCCCTCCTTAAAAAAAGATCAAGCACAGGAAGTTCTTTTTGGCAAAGTCTGAAAATCATCATAAACAGTGAAGAAAATAACCTCGAAGACACATTGAATACAGACATTACAGGCTGTATGGGCCCTTGCGAGAATGGTCCTATTGTCCATGTTGAACCAGAAGGATTGTATTATCAGAAGGTAACGGCCGAAGACGTAGACGGCATTCTGAATTCAACCATAGAAGGTGTCCCATATAAAATTAAGGCTATGTGTGGTCACGACGGAAAACCTGTTGAAAATCCCATTGCAGAAAACATCCCATTCCTTTCAGGACAGAAAAAACTAATCCTTGCCAAGATGACCGACATGTCTCCACTCGATCTTGATGACTACATTCTTCACGGCGGCTATTCAGGTTTTCTGAAAGCGATATCGTCTATGACACCTGAAGAAGTCTGTAGTGAAGTAACGGAATCAGGTCTTCGAGGAAGGGGGGGCGGTGGTTTCCCTACAGGAGTAAAGTGGGAGTCCTGCCGTAAATTCACTTCAGATAAACGATATGTGCTTGTTAACGGAGATGAAGGAGACCCCGGTGCTTTTATGGACAGAGCAATCATGGAAGGCGACCCTTACTCTGTTTTAGAGGGACTTACGCTAGGCGCTTATGGAATTGGTTCCAGCGAAGGCATCATTTATGTCAGACATGAATATCCTCTTGCTGTAACCAGACTTAAAAATGCGATTGAGAATCTTGAGGAAGCCGGATTGCTTGGTTCTAACATACTTGGGACCGGATTAGATTTTCATGTCGAAATATGCCAAGGTGGTGGGGCTTTCGTCTGCGGTGAATCAACGGCCCTGATGACCTCAATAGAGGGCAAGCCGGGTGTACCAAGAGTTAAGTATATAAGATCGACTGAAAAAGGACTCTGGGAATCCCCGACAGTACTCAACAATGTTGAGACATGGGCAAATGTTCCCCATATCATCGTTAAAGGTGCAGAGTGGTTCAAGTCCATCGGCTCTAAAAATAATTCAGGCACTAAAGTTTTTGCCTTAGTGGGCAAAGTTAAAAACACGGGACTTGTAGAGGTCCCTATGGGGACGACACTAAGAAAGATAATTTACGACATCGGCGGAGGGGTAGCCAAGAATCGTCCGTTTAAAGCAGTTCAGACAGGAGGTCCTTCTGGAGGGTGTCTGCCGGAGTTGATGCTGGACACACCGGTCGATTTTGACAGCCTTACAGAGGTTGGTTCTATGATGGGTTCAGGCGGAATGATAGTCATGGATGACAGGACATGTATGGTTGATATTGCACGTTATTTTATCGATTTTCTTGTAGAGGAATCATGCGGTAAATGCGTCCCCTGCAGAGAAGGTCTCAAAAAAATGCAGATGATCCTGCAAGACCTTACAAGCGGCAAGGGCAGAGAGGGCGACACAGAATCGCTCAAAGAGCTTGCTGAAGGCATTTCAGATACGGCTCTCTGTGCATTGGGACAATCTGCTGCTAATCCTGTACTGTCAACAATCAAATATTTTAAAGAGGAATATATTGAACATGAAATGGAACACTTTTGCAGGTCAGGAGTCTGCTCTGGGATGTTCCGGTTAAAGATAGACGAAGATAAATGTAAAAGCTGCGGCCTTTGTGCAAAGAATTGTCCTGTTGACACGATTGAAAAACATAAGAACGGAAAATACCGCATTAAAAATGAAGACTGCATCAAGTGTGGAGCATGTTTTGAAGTATGTCCTTTCTCCTCTATAAACATAATTAAAGAGGTGAACGATGATGATTGAGATAATTATTGACGGAAAGCCAGTAAAAGTTAAGAAAGGAACAACAATTTTACATGCAGCCCAGGCAAATGGTATCGAAATTCCCACACTATGTAACCATGAGGGGCTGGTTCCCGATGGCAACTGCAGACTCTGTTCTGTGGAGATAGAGGACAAGGGGAATAAAAAAATAGTAGCCTCCTGCATGTTCCCTGTCACAAGAACGATATCTGTGCAGGCCAATTCAGAAAGAGTAAAAAAGGCGAGAAGAACTGTGCTTCAACTTTTGATTAACAGGAACCCGAAATCTCCAATCATCCAGCAGCTTTGCTTAGCTTATGACGTGAAACGTGAGGAGAGGTTTGCACTTGAACCAGACCTCTGCATCCGGTGCGGGCGCTGCGTCAGAGCGTGTGAAGCTAACGGTACAAAAGCTATAGCGCTTGTTGGTATAGGGTTCGACAGGCATGTAGCACCCCCATACGAACTTGAGTCCGCTGCCTGCATAGGCTGCCTTTCCTGTGCGACAGTATGTCCTACAGGAAAGATTACATACGAGGAATCACCCGGAAAGAGAAAGATCTGGCATAAGGAATTCGATGTCCTCCAGTGTAAAAGGTGCGGTATTTACTTTGCGACAAAGGATATGCTTGATTGGGCCCGTAGACCGGAAAATGACCGTGATTACTGCGATCACTGCCAGAAATATATTGAAAGTGTAAAGTTTTTAACAGAATCTCAGAAGAAATAAGAGTTTCTAAATAATGGTCCTTCGACCCGGCGTATCTCACGCAGATACACTGGGCATTGGGTAGCAGGAGCGATCCTGCGGCCTGCCGTTTTGCAAAGAAGGAGACCCTTGAGGGTCTCCTTTTGTCTTGATAACACCCCGTAAGATGCGGGAATCCAGAAAAGTACAAGGAGGAATGCGGCATGGAAAAGATACTAGTAATATCGCCGGAAAAATGTATCGGCTGCGGGACCTGTGAACTGGCCTGTTCACTGTCCCATAACGGAGAGTGCAGGCCAGCAATATCGAGAGTTAATGTCTTCAGATTCGACAAGGGAAGCAATGTCCCAATGATGTGCTTCCAGTGTGAAGATGCCGCGTGTGTGGCGGTCTGCAAAACAAAAGCTCTTGTTCGTGATGAAGAAACAGGCGTAATTAATGTTGATGAGGAGAAGTGCATCGGCTGCAGGATGTGCGTTATGGCATGTCCTTTCGGAAATATTGCTTTTGACAGGGTCGCTAAAGTTGCCATAAAGTGCAACCACTGTGATGGAGAACCTCTTTGTGTAGAATTCTGTCCGACAGCAGCGATCGAATATCTCCCCGCCGATACCGCTACGATTAACAGGAAAAAAGCATTTTCAGCCAAAATGAAACAGGCTCTTGAGGAGGTGAAGTAATATGGCAGGTTGGACAGGAACTATATTGAGGGTAAACCTCACAAACGGAACAGTAAAAAAAGAAGCTCTTGATATGGAAGCGGCAAAGAAATACTTAGGGTGCAGAGGTCTGGGCGTCTATTACTACATGAAAGAAGTCAAAGCGGGCGTAGACCCACTCGGACCAGAAAATAACCTCATATTTGCAGCGGGAGTGCTTACAGGAACTATGGGTTCGAGCACAGGCAGATATGAAGTAGTCACTCGCGCTCCTCTGACCGGAACTCTTGCAGGCTCCAATTCCGGGGGATACTGGGGACCCGAGCTCAAATATGCCGGATATGACATGATAATTTTTGAGGGAGAGTCATCAAAACCTGTCTATCTCAACATCTATAATGAAAAAGCCGAACTTTGTGATGCTTCCGACCTCTGGGGGAAGAGTGTTCCGGAAACAACAGCGGCACTCCTTGCAAACCATGATCCAGATTCGAAGGTAGCGTGCATAGGGCCCGCAGGAGAAAACAAAGTTTTATTCGCCACCATAATGAACGATGACCACAGGGCAGCAGGACGTAGCGGCGTGGGAGCTGTCATGGGATCCAAAAATCTTAAGGCTATAGTAGTCAGAGGGACTAAAGGTGTAAAGATAGCAGACAAGGATAAGTTCCTTGCAGCAGTAAGAAATAGCAGAAAACTGCTTAAGGATAATGCTGTTACGAGTGGTGGACTGCCTACATTCGGAACGAACGTCCTTCTGAACATCCTTAATTCAGTAGGATCGCTCCCAACAAGAAATTTCCAAGAATCGCATTTTGAAACTGCCGATAAAATAGGCGGAGAATCACTGGCCGCAACGAGAATGTATCGCAACAAGGCTTGCGCTTTCTGTTCGATCGGATGCGGGAGAGTTGCATGGAGCGAAGGTAAGTATGCAGGAGAAGGAGAAGGCCCCGAATATGAAACTGTATGGTCCTTTGGTCCTGACTGCGGCATCGACAACATCGATGTAGTAAACAAGGCGAACTTCATCTGCAACGAATTGGGACTTGATACGATAACTATGGGCAGTACGATGGCTGCGGCAATGGAGCTTTATGAAAAAGGCGCAGTCTCTAAAGAAGAGACAGGCTATGAGCTGAAATTTGGCAGCGAAGAAGCGCTTATTGCTCTTGTAGAGGCCACAGCTTACCGCAAAGGATTCGGAAATGAACTAGCTGAAGGATCTTTTAGAATGACGGCTAAATATGGACATCCTGAACTATCAATGACCGCGAAAAAACAGGAAATGCCGGCTTACGACCCAAGAGGGATCCAAGGAATCGGACTAAACTACGCAACTTCTAACAGGGGTGGCTGCCATGTCCGAGGATATACTATATCTCCTGAAATTCTTGGTCTGCCCGAAAAACTTGACCAGCAATCCATTGTAGAAAAACC
>LFRM01242489.1_pt2 | contig 19013 bp, 15 predicted proteins | sample 618341 | NCBI WGS metagenome assembly LFRM01 (sample SAMN03654438, study PRJNA283298) | anaerobic digester metagenome | isolation source: pool of bioreactors CSTR01a, CSTR02a, and CSTR03a thermophilic anaerobic... | place: Denmark: Kgs. Lyngby | collected 2014-05-21 | reverse complement strand
CTTGAAAAAAAGAGGCTTGAAAAAAAGAGGCTTGAAAAAAGAAGGGCCCTTTTGACAAGAAAAATCTTGTCAAAGAGCTCTTACAAATAAAATATAAGTTATTAGGTTTTCAGCGCTGAGGCCTTAGAAATCGCAGCTTCCAACGGTACGGGGAAAGGGAATCACGTCTCGGATGTTCGACATACCGGTTACATACATCAGTAGGCGCTCAAAGCCGAGGCCATAGCCGGCATGCTTGGCACAACCATATTTGCGAAGGTCCATGTACCACCAGTATTCCTTAGGATCTAATCCAAGTTCTTCGATGCGAGCCATTAAAACATCATAGCGCTCCTCACGTTGGGAGCCGCCGATGATTTCACCCACACCTGGTACCAAGCAATCCATGGCAGCAACGGTCTTTCCATCTTCGTTCTGGCGCATGTAGAAAGCCTTGATCCCCTTGGGGTAGTCAGTTACAAAAATAGGTCCTTTGAAGACTTCTTCCGTTAAGTAGCGCTCATGTTCGGTCTGTAGATCCATTCCCCATTCCACTGGGAACTCAAAGGTTTTACCAGATTTAGTGAGTAGATCCACCGCTTCAGTGTAAGTGATTTCGCGGAAGGTAGAGTCAACTAATTCGTTGAGACGTTGTAGGAGTCCTTTATCAACAAACTGGTTAAAGAAGGCCATTTCCTCTGGAGCATTTTCCAAAAGGTAGCTGATAACATATTTAAGCATATCTTCCGCTAAAGCCATATTGTCTTTTAAATCAGCAAAGGCAATTTCTGGTTCAATCATCCAGAACTCAGCTGCATGACGGCTGGTGTTGGAGTTTTCAGCCCGGAAGGTAGGACCAAAGGTATAGATGTTGCGGAAGGCTAGGGCGTAAGCCTCACCTTGCAGTTGCCCTGATACGGTGAGGTGAGTTTCTTTACCAAAAAAGTCTTTTTTAAGATCCGGCTTTCCTTGGTCATTTTTAGGGACATCGTTAAGATCAAGGGTTGTAACCTGGAACATTTCACCAGCACCTTCAGCATCTGAACCGGAAATGATCGGTGTATGAACATAGACAAAGTCCCGTTCGTTAAAGAATTTATGGATTGCAAAAGCCGCCATGGAGCGAACTCTAAACAAAGCGTTATAGGTGTTGCCGCGGGGGCGTAGATGGGCAATAGTCCGCAGATACTCAAAGGAGTGCCGCTTCTTTTGAAGTGGATAATCTGATTGAGATGGCCCTTCTAAGGTTAAGGTTTTGGTTTTGAGCTCAAAAGGCTGTTTTGAGTCAGGTGTCAGCACCAGGGTTCCGCGAACGGAAATAGCTGTTGCAATGGCATAATGAGAAATTTCTTCAAAATTGTCTAAATCATTTTCAAATACAACCTGTAAGTTTTTAAAGAATGTCCCATCATTTAGTTCGATAAAACCAAAGTTTTTGGAGACTCGCATGGTCCGAATCCAGCCGGAAACTTCGATTTCTTGGCCGCCAAAATCATCCATTGAGCGATAAATCTCTTTAATAGTGTTCATAATATACCTCCTAGTGCACTTGACCTCGGTATGAGAGTCAATGTGTTGATTGATTTTATAGTATAAAGACGTGTTGCTAAATCTAAGTAATTTTTCGGCAAGTTAGCAATTCAAGCAGAAATGATTGGCTGAAAATAAAAACAAAAAAACTCCGTCCGACAAAGGGACGAAGCATATGATCGTGGTACCACCCAATTGAAACGACAATAGTCATTCCACTTGATTTCGTAACGTGAAGGACGTCCATACCTACTCATTGTTTCAGCATAGCTGCTCCCGGCTGTTCGTTCCACAACTCTTACCTACCGGAATTTCACCACCACCGGCTCTCTATTAAGCAGAATTTTATGTACTTGGTCCGTTCTTTGCATTTATTATTCAATATTTAATACTCATTCAATAATACACGAGGATCAAAAATTCTACAAGAGGGAAAATGCCACCTATTAAATCTCTGCTTTACCATCTCTGCTCTTAGTCCAGGTGTATTTTTAAAAACAAACAGGAGGTGATATCATAATTCCATAAAGAAGAATAAAAGTAGATAATGACGAAGTCCGTTTTGTTTGCCTTGATTTTACCAAAAAATGCATAAATTAAACTTAGAGTGGTGGCAATTCGTAGTGGCAAGCTATGCCCAAGCGATGCAAAACCCTGATTCTCCCTAAATGAAATCTTGATTTAGGCAATTGATAAAAGAGGATGAAATTTAAAGAGCTTAAAGTAGTAATCACTGTTAGGGTTGTGGATTAATGAGAGTAGTGCCTGGCGGGAATGTATTTAGAGTACAAGGTGCACATTGTGTTAGTTTTGAGATTGGAGGAAATTTCAAATGAGGGAAATAACAAGCATACTAGAGGGTTTGCCTTTAGGTGTCCATATCATTGATCAGCTTGGCATTACCATATACTATAACAAAGCTTGTCGAGCAATTGATAATATACCAGACACGACAGAAATTGTAGGAAAACCAATTAAGCATTTAGTGGATGAGGGAGTCCTTTCAAAATCAATTGGGCTGGATGTTTTGGTTACACAGGAGTTTCTCGAGTCCATTCAATTGGTAAATGGAAAGAGGGTGTATAGCCAGGGAACACCTGTTTTTGATGAAAAGAGACAGCTTAAGATGGTTGTTGTGACCTGTATGGATATGCCTTATTTACGAGAGATGGATAAAAAGTTAATAGAGCTTAAGGATCACAATGAGAAATTATTGAAACAACTGAAACAATATTCTGTAAATGGCGACTTAAATTCTTCGAGTAAAGCCATGGAAATAGTAAAAAAATGGCGGATAAAGCAGCCCAATTTGATAACAATGTGTTGATTACAGGAGAGTCAGGCGTAGGAAAGGGTGTTTTATTTAAGTACATTCACGAGAACTCTCATCGTTCGGGAAAGCCTATGGTAACGTTAAATTGTGCTGCTATCCCTGAATCTTTGTTTGAATCTGAATTGTTTGGATACGAAGCTGGCTCTTTTACCGGTGCTAGCAGGCATGGAAAAAAAGGATTGATAGACTTAGCTAATGGCGGAACATTATTCTTGGATGAGGTAGGCGACCTTTCCCTACCCAATCAGGCGAAGTTGCTGCGAGTTTTACAAGACAAACAATATATGTCAGTTGGTGGTCTAAAAGTTAAAACATCTAACGTTCGAATCATAGCAGCAACAAATAATAAGTTGGATTTTATGGTTCGCGAAGGAACATTTAGAGAGGATTTGTTTTACCGCCTAAATGTCTTCCCCATACATATACCACCACTACGGGAACGGAGAGAAGACATCCTAACCTTAGCTCAAGTTCTATTGGATAAAAAAAACTTAACCTATGGTATGTCCAAGACATTATCAGGTGAGGTGTACAGTTCCTTGATGAATAGACCCTGGCCCGGGAATACCCGAGAATTGGAGAACTTTATCGAACGACTGGTTTTGACTAGTGAAACCAATGAAATAACTTTGAATGATTTATATGCTATCGACTCCTTTGGTAGCCAAGGTGAATTTAAGCCCCTAAAAGATCCCAAGCTTGAACTAAACTCATATAGTGAAATGGTCGATCATTTTGAACGTGAAACATTAAGTAGATTATTGGAAGAATGCGGGTCAATCAAGGCCACCAGTGAAAAATATAATATTAATGAAAGTACTTTGCGAAAAAAAGTGAAGCGCTTGAAGGTAAAATAGTGGAATTATTTCCGTTTTGTTAGAAGAAATTCCGGAGCGTCTTTTGATAATCATTACAAAAACACATGTTTCGAAAATGTTTTTAAGAATTTGTCTCTTATTCATGGACAAATCATGTATTTTCTGTAAAAACACTCTTTTTAATAGTTGGCATGAAGTTTGCTTATATATAAGTGAAAACAACTTAGGAGGATTTTATAATGGAAAAGAAAGATTTGAACAAAAAACCAGCTACAGCTTTTGCTTCACCAAGATTTTGTAATGTGGGTAACTTTATGCGGATGCAACGATTTGATTCAGCTGAAGGCTTAGATTTCGCAATCTATGGAATACCTTTTGACACAGCATCATCCTATCGGAGTGGCGCGAGATTTGGCCCTCAAGGGATTCGTAACATCTCAGTTATGATGAAGACAAACAACCCTGTTCATGAAGTTAATATTCTGGATTACTTAAAAGGAGCCGATCTTGGTGATGTCAATGTGGTGCCAGGATATATCCATCCTACCTATGAAAAAATTGAGGAATTCGTTTCAGATGTGATTCAGTATGATTGTATTCCTATAGCACTTGGCGGGGACCACTCGGTAACCCTAGGAGAACTAAGAGCCATTGCCAAAAAGCACGGACCCGTTAGCCTAGTTCATTTTGACTCCCATGCGGACATTAATGATGAAGTATTTGGAGAAAAATACAATCATGGAACGCCATTCCGTCGAGCCATTGAAGAAGGCTTAATTGACCCACATCGCTCCATCCAAGTTGGCATGAGAGGATCAATTTATGATGCTGGTGAATTTAAATTAGCCGCAGACCTAGGATTAACCTTGATTCCTACTCACGAAGTTAGAGAAATGGGTATTCCGGCTGTTATTGAAAAAATCAAAGAAGTGGTTGGAGATAACAAAGCGTTTTTAACCTTCGATATTGACTTTGTTGACCCAGCTTATGCGCCAGCAACAGGAACACCAGAGGTTGGAGGGTACACATCTTATGAGGCAATCAGCTTTATTCGGGGAGTTTCCGACATGAATTTTGTAGGCTTTGATATTGTTGAAGTAGCTCCAGTTTATGACCATGCAGAAATTACATCATTATTAGCTGCAAACTTAGTTTTTGAATTTATTTCAGGACTTGCACTAAAGAGAAAAAACGAATTAAACAGTGGTGAATAAATTGAATAACAAATTAACCACCAAGGACGGCCTGCCAAAAGACAGGCCCGTTCTTACTAAAAAGCAAATTAATGATCAAAATCTTGATTTGAATGACTTGGCAGTAATTGACTCATTCAATTTATCAAAAACAAATTACTCAGCAGGTCTCATTAAGGGCTTGTTATTCACAGCCGTAGCGATTTTAATATTTTTTATACCTATTACCTATAATGGGAAGACAGACATGGTGTTTGGAATCATCTACAACTTTTTTATCAATGTATTAGGGGATGTAGGATTGTGGGGGATTTCACTTTTAATTGCAGCAACTGGATTCTTAAGTTTTTATGGTAAATTTATAGCGAAAAGTGGTCGTTTACGAGATTACTTTAAGGAAGATTCGGTGTTTCATCCATTTCTTTATCTTTTAGGTGGGTTTTTTACCATGGCCTATACACTGCATAAAACCACAGCGCTCCAATTTCCTGACATAATAGTTGGCGATGCAACAGGAGGAACTATCATTCCAGCGATTGTTGTAGCAGTTTTTGGATAATTGTGGTGAGTGGCGTTTTCATGCCTTTCTTACTGAACTATGGTTTTATCGACTTGATTGGATCACTCATGGAGCCTTTGATGCGCCCTGTTTGGAAAGTTCCAGGTCGTGCAGCCGTTAATGCAATTGCTTCTTTTGTTAGTTCTTCGTCAGTAGGAGTTTTAATTTCCAGTAAATTATACCGACGTGGTGTTTATACGGAAAAGGAAGCAGTTCTTGTAGTAACAGGATTTAGTGCTGTTAGTGTTGGTTTTGCCTATATGGTTATTCAGACAGCTGGATTAGAAGATCGTTTTCTTTCCGTTTATTTCTCCTCTCTCCTATTAACAATGATCGTGAGTGCATTCATTGCGAGAATTCCACCCTTTAGTAAAAAGAAAGATGTGTATTTGGATGGTCGGGTTCAAACGGAAGAAGATCGCAGAACTAAATCTCATACCGGCGAAAACGTATTTAAAACTGGCGTTGATCGCATGGCTAAAAAAGCCTATACAGCAAATCCTTTGCCCTTAGAAATAGCATCCAGTTTAAAAGATGGCTTGGAAGTTATCCCAAAAGTGCTGGGTCTTTTGGCAGCAGTAGGAACGGCTTCTTTGATTATTGCTGAGAAAACTAAGGTTTTCATTTATTTAGGCAAGATATTTGAGCCCTTGCTCCACTTACTTAGAGTTCCCAATGTGGCAGAAATTGCACCTTCTTTTCCAGTAGGAATCGCAGAGATGTTCCTGCCCGTATTATTGATTAAAAACCAAATTGATGTAATTCATCCTGGGGCTAGATACATTGTAGTGGCAGTATCGATTGTTCAAATTATTTTCTTTGCTGAAACTGTTGTGGTAATGATGGCGACAAAGCTCCCGTTAAAGTTGAAAGAGTTAATTATTGTGTTCTTTGAGAGAACTTTTTTCGGAATCATCTTTGCAGCTTTATTTGCTCGACTACTTGGGTTTATGTAATTAGCTTTTAGCAGAGAATGATTGATTGGCAAAACAAATGATTGCAAATTAGTAAAATTAATTGAGAATCATCATGAGAAATCACTATGAGAGATCATTAGTAAAAACTAATATCCAAAAAACTATAAAATTACAAGCCAAAAGCAACGGATTGGGACTATTTCCACTCCGTTGCTTTTGGCTTCTATAAAAACCCTACTGATTTAGAATTAAAGGATTCAAAATTAATAGATAACCCTGTAGATGATTAGTTGCTCCGGAGAAGCTTTGCATGTAAAATTATGGCAATAAGGGTATTGAGGTGGGAATGATGATTAATCGTATGTTTTATAAAAATCGAGCCAAGATGAATTTAAAAGGCAAGTGGCTCATTGCCGCGCTGGTTGCGTTGGTGTTTTTAATTGCCAATGGACAGAAGGTGTTTCGTTTTAATTTTGGATCCAATACTGCTGGAACTCAAAATGTTGGCGATCAAATGACCAATCAGCTAATGGGGATTGTTCCACACAGTGGAGTTGTCACTTTTATTAAGGATAATGTAAGTCTTTTTTTGCCCATTGTTTTAATTGGAATTTTAGCAGGAATTGCGTTTCAAATATTCGTTATGAATCCACTTTCTGTCGGGCCCTATCAATATTTTAGAAAGAATGACTTGGGCGAGGAAACCATAGATATGAATGATCTACTCTGGGTCTTTCGTTCTAAATATTATCTTAACATTGTGAAAACAATGTTTTTAATGAATTTAAAAATACTTCTATGGACACTTTTGTTTATTATTCCAGGTGTAATTAAGGCCTATGAATACAGTATGATCCCCTTTTTATTGTCTCGGAATAAAAACATGACCTCTGCCGAGGCGTTCTCAGCCAGCAAGCTATTAACAGAGGGGAACAAGGCTGACCTCTTTGTGTTAGATCTTTCATTTATCGGTTGGTACTTACTGGGATCGATTCCATTTGGATTAGGGACCCCTTTTGTCAAAGCCTATGAGTTCCAAACTCTTTCCGGTATTTTCAATGATTGGGTGGGAGATACAGAACCTGACTTTAGAAGCTAGCCGCACCAAGTAGAATGTTATAAATTAATATTCCGGTAAAACGATTGAAAAAGGACCTCCCTAAATTGGGAGGTCCTTTTTCAATCTTAAGCTTGGCATTTTTCATCTTATGTTTTCTCTTTGCACTCTGTTAAGCTCCCTCATTAAGGAAACGATATTGAGCCATATAGAGGTTATAATAGTAGCCTTTTTCTTCAAGAAGTTCCTCGTGGGTGCCGCCTTCAACGATTTCCCCATCATGGATTACTAAAATCCGATTGCTGTCGCGGATGGTGGACAAGCGGTGGGCAATTACAAAGGAGGTGCGTCCACTGAGTAGGCGTGAAATTCCTTGTTGAACTAGTCGTTCCGTCTGGGTATCAATGTTACTGGTGGCTTCATCAAGAATAAGAATTCTAGGATTGGCCAGTAAGGCTCTGGCGAAGGAGATCAACTGGCGTTGACCAACCGATAGACGAGATCCTCGCTCCTTAATTTCTGTGTCATAACCTTTTTCCATTTTCATAATGAAATCATGGGCATTAACAGCTTTAGCCGCCTCTTCAATTTCTTCATCTGAGGCATCGAGCTTACCATAACGGATGTTTTCTCGAATGGTATCAGAAAACAGGAAGGTGTCCTGCATCATGATACCCATTTGCTGACGTAAAGATTCAATCTGTACCTTGGAAATATCCTGGCCGTCGATTCGAATGGTACCCGAGGTTAAGTCGTAAAAGCGAGCTAACAGGTTAATAATGGTCGTTTTTCCAGCACCTGTTTCACCCACTAGGGCAATACTTTCACCGGGTTCAACAGAGAAAGAAACTTTGTGCAAAACAGGAACCTTAGGATCATATTCAAAGCTGACCTGATCGAATTCAACATGGCCCGCGATTTCTGGCATGATTTGAGCTCCTGCTTGATCCACGATTTCTGGCTCGGTATCTAAGATTTCAAAGATTCGCTCCGCAGATGCCAAAGAAGTGATTAAGGTATTGTAGAAATCAGCAATAAACATAACCGGCCGCCAAAAGAGACTGATAAACATGGAGAAGGCTAGGATATCACCCAACGTCACCATTCCACGCCAGTAAAGGATGGCTCCTGTTAGATAGACAACAAGAGAACCAATTCCCGAAGAAAGTTCAACCATAGGCCAAAATAAATCATTCAGCTTTACGGCACTGACAAATTTTGTGTTCATATCCGACACCATGGCACTATGGCTGGTGCTCGTAGTTTTTTCTTGGCGGAAGCCTTGAACAACTCGGATGCCTGAAAAGTTTTCGTGGGTAAAGGCATTTACATTGGATCGCTTACCTCGCCAATCGCCCCACCGGACGCGAGCTTTGGTTTCAATATAAAAGATACCAGAGACTAATAGCGGCATAACTACCATGGTGGCTAAACCGAGCCAAACATTAGTAAATAGCATCAAGATCGCGACGAGAATGAGTTGTAGTATTTGCGGAATTAAAGAGGTAACAGAGTTGGTGAATAATTGTTGCAAAGAGTTAATGTCGCCAACTACTCGGGCAAGGATCTTGCCGACAGGCCGGGAGTCGAAAAAAGCAAAAGATAGCTTTTGGATGTGGCAATATAATTCTTCGCGCATATTTAAAATAATTTTATTAGAAACTCGGCCCATGGAAAGAAGTCGATGGTAAGCAGCCAAGGCAGCCAAGAGGTTAAGCCCAGCAATACCTGCCGCTAACTTAATGAGGGATGAGGTGTCGTTATTTGCGATGGCTACGTCTACAGTATATTTGACAAAGACGGGATTAATAAGACCCACCACCATGGTGAAAATCATCAGCATCATGATGACGATAACAGTTTTCCAGTAGGGTCTAATATAGCTGGCCAAACGCTTAATGATGGTGCTTTTTTTAGACAGAGTCACTTTCTCATCTTGAGTTATAGTATTTCTTGCCAATTAAATCACCTCCGTTAAGTTTTCAAAGTCTTGGAATTGTTCCTTATAGACTTCAGCATAGCGACCACCATGCTGGACTAAGTCGTCATGAGTTCCAATTTCCATGACATGACCATTTTCCATATAAAGAATCTGATCGGCATTTTTCACCGCAGAAATCCGGTGAGCAATAATAAAGGTGGTTCGGGGATGGCGTAATCCTTTTAGATTTTTTAATAGTTGATATTCGGTTTCCATATCCAAGGCGGAGGTGGCATCATCAAGAATCAAGATCGGTGATTCTTTTAAAATGGCTCGAGCAATGGCTAAGCGCTGTTTTTGGCCACCGGATAAACCGACGCCCCGTTCTCCGATCACAGTATCAAGTCCCTCGTCCAATTCCCAAACAAAGTCAGCGCAGGCAATTCGAAGCGCTTCTCGAATGTCTTCCTCGCTAGCATCAGCGTTGGCGAATTTTAAGTTGTTACCAATGGATTCAGAAAACAGGAAGGTATCTTGGTGGACTACGCTCATGGCTCCACGTAGATCGTCTAAGCGCAAATCTTTGGTTTCGATTCCATCCACTAAGACGGATCCTTTTTCATGATTATAATATCGACCAATGAGTGCCAAGACAGAAGTCTTACCAGAACCCGTAGTGCCCATTAGCGCTACGGTATCCCCAGCCTTAGTTTTAAACGAAACATCATTTAAAACCGCCTCTTCTTGGTAGGAGAAGGTCACGTTTTTAAACTCAACATCTCCTTTTACTTGGTGAGGGGTTAGGCCAGGAGCATCTGTGACTTCAGATTCCGTATTGAGAATAACTAAGATCTTTTTAACCGAGGCACTAAACTGTCCGGTCATATTCATCAGCCAACCTAGGTTTCGAAGGGGCCAAATAAGATTCCATATAAAGCCGGAAAAGATAGCCAAACTACCCAAGGTCATTTCACCACTAGTAACAAACAAAGCCCCGATGGCTATCATGGCAATGACAGCCAAATTCGTCAACAGCTCAATGATTGGAAAGTTGTTGGCCATGATTTGAGCTTGTTCGTTGTTCAAGTCGTAGTTTTCTTTGTTTTTGGTGAGAAACTTACGAATTTCATGCTTTTCCCGAGCAAAGGCTTTAACCAAGCGAACACCAGCAATGTTTTCCTGTGCCGTTGTGTTTAGGATGGCTGTTTGGTCGGAGATTGCCTCGAAGTTTTGATTGATCTTTCGTTCAAAACTAACGGCTAAAAAGCCAATGGGTGCCATGATGAGAAGAATAATCAGGGTAAGTTTCCAGTTAATGCTTCCCAAAACAACGACTCCGATGATGAAATAAGCCCCTTCTTCTAATAGCATGCGGAAACCAAAAGAAAGGCTGCGCCAGATGTTTTCAAGGTCCTCCCCTAGGCGAGCCATGATTTCACCGGTGTTCATATTGTCGAAATAAGCAAAGTGCAGCTGCTGGATATGGTCGAATAACATGTTTTTAAGATCTCGGTAAACTAAAATCCCAATCTTATCAAAGCTAAATTCCATATAAAATCCAAACAAGGCTCGCCCGGTGGTAATCACGAAAAGACCAATTAAGATCCATGTTAGTAAGGGGGCACTTTTTTCTGGGAGCGCCTGGTCGATAATCATGCGGTGGAGAAAGGGCTTGCCTGAATCTAAAGCGATCACTAAAAGCAGTGCCACGGTGGGAAAAATTAGTTTTTTCCAGTATTTGAGTAAATGATTGAATATGCGTTTCATCTTTTCCCTCCTCGTTATAATATTTGTTGTTAAAAATAGATTGCGACACCTATTTATTAATAAATAGGGCTAATACTGTTGCTGATAACTATAGCTTCGGAATATAACAAGCAAATGTATCTAGTAAACTATCTTTTGGAAAGATGCCATTACTATCTTAAGCTAAGGGACAAAACTCTGGCAACAGAAATCACCAGCACAGGACTACACAACTTTAGTCTGTACTGGTGATATATAAGTTTTAAGCGTTTTTATCTTATATATTTAGTAGATTATAACGGAAATATAGAAAATAACACAACGTTTAAAGTTTTACCCATTCTTGCTGCATCTTTAATTAAATCAAGGGTTAGCTTTTTTAGCAATAATCTCTTCATTAATTTCCAGTAAATCATAAACCTTGTAACCTTCGCCGCCACCGATGGATAAAACAATATCGCCAGGGTTTGTCCGTTGCAAGATGATATTAGCCGCATCTTCATAGTCCTTTGCGTTTATGCATTCAGTGGTGTTGCGGGCCCGAATAGCATCGCCAAGAACTTGGCTGGAAGTGAGACCGGTATCAACCTCTCGAGAAGTATAAACGGGCAAGAGAATGGTGAGGTCGGCCTGGTCAAATAAAGGAATAAAATCATCCATAAAGTGATGCAAGCGAGAATAGGTTAAAGGTTGCATTAGAACAATCAACTTTTTGTAATCATAATGGAGCATGGTTTCGATGGTGACTCGAACTTCTGTGGGGTGGTGTCCATAATCATCAAAGAAACGTACCTCCCGAATGGAACCTAGTTCCTGTAGTCTGCGATCCACGCCTTTATAATTTAAAAGACCTTGACGGATTGTTTCAGGCTCCACATTTAGTTTTAAAGCAGCAGCCGATGCAGCTAAAGCGTTATAGATGTTGAAAACGCCTGGAATGGGCAGGTGGATCGAAAAAAGCTGGTTTTCACCATGGTATAAATCAAAAGTGGGCCGTCCCACATGGTCCATTTCGATATGCTTAGCACGAATTTCACCGGCATCGATGCCAAAGGTTAAAACATTGGCAGAAACATTTTGCACCGTTGCCATCACATCGGGATCATCGGCGTTGGCGATGATGCAGCCATCAGCGGGGACGCTGGCAGCATATTGATGGAAGGCTTGACGAATTTCCTCCAGGTTTTTATAGGTATCAACGTGGTCTTCTTCCAAGTTTAAGAGAATGGCAATTTGGGGTGGGAAGTCTAAAAAAGATCGCTGATATTCACAGGATTCTACCACCATAACTTCGGATTGACCCACCCGATAATTGGAATTAATTAAAGGGACATGGGCCCCAATTAATATGGTCGGGTCAAGAGCTGCTTCCATGGTAATCGCAGTTAACAAAGCAGTGGTGGATGTTTTGCCGTGGGTTCCGGCAACCCCTACCGACAGGCGGAAGTTTTTTAATAGATAGCCTAAAAATTCCGAGCGCGTCATGGTAGGTATGTTTAATTTTCGAGCTTTTACTAGCTCAGGGTGGTCTTGAGCGACAGCTGCTGAGTAGATCACCAAGTCTTGGTCGTAGATATAATCTTCGTGATGGCCGCCTTTAACCGATGCACCCATGCGGCGAACCCAGTTTAGAGTCTTAGATTCTTCTTGATCGGTGCCAGAGACTCGGACATCATTATCCAAGAGGATTCCGGCGATTCCGCTCATCATGGAACCACCAATTCCAATGATGTGAACTTTCTTTCCTTTATATTCCTTTAAATCAAATGACAAACAAATCATCTCCTTCAATATGAATATTTTAATGCAGGACACAAAGCATAGCAAGAAAAGAGATGTTAACAATCAAAAATTGGATAATTATGATTTTTGCAATAGGTATCTGTCAATTGACAACGTTTTAAGTTAACATTAAGTAAAGAAGAATCAGGAGGCAACAATGAAAAATAATATCGTGGATTTAGATTGGGATAATATTGGATTTGGTTATATTGAAACACCTTGGCGTTTTGAAATGAGATGGAAAGATGGTGCTTGGGACGAAGGTCGTTTGACTGAGGATAATAAAGTCCACATATCAGAAGCCTCATCAGCTCTCCACTATGGCCAACAGTGTTTTGAAGGAATGAAAGCTTATCGGACAAAAGATGGAGAAATCCAGCTGTTCCGCCCAGATATGAACGCAAAACGAATGAAGAGTAGTTGTGATCGTCTCTTAATGCCAGCACCAACCGAAGAACAGTTTATTGAAGGGTGTAAGAAAGTAGTGGCCGCTAATGCTGAATTTGTTCCACCTTATGGTACAGGAGCAACACTTTACTTACGTCCTATGCTTTTTGGTGTGGGTGATCAAATTGGGGTTCGAACCGCACCAGAATTTATTTTCAGAATATTTTGCACACCAGTTGGATCTTATTTTAAGGGGGGAATGACTCCGGTTAACTTTATGGTAGCAGAAGACTACGACAGAGCAGCTCCTTTTGGAACTGGTGCAGCTAAGGTTGGTGGAAACTATGCTGGTTCCTTGATGCCTAATGCAATTGCCAAAGAAAAAGGCTATGCCGATAGCATCTACTTAGATCCAATGACTCATACTAAAATTGAGGAAGTAGGTGCAGCAAACTTCTTTGCCATTACAAAAGACAATGAATTTGTGACACCATACTCACCATCTATCCTGCCTTCAATCACTAAATATTCCCTGCTTTATTTAGCAAAGGAATATCTAGGATTAAAAGCAACCGAACGTGATGTCTATGTTGATAAATTAGATGAGTATGCTGAAGCAGGTGCTTGTGGAACAGCTGCTGTTATTTCACCAATCGGAGCAATTGACTATAAGGGCAACCGACATGTATTCTTCTCAGAAACAGAAGTTGGCCCTGTTACGAAAAAGCTTTATGAAACCATTGTAGGAATTCAGTTTGGCGATATTGAAGGTCCAGAAGGATGGATTGTTAAGGTTCCACAAAACAAAGAATAAATAGCAAAAATTCAATAATGACGAACAGAATAAGATAAAAAGCAGCGAACGTTCGCTGCTTTTTATTTGCTCATTGTCCGAATTTAAAGTAAAATCTAAGGGATGAATGAAAGGGGTACCTTATGGATAAAAACACAAGAAATACTAGAATAGCTATCATATCAAAAACACTGACGGAAAATCCCAATCGAATTTTCACCCTGAGTTATTTTGCAGAGCTGTTTAATGCATCCAAGTCCACCATTTCTGAAGACATCCTGATTGTACGAGAATCCCTTGAAAAATTTGGCGAAGGACGAGTAGAAACATTAGCTGGAGCCAACGGTGGAGTTATTTTCTTTGTTTCTGTGCCAGAGAAAATTCGAACCGATTTTAGATCCGAACTCTTAGGTTATTTAAAAGATCCGTCTCGGATTGTTCCCGGAAATTTTATATATGTTTCAGACTTGATGCAAAATCCGCGGATTATTCGTTTGGCAGGAGCGATTTTAGCAGAGCATTTTCAGGAGACCAAGCCTGATTATGTTATTACAGTGGAAACAAAAGGAATTCCACTAGCCTATGAAGTGGCTCGGTATTTAGGCATTCAACTGATTGTAGTTCGACGCAATACAAAAATCACAGAAGGAACCGCTGTGTCCATTAATTACCTGACTGGTAATCAGGGCATGCTTTCGGTAATGAGTTTATCAAAACGTAGTCTGCCCCCAGGATCGTCACTTATTTTTATTGATGACTTTCTCCGAGGTGGTGGAACGGTTCGTGGCATCATTGACCTTGTTTCAGAATTTGATTCTGAGCTCATTGGGGTAGGCGTAATGGTGGACTCTAAAGAATTAGACAAAGAAATTGGTGTACCCTTTGTCACCTTCTGCGAGTATCACGGTATCAATTCGGAAGGTGAAGTCCTAATTCGCAATTCAAAGTCATTATAACTTGAGAACAAAGAGGCTATTTTTTAACAATATTACAAAAGTGTGAATGACCTCTTATATTTAAACGTTTTCCATGCTAATATTTTAATAAGCTTTACTATATTTAGGGAATCGATTTTGATCTCCGTATAATAAGTGTGACTTTTTATCATTTCAGCAAGGAGGAAGCAACATGAAAATCACCGATGTTCGGATTAGAAAAATTGCCTCAGAGGGGAAGATGAAGGCAATTGTTTCAGTAACCTTTGAGAACCAATTCGTCGTTCATGATATCAAAGTAATTGATGGCCAAAACGGTCTATTTATTGCTATGCCATCGAGAAAGACGCCGGATGGGGAATTTAAAGACATTGCACATCCAATTAACTCCGAAACCAGGGAAAGACTCCAACAGGCCATCTTGGGTGAGTACGAAAAAGTCATGCAGGATTCAGTGGATGAATCCATGGACTTTGAAGAGCCCTTATCACCACAAGAATTAGAGACAAGCCCTGTAGGCTCTCCAGTTTTTTAATTGAAGAATTGATATTATATGCTGCTGCAAAACCGGCCTGCCGGATCTTGTAGCAGCCTTTTCAGCGTGGAGTAAAAAGCTTAAGAAATCTAACGTATTATACTGCGGTATAGAATGTATTTTTGTTAGGGCAAAAGCCACATTATTTTAGGTGAAAAGATTTGGGAGTATAATACAATAGGAGAATCAGCCTATGAACGGAATGTTAGCAAGACTATTGCTGTATAAAAAGGTGTAGAATAAGGTTATCAGATGGAAAAGGAGTGATTATTTTGAAAATCATCGTGATGCGACACGGAGAATGTGAAGCTGATGTCCGTAAGTTTTGTGCAGGACGAGCCGATGTTCCACTAACAGGTCTTGGACACGATCAGGCAGAACAAGCCGCCCAGTGGATTAGGAAGCGATACACTCTGACAAAAATATACTCCTCCCCCTTAATCAGAGCCTGGCAGACGGCTCAAGCAGTAGCAGATGCTGCGGTACTCCCAATCACCGAACTTCAAGATCTATTAGAATTTAACAATGGGCTTTTAAAGGGAGTACCAATTTCCGAGGTGGGGCATCGATTTCCAGTCGTTCCTAATCTAGCGGCCCATGAAGCAGTGTATGAGCAAGAAACAAAGCTTGAATTTAGATTGCGAGCAGAGAATGTTATGTCGCGGGTTCTCCATGAAAATCAGTTAAATGATGAAGTGTTAATCATTACCCATGGTGGGATGATTAATCAGCTGTTTCGAGCCTTTATGCAATTACCAGTAGATTATAATGTTTGGATCACATCAGGGGACACTGGCATTCATGAATGGGTGGTTTTAAAAGAAGGTCGTGGCATCACGTACTTAAACTCCTTAGAGCACTTGGGCTTCAAGCATTTTTAAGACGAGGCATTTACATATAGCCAAGCAAAGGAATAGAATAGTAATAAGAAAAATCATTGTATCAAGGCTCTTTAAGTTATTATGAGTCGGATGGCACTCACCATACATTGTAGAGTGGGTTGAAAATATTAAGTTGAAGTGGAGAGGAAATAATGGGAAATACATTGACAGGAATGGACAAGGCATTAAATAAAATTAAAGAAATTAAAGCGTCACTGGATGGACATATGTCACGCATTGAGGCGCATCAAAACAATGGCGTGTTTTTTGTAGATGCAAAGAATGTTTTAATCTCACCTGAGGCGATAATTGGTGAGAACACTATTGTTTATCCCGATGTCATCATCGAGGGAAACTGTATCATTGGTAAAGGGGTTATTTTATACCCGGGAACTAGGTTGCATAATGCTAAAATCGGGAATTATTCAGAAATTCAACAATCAGTGGTGTTGGATTCATCCATTGGTGAAGAAACCACAGTGGGACCCTATGCATATATTCGGCCTGATTCGGTTATTGGCTCGGGTGTAAAAATTGGGGATTTTGTGGAAGTCAAAAACTCTACCATTGGCGATGGCACCAAGGTCTCCCATCTAACCTATTTAGGAGATGCGAAAATTGGAGGCCATGTGAACTTTGGCTGTGGAACGGTCATTGTAAACTATAATGGTAAGGTGAAACAAGAGACAATTATTGAAGATCATGCATTTATTGGTTGTAACACAAACCTAATAGCTCCAGTGCGGGTTGGTAGAAATGCTTATACAGCAGCAGGTTCAACCATCACTAAAGACGTGCCGGCCAATGCACTAGCAATTAGCCGAGTTCCACAAGAAAACAAAGAGGGCTGGGTAGAACAAAAAGGTTTAAAAAAAGACTAGGCAGTGATGTCAAAGGAGGTTCTTGATGGAACAATGTTATAATCTTGAAAGGATTAAGATCTTCGCCGGAAACTCTCAACCGGAAATGGCAACTGGCATTACCCAAAAGCTAAATATGCCTTTAGGTAAGGCCCAGGTTGGTCGCTTTAGTGATGGGGAAATCGCAGTAAGCATCGGTGAGACCGTGAGAGGTTGTGATGTGTTTGTTATTCAATCCACGCAAACTCCAGTCAATGAAAACTTAATGGAGTTACTGATTATGATTGATGCCTTCAAGCGGGCTTCAGCAGGACGTATTAATGCAGTGATTCCCTATTATGGTTATGCCCGTCAAGATCGTAAAGTAAAGGCGAGAGATCCAATCACAGCCAAGTTGGTTGCTAATCTTCTCACCAGTGCTGGAGCTGATCGCATCATAACCTTGGATGTTCATTCCCATCAAATTCAAGGTTATTTTGATATTCCAATGGATAATCTCAGAGGAGGTCCAATCCTAGCACAGTACTTTATTGAACGTGGTTTTCGAAATGCTGATGATGTGATTTTAGTGGCTCCGGATTTAGGTTCAGTGACGAGAACCCGAGAATTTGCAGAACGCTTGGGTGCGCCTATTGCGATCATCGATAAACGGAGACCCAGACCTAATGTGTCGGAAATCATGAACATTATCGGAGATGTTTCCAATAAACGTTGCATCATGGTGGATGATATGATTGACACAGGGGGCACGATTGTGAATGCTGCAGAAGCTTTAAAAGCTCATGGTGCCAAAGAAATCTACGCAGCTGCCAGCCATGCCGTTTTATCAGGTAATGCTCCAGATCGACTCCAAGAATCCCCAATCACGGGAGTTATATTTTTGGACACCATTCGACTAGGTGCTGACAAGATTCGCGATAAGCTCACAGTTCTATCCTGCATCGATTTATTTAGTGAAGCAATTTCACGAGTCCATTACAATAGACCCCTATCAACCATCTTTTAGCAGGTAGACGAAAATTTCAATCAAATATCCATTAAAACTAGAAGCGTGCTGAATTGACTTAGGTGAATGAACTGTTAATTTTGTGAAGCGACAAGGGAATTGAACCCATAATAAGATAATATTAATATAAGTTGGTATAATTATATATCCCCGAATATCGGGACCACAGGAGGAAAGTAATGGAAGGCAAAATTGGAAAAGTTCTAATAGTTGATGACGATGAAAATATAAGTGAAGTTTTAAAGATGTATCTTGAAAACTCAGGGTACGACACTAAGGTTTGTGCCGATGGAAAAACGGCACAAGAGGTGTTTACTGAATATAAGCCGGATTTAGTCTTACTTGATATCATGCTTCCATTTATCGATGGAATTGATGTATTAAAGTGGATTCGTCGCGATTATGAAACGCCGGTTATCATGCTAACGGCCAAGGGAGAGACCTTTGATAAAGTTCTTGGTTTAGAGCTGGGAGCCGATGATTATATGGTGAAACCTTTTGAGCCGAAAGAAGTTGTAGCTCGAGTTAAGGCAGTAATGCGTCGCTTTAATGTTGATGGCGGTGGAAAAGAAGCGTTAAACTTCCCCGAACTAACGGTAGACGTGAACTCCTACAGCGTAACTTACCGTGGATCAGTTGTTAAAATGCCACCGAAAGAATTTGAACTACTCTATCACTTAGCAGCCCACAAAAACCGTGTCTTTACCAGAGAACAACTTCTTTGCGAGGTGTGGGGTTATGACTACCCTGGTGATTCTAGAACCGTGGATGTTCATATCAA